>OLYV01000832.1_pt1 | contig 11733 bp, 8 predicted proteins | sample 1644371 | NCBI WGS metagenome assembly OLYV01 (sample SAMEA103958124, study PRJEB25191) | human gut metagenome | biome: human-associated habitat [ENVO:00009003]; feature: intestine environment [ENVO:2100002]; material: feces | place: Germany | collected 2013/2015 | reverse complement strand
AAAGGGCGGGCCTCGCTTACAAGGGCAGGCCCGTGGGAAGGAGAAAGCCATGGAAGAAAAGAAGAATGTCCGCATCCGGCTGTTCAAGGACAACAGCCGCTACAAGGGCGACCTGTTCGTCAGCGTCAACGGCGTGAACTACAAGATCCGCCGGGGCGTGGAGGTGGAAGTGCCGCCTGAGGTGGCCGAGGTGCTGGAACACAGCCAGGTGCAGGATGAGCGCACCGCCGCCCGCATTGCCCAGGCGGAAGAGTTCATCTCCGCCAAGCCGGAAGGGTACGAAAGCCCCATTGCCCAGGGCGGCACCAACGTTTCCGGCGGGCAGAAGCAGCGGCTTTCCATCGCCCGCGCCATTGCCAAACACCCGAAGATCTACCTGTTTGATGACAGCTTCTCCGCGCTGGACTACAAGACTGATGTTGCCCTGCGCCGCGCGCTGAAAGCCGAAACCGGCGACGCCACCGTGATTATTGTGGCACAGCGCATTTCCACTGTGCTGCACGCCAACCAGATTTTGGTTCTGGAAGATGGCCGCATTGTGGGCAAAGGCACCCACGCCCAGCTGATGGAAAGCTGCCCGGCTTACCAGGAAATTGCCCGCAGCCAGCTGAGCAACAAAGAGCTGGACCTGAAAGGAGGGGAAGCCTGATGCCGCATCCCGGACGAATGACGACCCAAAAGGCAAAAGACTTTAAGGGCACCATGCGCAGCCTGCTGGCAGAGCTGGGGCACTACAAGTTCCGCCTGATTGCCGTGATTGTTTTTGCCGTTCTTTCCACGATTTTTAATATTGCAGGCCCCAAGGTGCTGGCCAAAGCCACCACTACCCTGGCCACCGGCTGGGTGGCCAAGCTGCGGGGCACCGGCAGCATTGACTTTGGCTATATCGGCAAAATCCTGCTGATCCTGCTGGTCATGTATCTGGTTTCCGCTGCGTTCAGTTTCTGCCAGAGCTGGATCATGAGCGGGCTTTCGCAGAAGATGTGTTATGACTTCCGCCGCCAGATCAGCGAAAAGATCAACCGCCTGCCCCTTGCCTATTTTGAAAAGCGCACCGTGGGCGAGGTACTTTCCCGCATTACCAACGATGTGGACACCCTGGGCCAGAGCCTGAACCAGAGCATTACCCAGCTGATCACCAGCATTACCACCATGATCGGCGTGCTCATCATGATGCTGACCATCAGCCCCACGATGACGCTGATTGCCATTTTGATCCTGCCGGTCTCGATGGCGCTGGTGCTGTTGGTGGTCAGGTTCAGCCAGAAATATTTCCGTGCCCAGCAAAAAGTTCTGGGCTCCGTGAACGGCCAGGTGGAGGAAGTATATTCCGGCCACAATGTGGTCAAAGCGTTCAACCGCGAAGATGCCGTTCTGAATGATTTTGACGAAGCCAACAACCGCCTGTTTGAATCTGCCTGGAAAAGCCAGTTCCTTTCCGGCCTGATGCAGCCCATCATGACCTTTGTGGGCAACCTGGGCTATGTAGCAGTGGCCGTTTCCGGCAGCATTTTTGCCGCGCGCGGCATCATCACCATTGGTGACATCCAGGCGTTCATCCAGTATGTGCGCAACTTCACCCAGCCCATCCAGCAGCTGGCCCAGGTCAGCAACATGCTGCAAAGTATGGCGGCGGCTTCGGAGCGCGTGTTTGAATTTTTGGGTGAGCCAGAAGAAGAACAAAACGCTGACCCCGCCCGCCGGGCAGACCCCGCCTGCATTGACGGCCAGGTCACCTTTGACCATGTCAAGTTTGGCTACACGCCGGAAAAGACTGTTATCCGGGATTTCAGCTGCGATGTAAAACCCGGCCAGAAAGTTGCCATTGTCGGCCCCACCGGCGCAGGCAAAACCACCATGGTCAAGCTGCTGATGCGCTTTTACGATGTCAACTCCGGCGCCATTACGCTGGACGGCCACAACGTAAAGGACTTTGACCGCAGCGCCCTGCGCGAAGGCTTTGGCATGGTATTGCAGGATACCTGGCTGTTCCAGGGCACCATTATGGAAAACATCCGCTATGGCCGCCTGGATGCCACCGATGAGGAAGTCATCGCCGCCGCCAAGGCCGCCTGTGCCGACCACTTTATCCGCACGCTGCCCGGCGGCTACCAGATGGAGTTGAACGAGGATGCTTCCAACGTGAGCCAGGGCCAGAAACAGCTGCTGACGATTGCCCGCGCCATTCTGGCGGACAACAAAATTTTGATTTTGGACGAAGCCACCAGCAGTGTGGACACCCGCACCGAACAGCGCATCCAGACCGCCATGGACAACCTGATGCGCGGCCGCACCAGCTTTGTGATTGCCCACCGGCTTTCCACCATCAAGGACGCCGACCTGATTTTAGTCATGCGGGATGGTGACATTGTGGAGCAGGGCACCCACGACGACCTGTTGGCCGCTGGCGGGTTCTACGCCGATTTGTACAACAGCCAGTTTGAAGATGTAAGCGCGTAATTTTTTCTCTGATAAAACAGCAAAAGCCCAAAGCTGCCGGTTAAGTGAACCGTGCCGCTTTGGGCTTTTGGGTTATAAAGAGGTGTGCGGTCTTTTCTTTCAAAATCTCATCGCAGTGCTCATATTGTGCAGCCGTTCTCGATTTGTCCTTTCCAGTATAACACACTCTGCATTGCTTCTTCCACTTTTCTGCCAGGTTTCCTTCCCAGCAGTCTACACATAAAAACACCAAAGGGCCAGCGTGCAGTGCTGGCCCTTTGGTGCGGTATAGGAAAACATAAAAAAGAGAATGGCAATGTTATTGGGTGTACCTGAAAATTCAAAATCCAAGCAGTTGGCTTCAGGTTCACCTTGGAGCGACCTCACACGCCGCCGGGCAAGATCACACGATCTTGCGGGATTTGTGAACGCCGGTCTTTAAGAATTCGACCCATTCGGCCACGTTCACGGCGTGGTCACCAAGGCGTTCCAGATATTTGGTCACCATAAACAGATCCAGCGCGGTCTCTGCTTCGGTGGGATGGGCGGCAATGTACTGGGCAATTTCGCTGCCGATGCGCCTGAACGCGGTGTCGATGACATCATCATGGGCGATCACTTCCGCGGCGGCGGCAAGGTCCACCTGCACATAGGCGGCAATGGAGCGTTTGACCATCTTCAGCACATCATCGCCCATTTTCAGGATATCTTCCAGCACGCCCACGGCATCGGTGGATTTGGCGTGCAGGTGCAGCACCAGCTCCGCAATATCGCTGGCCTGGTCGCCGATGCGCTCCACATCCGTTACCATTTTCAGGGCTGTACTGACCTTGCGCAGATCCGAAGCCACCGGCTGCTGGCGCAGCAGCAGCTGCAGGCAGCGGTGTTCGATCTCGTGTTCGCCTGCGTCGATCTGGCTGTCCCGCGCAACCACGCTGCGGGCCAGTTCAATATCATCATTGCGCAGGGCAGTCAGTGCGCTTTCAATGGCGGCACCGGCTTCGTGACCCATGCGGGCCAGCAAGGTATCCAGCTGCAAAAGCTCTTCATCATAAGATTTACGCACACTAGGCATGGTATTGCTCCTCCGATCAACCAAAACGGCCGGAAATATAATCTTCCGTGCGCTTGTCCACAGGGGTGGAGAACAGGCGTTCCGTATCGCCCATTTCCACCAGCTCACCCAGCAGGAAGAACGCCGTCTTATCTGAAATACGGGCGGCCTGCTGCATGTTATGGGTCACGATTACGATGGTGTAGCGGTCCTTTAATTCCAGAGCCAGCTCTTCCACCTTGGAGGTGGAGATGGGGTCCAGGGCAGAGGTCGGTTCGTCCATCAGCAGAACTTCCGGCTCCACCGCCAGGGCGCGGGCAATGCACAAACGCTGCTGCTGGCCGCCGGACATGCCCAGCGCGCTTTTGTTCAGGCGGTCCTTCACTTCGTCCCAGATGGCAGCGCCGCGCAGGCTTTTTTCCACAATTTCATCCAGCTGCGCCTTACTGCGCACACCGTGGGTGCGGGGACCGTAGGCGATGTTATCGTAAATGCTCATCGGGAAGGGGTTGGGCTTCTGGAACACCATGCCAACCCGCTTGCGCAGCACATTGACATCCATCTTATCCTTATAGATATCCACACCGTCCAGCAGGATATCGCCGGAAATGCGGCAGCCTTCCACCAGGTCATTCATGCGGTTCAGGCTCTTCAGGAAAGTAGACTTGCCGCAGCCGGAAGGACCGATGAACGCCGTGATCTCTTTTTCGGGGATGGCAATATTGATATTTTTCAGTGCATGGAAGCTGCCGTAATACAGGTCCATGTTTTTAACTTCGAATTTATTCATCATGCAGTTCCTTTCGGCATTACTTTTTGGCAAGGCGGCCGGCAATAAAGCTGGACAGGCTGTTGATGAGCAGCACCAGGATCAACAGCACCACGGCAGTGCCGTAGGTTTCATTGATATGCAGGCCCTCGTTGGAAAGCAGATACATATGGGTGGCAAGGGTACGGGTGGAGCTGAACACGCTGGCGGGCACGGCGGCAACGGTGCTGGCCGTGTAGATCAGGGCCGCGGTTTCGCCTACAATGCGGCCCGTTGCCAAAATCACGCCGGACAGGATGCCCGGCATGGCGCTGGGCAGCACAATGGTGAATACGGTGCGCAGCTTGCCGGCCCCCAGGCCAAAGCTGCCCTCGCGGTAAGAATCCGGCACTGCAAGCAGCGCTTCCTCGGTGGTGCGCATGATGACCGGCAGCACCATGATGGCCAGCGTGAAGGCACCGGCGATCAGGCTGTAGCCCCATTTGAGCTGCATGACAAAGAACAGCATACCGAACAGACCGTATACGATGGAGGGGATGCCCTGCAGCGTTTCGGTGGTGATGCGCACCACCTTGACCAGCTTGCTGCCGCGCTTGGCGTATTCCACCAGCCAGACCGCAGCAAAAATGCCCAGCGGTGTGGCAATGGCCAGCGAGAACGCCGTCATCAGAATGGTATTGATAAGCGCGGGCATCAGGGATACGTTGTCGGAATTATAGGTCCACTCAAACAGGGACGGCTTGAGGTTGGGAATACCGTTGACCAGGATATAGCCGATCAGGAACACAAGGATCGTCACGGTAATCAGGGCCGCCAGCCGCACCAGCCAGCGCATGACAAGGGCATACGCGCGGGCCGCCATGCGGTTTTCGTGGCGGGCGGGGGGAACGATTTTCGCATTTGCGTGGGTCATATCATCGGTTTTACCGGCGGTTGCAGCAAAATCAGCCATTCTTTTCGCCCCCCTTTACCAAACTAAAGCAGAGATTGATCAGCAGAATGAAAACGAACAACACAACGCCGGTTGCGATCAGCGCTTCGCGGTGCAGGTCTGCAGCGTAACCCATCTCGATGACGATGTTGGAGGTCATCGTGCGCAGCCCCTGGAACAAGCCCTTGGGCATCCAGGTCTGGTTGCCGGCAACCATCACAACGGCCATCGTTTCGCCGATGGCGCGGCCCACACCCAGGATTACAGCGGACATTACGCCGCTTTTGGCGGCGGGCAGCACCGCGCAAAACACGCTGCGCTCATGGGTAGCACCCAGAGCCAGGCTGCCCTCGTAATAGCTTTGGGGCACAGCGTCCAGGCTGGTTTTGCTGACCGTGATGATGGTGGGCAAAATCATGATGCCCAGCAGCAGGCTGGCGGTAAACAGGCTCATGCCCTTGCCGCTTTTCACGTGCAGCACAGTTTTGAAAAAGTCCGATTTGACCATAGCCTGTACCGCCGGGACCATAACGATCATGCCGAAGAAGCCGTACACGACCGAGGGGATACCGGCCAGCAGCTGTACCGCCGGCAACAGCACCTTGTTGATACGGGGCGATGCAAAGCGGGACATATAGATGGCCGTCAGCAGCCCAATGGGCACCCCCACAATGATCGCGCCTGCGGTGACATAGATGCTCCCCAGGATCATGGGCAGGATGCCGTACAGGTTGTTGCCGGGTTTCCAGGTGGTGCCAAGCAGGAACTTGAGGGGGCCGATCTCAAAAATGGTGGGCAGGCCGTTTGCAAATAAGAAGATGCAGATCAGCGCCACGGCCAGAATGGAGATGCACGCGCAGGCGGTAAATACACCCTGCATGACGATCTCTTTCAGGTGCGAAGTTGTTGTTTTCATTTTCCCATACTCTCCTGTCTTTGCTCAGGAACTATATACCGATGGCTTTCAAAAAACGGCCGTTGCCGCCTTTTGCCGCCGCAACAGCCGTTTTTTTTAGAAAGGGGGATTACTGAACGTCTGCCCAGGTGGTCAGCTCGCCGGTGTAGATGCCTTTGATCTGGTCAACGGTCAGGTTATCAGTGGGGTTGTCGTTGCTGACGATAACAGCAATGCCATCCTTTGCCAAGACAGTCGCCTTTGCGCCGCCCTCAACCTCAGAATCTTTCAGCTCACGGCTGGCCATACCGATGGTGTAGGTCCCATCCAGTGCGCCGGAAACGCCGGTGGTGGAGTCGGTGGTCTGGAGTTCCAGGGTTGCGTTGGGGTTCACGGTCTTATACGCTTCGATCAGTTTTTCCATCAGTGGGGAAACAGAGGAGGAACCGCCAACCACGATCTTGCCTGCGGGCTGGGTGCTGGTGTAATCAGCGCCAACATCGCCGATGTAACCTTCCTCGGTGGCCAGGGCCTGACCGTCGGTGCTCATGCAGTAAGCAATGAAGTCCACGGCAACGGGGTCGGCAGCTTCGCCGTTCGTAACGATGTTGAACGGACGAGCCAAGGTGTAAGTACCATCCTTCACGGTGTCAGCGCTGGGGGCAACGCCTTCCACGGTGACAGCCTTGACATCATTGTTCAGAGAACCCAGGCTGATGTAGCCGATTGCGGTCTCATCGTTGGAAACAGCGGTCAGAACGCCGTTGGTGGAGCTCTGGATGGCAGCCGCCTCGGTGGTGTTGTCAACCTTTTCGCCTGCATCGTTCTTGGCTTCCACACCGGTCAGCTCGATGAAAGCGCCGCGGGTGCCGGAGCCATCCTCACGGGAAATCACGGTGATGTCCTGATCGACATCGAAATCGCCGGCAGCCGGTGCAGCAGTGGCTTCACTGGAAGCAGCCTCACTGGAGACGGCCTCGCTGGAAACTGCTTCGCTGGAAGCAGCGGAGGATGCCGGGCTGGAACCACAGGCAGCCAGGCTGAGAGCCAGAGCAGCAGCAACTGCAACGGAAACATTACGCTTTAACATAAACTTTCTTCTCCCTTAATTGTATCTGTTATTCTATCTCACACATTCGCTCAGGGGTTCGTGTTTTCCTATTCGTTCTTCCTGAGTGCGTATTTATTGTACCGCGCTGTTTCCCCAGTATCGACCATAGTGCAGTACAATCCGGGTAAAGCTTTGGTAATGGAAACTTTCCTTTTGCAAAGTTTGTGTAAAGTTGCCCAAAATCAATACGCCAAATTTTTACAATGTGCCAATTTTAGCAGTTTTCTTGCGTTGATTCGACATTTTACACAGTCTTTACAATTCTTTTACTGGCTTTTGGTGTTCATAAAGCCCTGTTTTCTATTATAATAGGTAACGGTATAGTGCCATTGTGGGCATGTGCAAAACGATTTGATTCGGTTTTGCTGCGGGTGCGGCTGCACCCAACAATGAAAACATAACAAAAGAGAAATGGAAGTGTAACCCCCTGTATGAGCATTTTTAATGTGTTCACGCTGATGGGCGGTATTGCCATGTTCCTTTACGGCATGGATCTCATGGGCAAAGCCCTTGAGCAGACCGCTGGCAGCAAACTGCAAGGCATCCTTTCCAAAATGACGGCCAGCCCGGTGCGCGGGCTGCTGCTGGGCATGGTCATCACTGCAGTGATCCAGTCCAGCGGTGCCACCACCGTTATGGCGGTCGGCTTTGTCAACTCCGGCCTGATGGAGCTGCACCAGGCCATCGGCGTCATCATGGGCGCCAACATCGGTACCACCGTTACCGGCTGGCTGCTCTCGCTTTCAGGCCTGGAGGGTGATTCCTTCGCCATCCAGATGCTGAACCCCAACGCGTGGGCCCCCATCCTTGGCTTTATCGGCATCTTCCTTTATATGCTGGGCAAGGATAAGGACCGCCGCAGCGGCGTGGGCAAGATCATGGTGGGCTTTTCCGTCCTGATGGCCGGTATGAACACCATGTCCACCGCCATGAGTCCTCTGGCCGATGAGCCCTGGTTCATGGACCTGTTTCTGAGCTTCAAAAACCCGGTTCTGGGCGTGCTGGCCGGTGCCGTGCTGACGGCTGTGCTGCAGTCTTCCTCCGCTTCGGTGGGTATTTTGCAGGCCCTCACCTCCACCGGTGCCGTCACCTATGCGGCGGCGGTTCCCATCATCATGGGCCAGAACATCGGCACCACCGTTACCGCGCTGATCTCCTCTGCCGGTGCCAACAAAAATGCTAAGCGCACCGCATTTGTTCATCTGTACTTTAACCTCATCGGCACGCTGGTGTTCCTGTGCGGTTTTTACGGGCTGCATGCGCTGTTGGGATTCTCGTTCTACAACGAAACCGCCAACACCTTTGGCATTGCCATTGTGCACACGATATTCAACATTGTGACCACCGCCATCCTGCTGCCGTTCAACCGCGTGCTGGAAAAGCTGGCCATCCTGACCGTGCCGGACAGCAAGGATCAGGCGGGCGAGCAGCATTCCCTGCTGGACGAACGCCTGCTTTCCACCCCGTCCGTTGCCGTTGGCCGCGCTATGCTGACCGGCGGCGATATGGCCGAGATCTGCCGCACCTCCCTGCTGCAGGCCATGTCCCTGACCCACAAGTGGGATGAAGCCATTGCCGACGAGGTGAACCGCAAGGAAGACGCTGTGGACCATTACGAGGACGTTCTGGGTACCTATCTGGTCAAGCTGAGTGCCAAGGCACTTTCCCGCGAGGACAACCGCACCATCAACACCCTGCTGCACACCATCAATGACCTGGAGCGCATCTCTGACCACTCGGTCAACCTGCTCAAGGCCGGGCAGGAAATTCAGGAAAAATCCATCCACTTCAGCCACGAAGCGATCGACGATCTTTCCGTTCTGGAGGCCGCCGTTCAGGATATCGTGAACCGCACCGTGGATGCGTTCCAGAAGAACGACTGTTACGCCGCCGGCAAGATCGAGCCGCTGGAGCAGGTTGTGGACGGCCTGGTGCGCGAAGTCAAAACCCGCCATATTGCCCGCCTGCAGGCCGGCGCCTGCACCATTGAGTACGGTTTTGTGCTGGATGATCTGCTGACCAACTATGAGCGCATTGCGGACCACTGCTCCAACATTGCCGTTGCCATGATTGAAGTATCGGAGGACCGCTTTGATACCCATGAATACCTGAACCACATCAAAAACGGTGAAAGCCCCAGTTTTGAAAAGCGCTATGAGCGCTACCGCGGCCGCTATACCTTTGAGCCCGGCCCCAGCGGAACTGCCGCTGCACCGGAGCAGAAAAAATAATTATCGCAGGGCTTTCCCCTGTAAAATGGGCCGGGACCTGTGGCATATCGCAGGTTTCGGCCTGTTTGTTTGGAGGATCTTATGATCTATATTGTTGAAGATGACGCATCCATCCGTGAGCTGGAGCAGTATGCTCTGCAAACCAACCAGTACACCGTCCGCGGGTTTGAGGACGGGGCTTCCTTCTGGGCTGCCGTGCGGGAGACCGTGCCCGACCTGGTGATTCTGGACGTTATGCTGCCCGATGAGGACGGCTACCAGATTTTGGGCCGCCTGCGGGAGACCGCCGCGACCCGCACCGTACCAGTCATCATGGTCACGGCCAAAACCAGCGAGATTGATGTGGTAAAAGGGCTGGACCACGGTGCAGACGATTACCTCTGCAAGCCGTTCGGCATTATGGAGTTCATCAGCCGCGTCAAGGCGGTGCTGCGCCGCGCCAGCACCGCACCAGCCAGCACCACCACCCTGCGGTTTGGAGACATCACGCTGGATGACATTGCCCGCACCGTTACGGTGGACGGTGAGCCGGTGGAGCTGACCTTTAAGGAATATTCGCTGCTGCATTTCTTTTTGGAGCATCCCGAAGAAGTTCTGGCCCGCGAGCGCATCATGAAAGCCGTGTGGGATACCGACGACCTGTTGGAAAGCCGCACCATTGACATGCACGTGCGGACCCTGCGCCAAAAGCTGGGCCACGCCGGGGACGCCATCTGCACCGTGCGCAAGGTGGGGTACAAACTGTCCGCCAAGGGCACGGAGGCCGGGGAAGATGCCTGATACCGCCGAAACCGCCCACATCACTGCGCCGCGCAGCATGGCTCACCTGTTGCGCACCACTTTGATGGCTGTGGGTATTTTGTCCCTCCTGCTCAGCGTGGTGGGGGCAGCGCTGCTGTTCCAGCACGCTTTTGCCGAGCAGTTTGACACCGACCTTTCCCGCACGGTGGAAGCTATTGCGGTGGGGTATGAGCATTCTGCCGACCCACAGCCAGAGCAGCTGGCCCAGTATGCAGACGGCCTGCGTCTGACCCTTGTGGCCCAGGATGGCACCGTTTTGTACGATTCTGCCACTGCTGATCCCAGCACCTTGCCCAACCATGCCAACCGCCCAGAGATCCAGCAGGCTATGGCAGAGGGCACTGGTGCCAGCGTGCGCCGCAGTGCAACCCTTGGGTACGACACCCATTATTATGCCGTGCGCCTGACGGACGGAAGCGTTTTGCGGCTGGCGGACGAAACCAGCAACATGTGGAGCAGCTACAACCGCGTGCTGCCCGTTCTGGTGGCCGGGTGCATCCTTATCATCATTCTGGCGCTGGTGCTGGCGCAGGTCATTACCAAGCATCTGGTGCAGCCCATCACCCGAATGGCGGAGCACCTGGACTGCATCGAGGCCAATGTGCCGTATGAGGAGCTGATCCCGCTGGCGCACACGGTACAGTCTGACCGCAAGCTGCGGGAGGACAATGAGACCATCCGCCGGGAGTTTACCGCTAATGTCAGCCACGAGCTGAAAACCCCGCTGACAAGCATTTCCGGCTATGCAGAGCTGATTGAAAACGGCATGGCAAAACAGGAGGACATTCCCACCTTTGGCCACCGTATCCACAAGGAAGCCCAGCGCATGATCACGCTGGTATCGGATATTTTGCAGCTTTCGGAACTGGACGGCATGAGCAAGCAGCAGGAAAACAGCCCCACCGCCGATTTTGTACCGGTGGACCTTGGCGTGCTGGTCAAAGATGTTGCCACCAACATGACGGTGAACGCCCGCAAAGCCTACATTACGCTGCAATACAAAGTACAGCCCGTTACGGTGCGCGGCAGCCACGACCTGTTGACCGAGCTTGTAACCAACCTGTGCGACAATGCCATCCGCTACAACCGGCCGGGTGGCCATGTGGAGCTGAGCTGCGGCACCAATGCGGACGGCTGCCCGTATTTCTGCGTGGAGGACAATGGCATCGGCATCCCACAGGACAGCCAGAGCCGCGTGTTTGAGCGCTTTTACCGAGTGGACAAATCCCGCTCCAAGGCGACCGGCGGAACAGGCCTGGGGCTCGCCATTGTCAAGCATATCGCTGTTCTGCACGGTGCGCGCATTGATCTGGAGTCCACCGTCGGCACCGGCACCACCATCCGCATTGTCTTCCCGAAGATGTGAGGTTTTATTTACGGGAGATTGGCGGCCTTTTTGAAAAAAGTCCTGGCGAAAAACTTTAATGGCGATAGAATAGAATTATAGGGCAACACCGCACAATTCCCGCCTTACGGCTTAAGCACCGCTTCGGCGGCTGCGG
>OLYV01000830.1_pt1 | contig 11750 bp, 9 predicted proteins | sample 1644371 | NCBI WGS metagenome assembly OLYV01 (sample SAMEA103958124, study PRJEB25191) | human gut metagenome | biome: human-associated habitat [ENVO:00009003]; feature: intestine environment [ENVO:2100002]; material: feces | place: Germany | collected 2013/2015 | reverse complement strand
CAGCCGCCGGAGCGGTGCTTAAGCCGTAAGGCGGGAATTGTGCGGTGTTGCCTCAGCTTAATAGCTTACCCTGTTATACTTCAAAATCCAGGCAGGTGCGCACGGCGGTATAGGGGCGCACTTTGCCATCAGCCACAGCCACATGGGCCGGGTGAACGGCATAGCCTTTCAGGGCGGCTTCATCCACAAAGGTGGTATCCAGCATCAGGTCCGCATTGGCGGAGCTGGGCAGGGCCTTGGTGTAAACATGGATCTCCGTCAAACCGGGAATCTGCCCGGCCAGACCTTCCAGCCCGGCTTTGATATCCGCCTTGACGTTTTCCTGTTCAGCGGCGGGCATCTCTTTCAGTTTCCACAAAATAACATGACGTACCATTATTTGTTTTCCTCCCAGATGGGGTGTTTCAGCACCCACTCGCCGCAGTCGTTCTTTTCAAACAGGTCACGGTTATAGAACTTATCCATGATCTTCCAGAACTCGCTCTCGGTGTAGCCGCAGAAATCGCAGAAATCACGCACGCACAGCGGGTCCAGCTTGCCATCGCGGGCCTTGATGATGGGAATGGCTTCCTCGCGGGTCATCATGCCATAGCGGATATAGCGGGCGGTATAGTCGGTTGCAGCGGCATGGCCGAACTTGGGGTACTTGAGCCAGGAGTGCACCAGGTAGGCGCGGGAATCGATCTGGTCAAAGTTTTCGGCATGGTGGGTGCGGTCCCATTCATGGGTCAGGTCATGGAAGCCGTGCTCCTTGGCGATCTGGTAGTTCTTGTAGCTGTTCCAGGGCACAAAGTAGCTCATATAGAACGGGTCCAGCTTCGCGCGCTCCTCGGCAGAGGGAGCCAGCGTCAGGGACAGGTCGTTTTCGGTCACGCCGTCGCCCACCAGCTCTTCCATCGGGAAGCCGACCGCCACGCCATTTTCGATCTGATCCATGGCGGAATACGTCTCCTTATCGGAGCAGCCGCCGTATTCAAAGCTGACGTTCTCGCCATAGCACAGCATGGGGGTATTGAACTTGGCTGCCATGTGCAGCGGGAAGGTATAGATCAGGCGGTCCACATACCAGGTGGGCTTGCCGTATTTTTCAAAGAACTTGCGCATCAGCACTTTCTGGGCGCGGATGTTGGGCTTGCAGCTGATGATGGTGCAGCCAAATTCCTCGCTGATGTTTTTCAGGTTATGGATGCCGGCCTGCGTCATGGGGAAGTTATCCTCCACGCTGAACAGGATGGGGTTCATGTGCATGACTTCTTTCAGCATCCAAACCTGGAAGTGGCTGTCCTTGCCGCCGGAAACAGCAACAGCGCAGTCATAACCGCCGGGGCCGTTCATGCCGCGGTACTTGTTGCAGTAAGCTTCAAACTCCTTAAAGCGGGCGTCCCAGTCCACATTTTTGCGGTTTTCGTAATGGCGGCAGGCGCTGCAAACGCCCTCAGAGTCAAAGGTGATACCGGGGCGGGTGTCCGGCATGGTACATTTTTTGCAATAACGCATAACAGGTTCTCCTTTGCTGTTTCTTACCCAATCTGCCGGGTGTCCGGCAGAATATTTCTACTTATTGTTATCATACCCGATTTTGCCTGCATTGGCAAGTAGCGCGCAGCGCAAGACACGTCAGAATGCACGTTTTTCTTTTGGGCTGCACCAAACCTTCCCTGCCCTGCAAATTCAATCGTTGATGGGGGCATCGACACGCAGAATTATGCGGTATTGCTTTCAAATTTTACATATGTAACCATTCCCAAGGCTATGCGGTTGTGGTATAATGATAGTTAATGATGTTCACTTTGAAGGAGGAATAAATTTTGAAAGGGACTCTAAAACTGCGCACAGCCAGCCTGGCTGCGGCAGCTGTTATGGCAGCAGGGCTGTTTGCGGCGCTGCCTGCGGCGGCCGAAACCAGCACGCCGGAAACCGCACAGGAAGATTCCGGCGTACCGTATGATGTGGCAAACGGGCTGGAAAACAGCTTCCGCTACAAAGATGGCGTGCCGATCTATGATGATTCCGTGCCCGCCATCGAGTGGGAGGATATTGTCCAACAGGACGCTGCCACCTACAGTTCCAACGGCATTGCCACCTGCAGCGTTACTTATAACGGCTTTGATGTCAGCTTCCATCAGGGCACCGTTGACTGGGACGCCGTTAAAAATTCCGGCATTGATTTTGTCATGATTCGCTGCGGCATTGGCAGCGAATACGACGGCGTGGGCGAAAACAAACAGGATGACGCCCAGTGGTACCGCAACGTAAGCGAGTGTGAACGGCTTGGCATCCCCTATGGCGTGTACCTTTACTCTTACGCTGAAAATACCGATATGGCCGCCAGTGAGGCCCGCCATACCCTGAGCCTTTTGAGCGGGCACAACCCCACCCTGCCGGTATTCCTGGACATTGAACACACCCGTAACGGCAACCCCATCGCCAGCAACTCTACTTACGGCGATATTGCCCAGACCTGGTGCAACATGGTTTCCAACGCCGGCTACCGCGTGGGCATTTACTCTTACTATTATTTCTTCCAGAATTACCTGACGGACTCTCGGTTCAGCAATTCCGGATGGTACAAGTGGATGGCCGACTACCGTTCCGGCGTAAGCTATGACGGCAGCAGCTGCAACATGTGGCAGTACAGCAACAAAGGTACGGTTCCCGGTGTGAATGCCAATGTTGACCTGAACTACTGGTTTGGCGAGTATCCCGGCAATAACAACAACTACACCGGCTGGCGCAGCGAGAGCGGCCGCGATTACTGGTATGAGAACGGCGTAAAGCAGGGCACCACAGGCCGCGGCAAGGAAATTTACGATTCCGGCAGCAACGCCTGGTACTGGCTGGATGCCAACCAGGGCGGTGCCAAGGCCGTGAATAAAGACGTTTATCAGGAATACAACGGCGGCAAATGGGTGCGCTATGATGCCAACGGCCACATGGTAAAAGGTGAGGACTGTCAGAACGGCAAGTGGTACTATTTTGAGCCGGTCACCGGTGCCATGATCAAGGGCCCCTGGACCCTGCCGGATGGCCGCAAGGTGTACTATGACCCCAAGACCGGTATTATGCAGTATGGTTCCGTTGCGGTAAACAACCAGCTGTACTACTTCGACCCCGTTTACGGCAAAATGACCAGCGGCACGCCGGGCAACTTCTGGTACACGATTGATGGCAAGAGCTACTGGTACGAAAACTGGGTGCGCCAGGGCTGGCAGCCCAGCAACGCCAACTACCGCGGCAAAGAGATCTATGACCCCGCCAGCGGTGCCTGGTACTGGCTGGACAGCGTGCAGCAGGGTGCCAAAGCCGTAAGCAAGGAAGTATACCAGGATTCCAACGGCGGCAAGTGGGTGCGGTATGACGCCAACGGCGCTATGATCAAAGGCTGGTACGCCCAGGATGGCAAGCGCTGGTATTACGACCTGAACACCGGTGCCATGTACAAGGGCTGGAGCACCATTGATGGTCAAACCTACCACTTTGATGAAACCACCGGCGTACTGATCCAGTGATATACACAGGCAAAACCACATAAAGAAAAATCAGCGCCCGTACCGGATCCTTACAGTCCGGTGCGGGCGCTGCTGCATATCAGGATTATTATTTCTTTATTCTTCGTCTGTCCGCTTTTCGCGGCCCACTTTTGTGGCAACGCCGTGGCGCAGGCGGCTGAGAGTGACCGGGGTAATGCCCAAAAACGATGCAATATAGCGGTTATTGACCATATCTATCATGCCGGGATACTCCTTGCAGAACCATTCGAACCGTTCGGTCGCGTCCCCCTGGCTCAGGCTCACGGCGCGGGACTGATAGATCATGCCCCACTTGACGATCTGCTCCTGATAGACGCGGATCACCTCCGGCTCATCTTTCATGTTCTGCAACACATAATCAATGGGCAGCAAAATCAGGGTTGATGGAACCATTGCCTGATCCGTGCTGATATGGCAGCCGGTCAGGTCCATGTTGGAAAGCACCACATCGCCGCGGCTCATGGTAAAGCCCACGGTTTTCTCTTTGCCCTCACTATCCAAGGTAACACAGCGCATCATGCCTTCGATCAAAAACGGCAGCATGGTCTGGCGTTCCCCTTTTTTATTCAGGATCTCCCCTTTTTGCAGCGTTACCGCCTGGGATACCGCCTCCAGCTTATCCAACAGTTCTTCGGAATGGACCCCAAGATCTTCCCGGTAGAACTGCCGGATATCAACATTCAGTGCTTTCTCCATGTGTGTTTCTCCCCTTCAGGCATATCTTTTTTTGTCTCTTCGCATCCGGGGCACACAGCCAGCCCGCAGCTTGCTGGCAGTGTTACCTCCCCTCATAAATAATATGCGCTCCTGTTTTCTTCGTTTTTGTTCATAGCCAACATATTTGGTATTATAACACATATGACTTCCGCATTTCATTATCATATGTTAACATTGAAATTTTTTCTTCATTATTTCCATTTTGCACAAAAAAGAGGCCCAAAAACTGTCTTTTCGACAGTTCTGGGCCTCTTTAACTTTATTTGAGTGCTTAGTCAACGATCAAGCTCTTACCGGTCATCTCCGAGGGTACCGGCAGGCCGATATAAGGCAGCATGGTGGGGGCAATATCTGCCAGGCAGCCGCCCTCGCGCAGCTTCACATCGCCGCAGCCGATGGCCACAAACGGCACCGGGTTGGTGGTGTGGGCGGTAAACGGGGTGCCGTCCGGGTTCTTCATCTTTTCGGCGTTGCCGTGGTCAGCGGTCAGGAACACGCAGCCACCGGCGTTCAGCACAGCGGTCACAACCTCGTTCACAGCGGCGTCAACAGCTTCCACAGCCTTGACAGCGGAATCAAACACGCCGGTATGGCCGACCATATCGCAGTTGGCAAAGTTCAGGATGATCACATCGTACTTGCCGCTCTCAATGCGGGCCTTGCACTCGTCAGCAACCTCCGGGGCGCTCATCTGGGGTTTCAGGTCATAGGTGGGCACATCCTTCGGGCTGGGGATCACCTTGCGGTCCTCGCCCTCATAGGGGGCTTCCACACCGCCGTTGAAGAAGAAGGTCACATGGGCGTACTTCTCGGTCTCGGCAATGCGCAGCTGGGTCTTACCGTTCTTGGAAAGATACTCGCCCAGAACGTTGCTCAGCTCAACCGGCGGGTAGGCAACTTCGCAGTTGGGCATGGTAGCATCATACTCGGCCATGCAGACATAGTGAACCTGCTTGCGGCCGCCGCGGCGCTCAAAGCCGGTAAAGGCATCATCGCAGAAAATGCGGGTCATCTGGCGGGCACGGTCGGGGCGGAAGTTCATGAAGATGATGGTATCGCCATCCTCCACGCGGCCACCCTCACAGGTAACGGCGGGGATCACGAATTCATCCGTCTTGCCGTCCGCATAAGAAGCCTCAATGGCCTCCTGTGCATTGGCGGCATGGTTGCCCTCGCCGTAAACAAAAGCGGCATAAGCCTTTTCTTCACGGTCCCAGTTGTTGTCACGGTCCATAGCATAGTAACGGCCGCTGACACTGGCGATGGTGCCAATACCCAGCTCGTCCAGCTTGGCCTGCAGGTCAGCCAGGAATCCCTTACCGGAATGGGGGTCGGTATCACGGCCGTCCATGATGCAGTGCAGATAAACCTTGGTTGCGCCCATATGCTTGGCCATTTCCAGCACGCCGAACCAGTGATCGGCATGGCTGTGAACGCCGCCGGTACCAACCAGGCCCATCAGGTGGATGGCCTTGCCGGCATCAATGGCAGCTTTCATGTTCTTGACCAGCACGGGGTTCTTGAACATTTCGCCGTCCTTGATGGACTTGGTGATCAGGGTGAGCTGCTGGTACACGATGCGGCCAGCACCCATGTTGGTATGGCCAACTTCAGAGTTGCCCATCTGGCCATCTGGCAGGCCGACAGCCATGCCAGATGCGTCGATGGTGGTCATAGGGTAATTTTTCATCAGTGCATCCAGATGCGGCTTGTTGGCAGCAACAACGGCGTTGCCATAGGTTTCGTCCGGGGTCCAGCCGAAGCCGTCCATGATGCAGAGCATTACAGGTTTCTTTGCCATTGATTGGTTCTCCCTTAGTTTTAGTTAGAAGTTAGGAGGGAGGAGTTAGGAGTTTGTGGTGGACAAAGGCTCGTTACGCATCCCACCGTAGGGGCGCACAGAATAATAGATCCCATTTTGGTGCCACACTTGGCTTCCCTTGAGGGAAGCTGTCTGCGCAGCAGACTGAAAGGTGGTTCCATCGGCTCAAGCCTTTCCGGTTCAGCCAATTCCTAATTCCTCATTCCTAATTGCTCATTCATTCTCAGCCTTTGGTAGCAGCTTCCACGATAACAGCAAACTGGTCTGCTTTCAGGGATGCGCCGCCGATCAGGCCGCCGTCAACATCGGGCTTGGAGAGCAGTTCCTCTGCGTTTTTGGGGTTCATGCTGCCGCCGTACTGAACGGTCAGTGCCTTGGCGGCGTCAGCGCCGTACAGCTCGCCAACCACCTTGCGGATGGCTGCGCAGACTTCCTCAGCCTGGTCAGCGGTAGCGGTCTTGCCGGTGCCGATGGCCCAGATGGGCTCGTAAGCGATAACAACGTTCTTCAGCTCGTCAGCGGTCACGCCGTTCAGAGCGATCTTGACCTGCATGCGGATCAGCTCTTCGGTCACGCCCTGTTCGCGCTGGGTCAGGCTTTCGCCCACGCAGATGATGGGCTTCAGGCCGCCGGCCAGTGCAGCCTTGGCGCGCTTGTTGACGGTTTCATCGGTTTCAGCAAAATACTGGCGGCGCTCGCTGTGGCCAACCACAACGTACTCAACGCCCAGGTCGGTCAGCATGTCAGCGCTGATCTCGCCGGTAAAAGCGCCGGATTTTTCAAAGTGAACGTTCTCAGCGCCAACATGGATGTTGGTGCCCTTGGTTTTGGCAACGGCGGTCACCAGGTCGGTGAACGGCACGCAGATCACAACTTCGCAGCCTGCATCCTTAACAGCGGGGATCAGGGCGTCAATCAGCTCAGCAGCCTCGGTAGCGGTCTTATTCATTTTCCAGTTACCGGCAATAATTGCCTTACGGTTCTGTTTATCCATGATAAAAACTCCTTCTTATTAACTACTTATTTGCTTGCGTGGATTTTCTTTGTTGTCTACCATGCGGGCTACATAACAAAAAGAGCGCAGCGGCTAAGCCGCCGCGCTCCTGCGGTTTTTTAATTATGCGTTCTGGATAACGGCAATGCCGGGCAGCTCTTTGCCTTCCAGGTATTCCAGGGAAGCACCGCCGCCGGTGGAGATGTGGGTCATCTTGTCGCCCAGGCCCATCTGCTGCACAGCAGCTGCAGAATCGCCGCCGCCGATCACAGTGGTAGCGCCGCTTTCAGCCATAGCCTTGGCAACAGCCAGGGTGCCGGCTGCCAGGGTCGGGTTTTCGAACACGCCCATGGGGCCGTTCCAGACAACGGTCTTAGAAGCTTTGACGGCATCAGCAAACAGCTTCATGCTCTCGGGGCCGATATCGCAGCCTTCCATGTCAGCCGGGATTGCGGTAACGGGAACGATCTTAACTTCGACAGGTGCGTCGATGGGATCGGGGAAGTCAGCAACGCAGGCAGCGTCAACGGGCAGCAGCAGCTTAACGCCCTTTTCCTGTGCCTTAGCCATCATTTCCTTGCAGTAGTCGATCTTGGAATCGTCAACCAGGCTCTTGCCGATCTCATAGCCCTGTGCCTTCAGGAAGGTGTAGGCCATGCCGCCGCCGATGATCAGGGTATCGACCTTTTCCAGCAGGTTGGAGATAACGTTCAGCTTATCAGCAACCTTAGCGCCGCCCAGAATAGCGGTGAAGGGGCGCTCCGGGTTGTTGACGGCGTTGCCCAGGTACTTGATTTCCTTTTCCATCAGGTAGCCAACAGCGGTATCCTTAACATAGTTGGTCACACCTGCGGTGGAGCAGTGTGCACGGTGGCAGGAGCCGAAAGCATCGTCAACGTAAGCGTCAGCCAGGCTGGCCAGCTCTTCGCTGAAGGTATCGATATTCTTGGTTTCTTCCTTGCGGAAACGGGTGTTCTGGAGCAGAACAACATCGCCGTTGCCCATGGTGGCAACAGCAGCCTTGGCCTGGTTGCCAACAACGCTGTCGTCATCAGCAAAGGTAACCGGCTGGCCCAGCTTTTCGCTCAGGCGAACAGCAACGGGAGCCAGGCTGAACTTGGCTTCGGGGCCGTTCTTCGGCTTGCCCAGATGGCTGCACAGGATAACCTTTGCGCCGTCAGCGATCAGCTTTTTGATGGTCGGCAGAGCCGCATTGATGCGGTTGTCGTTGGTGATCACACCGTCCTTCATCGGGACATTGAAATCGCAGCGGACAAGCACGCGCTTGCCAGCGTAGTTTTCGTCATCAATCGTCTTTTTGCCCAAACCCATGGTAAAAAACTCCTCTCGGTAATTTATATTAGCCTTGTGCTTTGGTACTGTTTGGCACAGGGGGCAGACAGCCCCTTTTGCCCTGCCTATATTATACGCAGAATCTGCGGTTTGCGCAAGGGGTATTTGACACATTATTAACAAAATCCCTCAAAAAAATACCACCCGCCACGCCATGCCTTTTGGGCAGTTTGCAGCAGGCAGATATTTTTTTGCGGTTTGCCGGGTTCCGGTACGGCTTTATTTTACAGGCCCTGCACCAGAATAAACACGATCAGCAGCGGTAGCACCACGCTGAAATACGGCTTGAACCACCGCGGCAGGCGCAGGCCCTTGCCGGTATTGGCTTCGGTTAAGTAGTTATCAAAGCCCCAGCCCCACCTGGTTACGCAGAACAGCAGGTAGATCAAGCTGCCAATGGGCAGCAGCAGGTTGCTGACCAAAAAGTCCTCAGCATCCAGCACGGTGCTGCCGGGACCCATGGGCTGCACACCGCTCCACAGGTTAAAGCCCAGAATGCAGGGCACGCTGGCCAGCAGGATGAACACCGTTCCAACGGCACAGGCGCGTTTCAGGCTCCAGCCAAAGCTTTCCTGCAGGCAGGCCAGAATGTTCTGGAACACAGCAATGATGGTAGAAAAGCTGGCAAAGGTCATAAATACAAAGAACAGTGTACCCCACAGGCGGCCGCCCGTCATATTGGCAAATACATTGGGCAGGGTGATAAAGATCAGCTTGGGGCCTGCATCCGGGCTGACCCCGTAAGAGAAGCAGGCCGGGAAGATGATCAGGCCGGAACAGATGGCCACGCAGGTATCCAGCGCGCAGATGCGCAGAGACTCGCCCGCCAGGGTATAATCCCGGCTCATGTAGCTGCCAAAGATTTCCATAGCGCCAACGCCAAGGCTGAGGGTAAAGAACGCCTGGTTCATGGCAGCCACAATGACATTGCCAATGCCCATTTCGGCGGCACGGTTCCAGTCCGGCAGCAGGTAGAACGCCAGGCCCTCGCCCGCGCCGGGCAGCACAAAGCTGTGCACAGCCAGAACCAGGATCAGCACAAACAGCGCGCCCATCATCCATTTGCCAATGCGTTCAATGCCGTTCTGCAAACCGCGGCTGCAGACAAAAAAGCCCAGCAGCACGGTAATGGCCATCCAGACGATCTGCTCGAACGGGTCGGCCAGCAGGTCGGCGTACACGCCGCTGACGGCATCGGCGGCCAGGCCGGTAAATGTACCCTTGACAAACCGGAAGAAATAGGCCAGCATCCAGCCGCTGACGGTGGTGTAATACATCATCAGCACGCAGCAGCCAATCAGGCAGGCCCAGCCGTGCAGGTGCCACTTGCTGCCTTTGGGTTCCAGCGCACGGTAGGCTGTGCCCGCGCTGCCGTGGCCCGCACGGCCAACAGCCAGCTCCATGGTAAGCACCGGTGCTCCCATCAAAACCAGGAACAGCAGGTAGAACAGCACAAATACGCCGCCGCCATACTGGCCCGTTACGGTTGGGAAGCGCCACACATTGCCAATGCCGATGGCGCAGCCTGCGCTGACCATCAAAAAGCCAATGCGTGAAGCAAATGATTCACGTTTCAATCTCAACATCCTCCCTCATTGTAAGCAGCGGCAGGTAGTTGCCGCATGTCAAAAAGCATTGTTGGGGCGCGGTCAGCGGGCGTACATCATGCTCCCATCACCCCCGCGCAACATCACTTTTCAACGCCCGGTAACCACTGCCGGCTGCTTACACAGCAATGTTATTATTATACGTTCCCCGGCACGGCAGTTCAAGAGGGCAGGCCCTCCCATCCACTCCGGCATTTTTTACAAAAAACAGCCTGTTTTCATGTACAGGATGGCGGTTTGCCATCCTCTGCCCCTTCGGGTGGTTCAGATTTTGCCTCGGGCAATCGTGGTATTATCCTGGGTGCGGTCGCGCAGGGCTTCAACCGGATGGGGCTTTTCTTCAAAGCGGTAGTCCTTGCCGCTGGTGCCAATGTGCTCTTCAATCACCTGGTGGCTGGCCACGCGGGCAGCGTCCGGGCAGACGGCAGCCTGGTAAGCATAGTAGGGTGCATCTTTGGTCAGGGTCTCCACCGGAATGGCGGGGTCATCCTGCACAGCGGTGTTCAAAATGGTAGTTTTGAGCACCTTGCGCAGATATTCTTTCTGGGGGCCAAAGCGCAGCAGTTCCGGGAAAGTCCCATCCGGGATGATCTGGCAGGCTTCCTTGCCCTCGTACTGTTTCAGCAGGGCTTCGGCGGCATGCAGGTGGCTGCACTCCTGCTCAAAATGCTGCTCCCAGATCTTTTTAATATGCAGGTCGGTTTCATCCTCCACGCAGGACCAATAAAGGTAGCACTCGGTATATTCATGCAGCAGCAGGTTTTCCAGCCAAGTCATGCCGGGGTCCAGCAGAGCGCCGTACTGGGTCACATGCTGTTCTTCGATCATGCCGATCTCCTGGTACAGCCTGCGGCCAAGGTCACTGTCATAAAAGGTGCCGATGTTCATATAATAGTTCATCGTCTGCTGTTCGGCGGCGGTGATAATGGCGGCGTTCAGCTTGGTGATGGGGGCCGCCGTGGCCGCGCTGATGGGCTTGCGCACGCTGTCCCGCGGGTGGCGGTGCTCCGCAATGGTGGGGCGGCCGGGCATGATCTCGGTATAGCAGCCCACCAGCCGCTCGGCGTGGATACCGCGTTCCAGTTCCAGCAGATCCGCATAGCGGTACAGGTGGTCAAAATCCTCCAGCAGAGCCAGGTTCATCACCTGCACCACATAGGCGTCCGGCTCCCGCTGGGCCAGAATAGCCGTCAGGTCCACGGCCAGCTGCTCGTACCCGATGGTGGTTTCCAGAATACTTTCGTCGATCGGCTTTAAGCAGGCAATGCGCTTTTGCTGTTGCTGCTCGGTGCGGCGCAGCACGGCAAGTTCCCGGCGCAGGTCGTTGTTGGTGCAGTGGCGGTGGAACTGGTGGGAGAACCAGTTGGCCTCGTACTCGGTGCCGTTCATTAAAATAATACGCAGCCGGGTGTAGGGGTCCACCTCGTTTTTGTCATAGGGGCGGGGGTAAAGTTTCTGCCAGTCCATATAGTAGCGGTCGGCGGGTTTGGTTTTTACCTCAAAGGGGTTCATTTTTGCAGGCATATACAGTGCTCCTTTCGTCATCGGGGTTCATTGTTCAGTATGCCCGCAAATGGGCGGCAATACACAAAAAGCCCCCGGCAGAGCGTAAAATACTCTGCCGGGGGCCGTGGTTTTAGGGTTAAGCCAACATCAAGCTAAGCTGTTACGCTTAGGGCAATACCGCATAATTCTAAGTGCCGATACGGCGAGCGAGGTGCGGCAGA
>OLYV01000828.1_pt1 | contig 11767 bp, 8 predicted proteins | sample 1644371 | NCBI WGS metagenome assembly OLYV01 (sample SAMEA103958124, study PRJEB25191) | human gut metagenome | biome: human-associated habitat [ENVO:00009003]; feature: intestine environment [ENVO:2100002]; material: feces | place: Germany | collected 2013/2015 | reverse complement strand
CGAGGATCAGGAGCCGGACGCAGCTTTAGGTAATGGTGGTCTTGGGCGTCTTGCTGCATGTTTCATGGATTCTTTAGCAACTCTTGAATATCCTGCATATGGCTGTGGTATCCGTTATCACTATGGTCTGTTCAAACAGAAAATCGAAGACGGCTATCAGATAGAAGTACCGGATAACTGGCTGAAGGATGGATATCCGTTTGAACTTCGCAGACCGGAATACTGCTACGAGATCAAGTTTGGTGGTCATGTGGAAGAAACCGCAGGGGAGGACGGAAATCTGCACTTTGAGCAGGTAGGGTATCAGTCTGTTCTTGCAATTCCTTATGATATGCCGATCGTTGGCTACGGCAACCATGTGGTAGATTCCCTGATGATCTGGGATGCACAGCCGAAGGAAGAGTTTTCACTGGATTCCTTTGACCGTGGAGATTACGATCAGGCAGTGGAGCAGGAAAATCTTGCCCGCAACCTGGTAGAGGTGCTGTATCCGAACGACAATCACGTAAAAGGAAAGGAACTGCGCTTAAAACAGCAGTATTTCTTTGTTTCCGCAAGTATCCAGCGTGCGCTGGAGCGTTTTAAGAAACATCACAATGATCTGCATGATCTGCCAAAGAAGGTAACGTTCCAGATGAATGATACCCATCCGACGGTTGCTGTTGCAGAACTGATGCGAATTCTTCTGGATGAGGAAGGCATGTCATGGGATGAGGCATGGGAGATCACAACACACTGTGTAGCTTATACCAACCATACCATCATGGCAGAGGCACTTGAAAAGTGGCCGATTGACATCTTCCAGAGACTGCTTCCGCGTGTATATCAGATCGTGGATGAGATCAACCGCCGTTTTGTAGAAGAGATCCGTGCAAAATATCCGGATAATGAGGAGAAGGTGCGCAAGATGGCAATTCTCTACGACGGACAGGTGAAGATGGCAAATCTTGCAATTGTTGCCGGATATTCTGTCAACGGTGTGGCAAGACTGCATACAGAGATTCTTGAGAAGCAGGAACTTCGTGATTTCTATGAACTGTTTCCGGAGAAATTTAACAATAAAACCAACGGTATCACACAGAGACGTTTCCTTGCACATGGAAATCCATTGCTTGCAGACTGGGTAACAAAGCATGTCGGAAAAGACTGGATCACAAGTCTTGCGAAGGTCGAGGATCTGACAAAATATGCAACCGATCCGAAAGCACAGCAGGAATTTCTGGAGATCAAAAAGCAGAATAAGATCCGTCTGGCAAAATATATCAAGGAGCACAATGGTATCGAAGTCGATCCGGATTCTATCTTTGATGTACAGGTTAAGAGACTGCATGAGTATAAGAGACAGCTTATGAATATCCTGCATGTGATGTATCTGTACAACCAGATCAAGGAAAATCCGGGCATGGATTTCTATCCGAGAACTTTTATCTTCGGAGCAAAGGCTGCAGCCGGATATCGTACGGCAAAGAAGACCATCAAGCTGATTAACACTGTTGCGGATGTAATCAATAATGATCCATCCATCAACGGAAAGATCAAGGTTGTGTTCATTGAGGATTACCGCGTATCCATTGCAGAGTGGATTTTTGCGGCAGCAGATGTCAGCGAACAGATTTCCACAGCAAGTAAAGAGGCATCCGGAACCGGAAACATGAAGTTTATGTTAAATGGTGCGATTACACTTGGAACCATGGACGGAGCGAATGTTGAGATGTACGAGGAAGTTGGCGCAGACAATATCTTTATCTTTGGTATGAGCGCAGACGAAGTCATTGCACATGAGCAGCATCATGATTACAATCCATATGATATTTACAATAATGATGAGGATATCAAGAAGGTTGTCAACCAGCTGGTAGATGGAACGTATTCTCATAATGACCGTGAGTTGTTCCGCGAGCTGTACAACTCACTGCTCAATCCACAGCAGGGACAGGTAGCAGACCGCTACTTTATCCTTGCAGATTTCCGTGCATATGCAAATGCACAGAAGAAGATCGGTGTTTATTACACCAACAAGAGTGCGTGGGCAAAGTCTGCAATTTTAAATATTGCGCACAGTGGTAAATTCTCTTCTGACAGAACCATTCAGGAATATGTGGATGATATCTGGAAACTTGATAAGATTGAAGTGAATACGGAAGGCTGCTAATCGCTTGGATGGCAGTGGCAGAAAAGGCGGGAAACCCGATGGGGATCCCGCCTTTTTTAGTCTAAGAATCTTTCATATGGAAGATAGATATACAATAGGAAAATAGAACTAAAAACAGATAGCAAATGATAAATATCCGCTATCTGTCTTCTTTCAGGAAAGAAATGTATGCAGTTCCTTCAGACGTGCATTAAAATCAGAAATCCCCAGATCATACAATTCCTGTTCCAACTTTTCATCGCGTGCGTAAGTACTCATTTTTAACTCTTTCGAAGGCGCAAAGACGAGGGCTTCCCCGGCGGTTTCGTGTTTTTTGACATCGGCAATATTCTGGCGGTACATCAGATGCCGGTTGTCGAGGGCTTTTATGGTCTGTGGATATTTGCGCAGGGCATGCCGGTAAATGTGCCGGAAGCCTTCCGGCTGCTTTACAAAACTGCGGGGTTTGCTTAAGATTACAACCACACGGTCACATCCCTTGGCAAACGCGCGCTCGATCGGAACGGAATCCGATAATCCACCATCAAAATACGTCTCATTATGGAAAGAAATCGGACGGCACATAATGGGCAGGGCACAGCTTGCCATGATGGCACGGTAGTCATCCTGTTTCATATCATCTTTGGTAAAATACACCGGTTTTCCGGTTGCAGCATCGGTTGCAACAAGCTCGAACTCGGCCGGATTTTCCACGATGGCAGGATAATCGATCGGGTCAGCTCCATCGGAGTTGGTCAGTGTCTGATAAATATACTGAAGACCGAAAAACTGTCCGGTGCGTAGCAGATTTTTGACGCCCATATAACCAGGTTCGTTCAGATGGTCTACATAAAAACGAAGATTGCGCCCGCGTTGTCCGGCGAGATAGCTTGCTGTGTTTGCAGATCCGGCCGATACGCCGATGCAGTAATCGAATGTAATGTGTTCATCTAAAAAGCGGTCAAGAATGCCTGCGCTGTAGGCACATTTCATGCCGCCGCCTTCTACTACAAGTCCTGTCTTCATGTCTGGGATACTCCTTTTGCCTGAAATTAGCATTATTGTAGCACTTTTTTTCTTTTTGTCAAATTTTTAACAATATGTGTTTGTTTTTCTGCAACCGTTTAAGTGGTGCCGGGACATTTGAAAAAAAGTGATTGGCTGACAATTCCTTAGAATGGGGACAGCCCGGAAGGCAGAGATATTGGATTTTCTTGATATGAGATATGATTTGACGAATGGGCAGATTGAGGAAGGTATGGGATAATATTTAAAAATGATAATATCCTTTCGTGAAGAAAGTTTCATAAAAGCTAAGAAAGTTTTCAATAAAGTTGTGGAATTTGTTTCTCATGGAAGTTCATCTCCTTTCTGTTTACGCTGTCATTATAAAACACGAAGGGGTATATTACTTGCCAAAATAAAAAAATAATTGGACAAAAATTGCAAAAAGCAGAGATACCGCTTCTCTGCTTTTTGCAATTTTTCTTATATGTTTTTACGATATTCAGAAGGTGACAGTCCTTTTGCCTTTTGAAAAATGCGGCTGAAATACAGTGGATTATCATATCCGACAATTTGTGCGATCTCATTGATATTGTATTGTGTATTTTGAAGCAGTGCTTCGGCATTATATATTCTTTTTTGCAGAATGAATTGCTTTGGCGTGATTCCGGCATATAATCTGAAATTACGGATAAACCAACTGGCACTGACATGATTTTGTTCGGCATAGTCATCAATGCTGATTGGTTCATTGTAATGCTCACTGAAATAAGAAATTGCTTTGTCTATTTCCTCAGCAGCATGGGAGTTCACTGTGTTGACAGAAAATTTAAAGTGGCGTTGTAGTTTTATAAAAATTTGTCTTAAATACATTTCAAGCATTTCAGAATAGCTATCCTGACACATTTGTAATTCTTTTATCATGGCACGGAAAAGATACTGATATTCCGAACCGGAACCACAGTGGAACACCCTTTTATCATTTGTCAATCCATAGGAACGGAGCAGATTGGTGACATTGTTTCCTGTAAAATGAACCCAGTAAACCTCCGTCTGGTCTTTGGCATAGTATTCATATTTCTGGGGTTCTCTTGGGCGGTATAAAACCATATGACCAGCATGAACAATCGTTTCTTCCTCATCGTTGTCAAAATGAAAATGAGCTTTCCCGGCAGCAATAAAGATCAACTGAAAATCAACTCTGCCACGTGGTCTCCAGGTGGGAAGTTTAGGGTGCGTATATAACTTGTAAGTCCCACACATGGTTACGACAAGTGGCTTGGATTTATCTTTTCTGTCAATTGTTGAGTTATTCAGATATGCATTATTGGTATACATTTGAGACCCCCATATGATAATTGAAAATGTTCATGAAATAATAATCTGAAATACATAAATTTATGTTTGGCTCATGATGCAATTTTATCATTTTATGCATGTCTTGTCTATTTAGATTTTAAACGTTTGAAATAATGGTATTTTTTGTATAAATTAACGTGCTGGAAAATGAAAGTCAATAAAAGTACATGTCAAAAATAACAAAAGAAAGGAATAAAGAAAATGGTTTTTGTTAATTATACTGTTTTGTGCATGTTTTGTGTAATTTATGATATGGTTTTTTGACATCGGTTTTTATATACTATCTATAACAAAGTTGTGGGAACAAAAATAAGGATCATCGAAAGGAGCAGTTTCACATGGAAGAAAAGAAATACCTGAAATGGTATAACAAGGTGGGGTATGGAACCGGAGATCTGGCAGGAAATGTCGTGTATGCATTTCTTTCCTCGTTTGTAATGTTGTATCTGACAAATACAGTAGGGTTAAATCCGGGAGTTGTCGGAACATTGATCATGGTATCAAAATTATTCGATGGTGTCAGTGATATGTTTTTTGGTACATTGATTGACAAAACAAAGAGCAGACTTGGAAAAGCAAGACCGTGGATGCTTTATGCATATATTGGCTGTGCAGTAACGCTTGTGGCGAACTTTGCAATACCGGAAAGTCTTGGAAAAACAGCACAGTATGCATGGTTTTTTATTGCATATACTTTGCTGAATGCAGTATTTTTTACTGCAAACAATATTGCCTATGCATCACTGGTTACGTTTTGTACAAAAAATAGCAAAGAACGGGTAGAAATGGGGTCGTTCCGTTTTATTTTTGCGTTTTTAACAAGTCTGATCATTCAATCTATCACCGTTCAGTTTGTAAGAATGGCAGGCGGTGGAGCTGCTGCATGGAGAACCGTAGCAATCATATACGCAGTAATCGGACTGATTGTAAACACAATTTCCGTATTCTCAATCAAAGAACTTCCGGAGGAAGAATTAAAGGCAGGCAGAGAACAGACAGAAGAAAAATATGGTTTGATTGAAGCTGCAAAACTTTTATTTTCCAATAAATATTATCTTATGATTTGTGTTACTTATATTTGTCAGCAGATCTATTCTGCTATGTTAAATATGGGTATTTACTATATGATTTATGTTTTGAAAAATGAAGATTTATATTCGGTCTTTTCCTGGGCAATTAATATCCCTGTCATCATTGCAATGTGTATTACACCTATGCTTGTGGAAAAGATGAAGGGATTATATCGAATGAATCTTGCAGGATACATTCTTGGAACAGCCGGCCGTGTCGGCGTTATTTTTGCAGGCTATATGGGAAGTGTTCCGCTGATGCTTGCTTTTACCGCAATCGCAGCACTTGGAATGGCACCATGGCAGGGAGATATGGGAGCTGTTGTGGCAAGCTGTTCAGAATACACATACCTGACAAAACATAAACACATTGATGGAACCATGTATTCCTGAACATCCTTTGGAACCAAAATCGGGGGTGGAATCGGAGTTGCCCTCTGCGGATGGTTGCTTGATGCAAGCGGATTTGTCAAGGAAGCGGCCGTGCAGCCTGCATCCTGCATGAATATGCTTCACATTATGTATTTATGGATTCCAATGATCCTGTCATTAGTCATTACATTTATTATGTCAGAAATGAATGTGGAAGCAGCGAACCGGCGACTTAGAGAACAGATGGAGGAGTGTTGACGTGGAATATAGTGGAATGAAAGAAGATGAACGTCTGGTTTCGGTTACACCGAGTCAACGGCAGATTGCTTATCAGAATATGGAATATTTTTGTTTTATTCACTTTACAGTTAATACATTTACCGGAAGTGAGTGGGGATTGGGAGATGAACCGGAATCCATTTTCAATCCAAAAGAATTAGATGCCCGCCAATGGGCAAAAACAGCTGCAGAAGGTGGGATGAAAGGACTGATCCTTACCTGCAAGCATCATGATGGTTTTTGCCTCTGGCCGAGCAGGTATACGGAACACAGCATTAAAAATTCACCATACAAAAATGGAAAAGGTGATATTGTCCGTGAAACAGCAGAGGCATGTAAGGAATTTGACCTGAAATTTGGAGTCTACCTTTCGCCATGGGATAGAAATAATGAAGCTTATGGAAAAGGTAAGGAGTATGATGACTACTATGTAAATCAGCTTACAGAACTGTTGACAAACTATGGAGATATCTTTGTGATCTGGCTGGATGGTGCATGTGGAGAAGGAAGCAATGGAAAGAAACAGGTTTACGACTGGAAGCGATATTATGAAGTGATGCGTAAACTTCAGCCAAATGCTGTAATTTCAATTTCAGGTCCGGATATCCGATGGTGTGTATCTGTGTCTGCGGGCCAGATATCCGATGGTGTGGAAATGAAGCCGGGCAGGTACGTCCGAGTGAATGGAGTGTTGTGGCAGCAGATATGACAGATCCGGCAATTACAGCACAGCTCAGTCAGCAGGAAGATAATGAAGAATTCCGTAACCGTCCATTAGATGAAACACAGACAGACCTGGGAAGCCGTGAATGTCTGCGTTCCGAAAAAAATCTGGCTTACTATCAGGCAGAAACGGATGTCTCTATTCGTCCGGGATGGTTTTACCATGAAGAGGAAGATGACAAGGTGCGTTCCTTTGAAAATCTGAAAGAGATTTACTTATCCTCTGTAGGTGGAAACACGACACTTTTGTTAAATCTTCCACCAATGAAAAATGGAAAGCTTCACCCGACGGATGTGCAAAATGTGAAACTGCTTGGAGAGTTTATAAAAGATACTTTTAACGATAATCTGGCAGATATTGCAGAACTTCAGACGATTCCGGAAAAGGATATACATGGAAATAGTGGGGATGTACTTAGAACAGATCATTATGACAGGGTATTCGAAAACGCGGTCGGAAACAGGGAATTGACGATACAGATGCGTTGGAAAGAAAAAAATATGTTATCATATCTGGTGTTGAAGGAAGCAATCCCATATAGCCAGAGGGTAGAAAAGTTCTCTGTATGGTATGCTGCTGCGGAAGGAAAAAAGGAAAAGCTAACTGAAGCAACAACCATAGGGTATAAAAAGATTGTTGATTTACAGGGAATTGAGACAGATTTGCTTGAAATTCGTATTGAGGATGCAAGGGTAGCCCCTGTCCTATCCTTTGTTGGGGTATATAAATAATAGGATAATTACAGGATACAGCCCATGAATAATATGATTGTATGGGGTGTATGGAAAGAGAGGGAAAATATGAACGCTGATATGAAATGGCTGGACAATCCGGAAGTGTTTAGGGTAAATCAATTGGAATCACATAGTGATCATTGTTATTATCTGGATTATTCAGACATGAAAAAAGAAAAAAATCCATTATTACAGTCATTAAATGGTCAATGGGAGTTTGCTTACAGCAAAAATGTGATGGAAAGACCTGTTGATTTTTATAAGGAAACATTTGATGCATCAGGATTTGATAAAATTATGGTTCCGGGACATATCGAACTGGCTGGATATGATAAAATCCGTTACATCAACACGATGTATCCGTGGGAAGGAAAAGAGTATCATAGAGGAGCCTACAGCATGGAGAGCACTGGGAAAGAAGCGGGGATGTTTTCAGAGGCAGAATATAATCCTGTAGGTTCTTATATTAAACGTTTTGACTTAAATGAAACGATGTGTGGAAAAAGAATTCACATCTGTTTTGAAGGTGTAGAAGAGGCGATGTATCTGTGGCTGAATGGTCAGTTTGTAGGGTATGCAGAGGACAGCTTCACACCATCTGAATTTGATCTGACACCATTTATCAGGGAAAAAGAAAATGTGTTGGCAGTTCAGGTTCACAAGATGAGCACGGCAGCATTTTTAGAGGATCAGGATTTTTTCCGTTTCTTTGGAATTTTCAGAAATGTCACTTTGAAAGCACTGCCTGATGCCCATATGGAGGATGTATGGTTTCAGCCGGTATTAAATCAGGATAATTCAAGTGGAAAAGTATCTGTGATTATGAAGGTAACTGCACCAGAAAAACAGAATGTGGATGCAAGGTTTGTCTTGACCGACAGAGAAGGAACAGTGATAACGGAGAAATGCTTGCAATTACAGGGAAGAGATGGAATATTTACAGGTACAATCCATACAGATGTGCAAAATATCAAACTGTGGGATAATCATAGTCCGTATCTTTATCATGCCTGTGTGGAATTAATAGAGGAAAATGGAGTGATGCTAGAAGTAGTTCCTTATGATATTGGCTTTAGAAGGTTAGAAGTAATTGATAAGGTGATTTATCTGAACGGAAAACGTCTGGTTATCACGGGAGTAAACCGTCATGAGTGGAATCCGAAAACCGGAAGATGCATTGGAATGCAAGAGATGACAGCAGACATTGATTGTATGCTTAGAAACAATATCAATGCAGTACGCACCTGCCACTATCCGGATCAGATTCCATGGTATTACTTGTGTGATAAAGCAGGTATTTATGTGATGGCAGAAACGAATCTGGAAAGCCATGGGACATTCCAGAAACTTGGTGCGATTGAACCGTCATGCAATGTACCGGGTTCCATTCCACAGTGGAGAGAGGTGGTACTTGACCGGGCAATAAGTAATTTTGAAACCTTTAAAAATCATACATCCGTTTTATTCTGGTCTCTTGGAAATGAATCCTATGCAGGTGATGATCTTGGAGCGATGAATACCTACTTCAAGGAAAAGAGGGATGGCAGATTGGTTCATTATGAAAGTTCCTTCTATAACAGAGCATATGAGGATACTATTTCGGATGTGGAAAGCAGAATGTACGCAAAGCCGAAAGAAGTGGAAGAATATTTAAACAATAATCCAAAGAAACCATATCTTTTGTGTGAGTTTATGCATGATATGGGAAATTCTATGGGTGGACTTGGTTCTTATATGAAACTGATCGATCAGTACGAAATGTATCACGGAGGATTTATATGGGACTTTATTGATCAGGCAATTTTGATAAGAGATCCAGTAACCGGAAAAGAAGTTTTACGTTATGGTGGCGATTTTGATGATAGACCGGCAGATTATGAATTTTCCGCAAATGGAATCGTATTTGCAGACCGTAAAGAAAAACCGGCAATGCAGGAAGTGAGGTATTACTATGGCTTATACAGATAAGAATAAACTAAGAGTTGTATATGGTGATTATGTGCTTGGCGTGCACGGAGAAGGGTTCGATTATATATTTTCCTATGCGCAGGGTGGTCTGGAATCTGTAGTAAAAAATGGATATGAATGGTTGTATCGCTGTCCGAAACCTACCTTTTGGAGAGCTTTGACAGATAATGACAGAGGAAGTAAGTTTCATATTAAAAGTGGAAGCTGGCTTGCAGCAGATATGTTTATTGACTGTCAGAAAATTGAAGTCATTATGGATGGTGAAGTGCAGAAGCCATATGCACCTGATAATAACAGCTATGGTGGTGATGTGGCTGCTGATGAAATAATCGTAAAGTATACTTATGAGACAATCAATCATCCGTCTGCAACTATCGTTGTGACCTATACGGTTGGTGTATCTGGAAAAATCCGCGTGGATGTTCATTATAATGGTGTAAAAGGACTTCCGGAATTTCCGGTATTTGGAATGCGGTTTATCATGCCGACACTGGCAGATAAGTATTTATATAAAGGTTTGTCTGGAGAAACCTATCCCGATAGAAAAGCAGGAGCAAAAGAAGGAATTTATGAGGTTTCTGATTTAAGTCTGACACCATATCTTGTTCCGCAGGAATGCGGCATGAGAATGGATACCGAGTGGCTTGAAGTTACAAGACACACGGGTCTTGATAACAGCAGACCAGACAGTTCAAACCAGACACTCCGTATTGAAAAGACCGACAGGAAATTTGCTTTTTCATGCCTGCCTTATACGGCATCCGAGATAGAAAATGCATTACATCATGAAGAACTGCCGCAAGCAAGAAGAACTGTTCTTTGTGTATATGGGGCTGTTCGAGGTGTCGGTGGTATTGATAGTTGGGGAAGTGATGTGGAAGATGATTATCGTATCAGTGCAGAAGAAGATATAGATTATTCATTTACCATCTGCTGATTATGATAAAAGAATGTAAATGTGGGATAAATTATGAAATTTAAAGTTACCAGAGATTGGTTAAAAAGTTTTTTTGTGATGATCATTGCGGTTATCGTTATGGGAATGTGTGTATCACTTCTAGTGATGTGTGATATGGGAACAGATCCCTGTTCAGCAATGAATTATGGAATTTCGCATAAGCTTGGGATGAGTTTTGGAAATTATCAGCTTCTTTCCAATTTTGTTTTACTGATTCTAGTAATCATTTTTGAGAAGAAGCTCATTGGTACAGGAACATTTGGCAATATGATTTTAGTTGGCTATTCGGCAGATTTTTTTACATGGATATGGAAAGAAGTCTGCCATGTACAGGAACAGCTTAATCTGAGTACCAGAATTGCTATTTTAATTCCTGCACTCATATTGTTTATTCTGGCAGCAGCTATTTATATGCAAAGTGGACATGGAACAGCACCATATGATGCAGTATCCTTTTTAATCAGTGACAAAATTGAAAAGCATTCTGGAAAAAATATGTTTCGGATTGTACGGATTGTATATGATCTGGCAGCAACCTGTATCGGTGTTATAACTGGCGGAGAAGTTGGGGTGATAACGATATTGATGGTGATTTTGCTGGGACCGACGGTTGATCTGCTCGGCAGATTAATTAAAACAAGAAGGGCAGTGGAGAAACAGGCATTATAATTAAAAGGAGTTGCTTGCAAGTGTTATTGGTATATGAGAATAGAACTGATGGAATAGTGGCAGAGTGGAAGAAACCAGTACATTTACCACCACATCTGCATGAAGCGATAGAGGTAGTGTATGTAACGGATGGGGATATTGAGCTTGGAGTCGGACAAGAATTGTATCACATGGACGAGGGAGATTTTGCAATCGTGTTTCCAAATGTGATACATCATTATCAGGTGTTTGGAGAAAAGGAAAGTAAGGTAATATACCTGTATCTTGATCCGACATTGTTTCCTTCCTATTATAAAGAGTTACAGATATACAGCCCGAAGAACCCAGTTGTGAAAAAAGAGCAAGTGCATCCAGATGTAGTAAATGCTATAAAATATCTGGTAGAAATAACAGAGGGGAATCCAATGCTGATACAGGCATATGTACAGATGATTCTTGCCCATGTTTTTGCAGAAATGCCAATGATTGATAAAAGCGCAGTAGGCAGCGATGACTTGA
>OLYV01000825.1_pt1 | contig 11818 bp, 8 predicted proteins | sample 1644371 | NCBI WGS metagenome assembly OLYV01 (sample SAMEA103958124, study PRJEB25191) | human gut metagenome | biome: human-associated habitat [ENVO:00009003]; feature: intestine environment [ENVO:2100002]; material: feces | place: Germany | collected 2013/2015 | reverse complement strand
AACTGTTTTTTTTTAATATTGAACCTTGGAAAGAAGTCTATAATGATAGGTTTCTGTTAAAACAATTGCAAGAAAAGGGATTCCCAATTGAGTATGTTTGGATTGGACCGTTAGTTGGTTTATTAAGTAATGTACCTTCTAAAGGTTGTGAAACTATACCCAAATCTTGGAAAGAAATTCAGCGGATTATAAATCTAGATCGCAATAAAGATGCTATTCTCATTTCATTAATGCCTGTATTTGCTCCTTGTTTGAAGTTGTTTAGAATTTTAAGCAAAGCAAAACAAAAAAATGTTGGCTATTTCAATATTGGAAGTATGCATTTGCCTCTCCCCAAAAATAGAATGGAGCATAGACTTAAACTTTTGTTTAACCCGATTAGAGTGAGGTATTATTTCATTCATAGGTCTATTCCTCTATTGAGAAAAATTGGTTATTTAAAAGATTTTGATTATGCTGTGACTCAAGGTGTACACAGTATTAACTCTGCATCTCAACTTATTTCCGACAAGACGCAGAAAATAACAATTGTAGACTATGATATAGAGCATTTTAATAAGGTGGATAAAATGGAAAGGTATAATGATAGGAAATATATTGTGTTTATTGATGCTTATATGCCTTTCCATCCTGATTTTGAACTAACTGCCAGTGGACATATTGATCCTGAACAATATTTTAAATCAGTAAATAATTACCTGAAACGTGTGGAGGATAAGTATGGGTTACCTGTAGTTATAGCTGCACATCCTAGTGCTCAAAAATATCATGAACATAACTATTTTGACGGCAGACCCGTATTATTTGGAAAGACTGCGGAGTTGTGTAAGGGTTGTGCATGGGCTATTAATCATTTGAGTACAGCTATTACTTTTCTTATAATACAGCACAAACCAATCAAGTTTATCACGACTGATGAAGTCGTTAACAAGTATGGCATTGCAGCTGAGTTGAGTTACTCTAGTTTTTTCCAAAGTCCATTGGTAAATATTGATGCAGAAGATGCTGATATATCCGTCCCTGTGGTGTTTGATAGCGTGTACGATGAATTTATTGATAAATATCTTTATACAAAAGATGAGATTGGAAAAGCAAGTGCAGATTTATTGAGTGAAGCTTTATTAAAGATAAAATAGATGATATTAAATCTAAATGAACTAACTCTGGAACAGAGTAAATTAAAGGCAAAGCTGAAAAAAAATGTGATTGCCGACTATAATGCATTGACCGAACAGTTAATTGATTATAATCGTGATAGTTTGGAATGGCTGGTTTGTAACGTAAATTCTCGTAGTACCGTTTTTTCTTCAATGCTGGCAGAACTTGAGTCCTTGCGATTGATATCAGAGCTTATAAGTAGCGGAGAAATAATAGAAGAAATCATAGTGGATAATGATGAGTTGCGAAAAACCATTTCAAATCTGTATCCTAAGATAAATGTGCATGGTAAGACAAGTTCTTTGAAAAATAATATTCGTTTATGGAAAAATAATATTCGATATGGAATATGGTCACTCTGTTCATGGCTTAGCGGTTCGAAAGAGAGGCGTAATAAGGTGTGCCGAGGGGGAAGATTAACTATCATTGATACCTTTATTGCAAAAAAGGTTGATGCCTATTGGGATCGTTTTTATGGAAATTCTGTAGATAAATTGATTGATGCCCAAAAAGAACAAATATATTTCATGCCTTTGTATTTGCCCTTTGCCTCAAAAAAGCAATTGGATATTATTGTTGCCAATTCTAAGGAAAACTTGTTCTTTATGAGTGATTTTTTACTTTTTAAAGATTACCTCTACGCATGGCGCTATATGGGGCGTTTTGAAAAGCCAGATTTTGCAAGTTATACTTATCAGGGATTCAGTCTTCAATGGCTTTTGGGAAAGGCATACAAAGAGAGTAATCAGAGTTATTTCTACTATGCCATTTTGATGGAAAGAGCTATTATGAGAATGAAAGAATTGGATGTTGACATTTGCTTATTTGTGGATTGGTTTGAGAACCAAAGCTACGACAAATCAGTATATTACGCAATGCATCAATACTATCCAGAGGCAAAAGTTCATGGATATATGGGATTTATTGCTGATTCAACAATTTTTCCACATATTATAGCATCGAATAAAGAATTATTTTGTCATATTGCTCCAAAAGATATTTATTTATGTAGCAGTTATCTGCTAAAGTTCTATCAAAATTATAACGGGTATAAGCATATAGCTCCTGCACTGAGAAATCAAGAGATATATAGCAGTCATAGAAGCACCAAACCTCATGATAAGTTCACGCTCTTGGTGCCATTTGCACTCGATAATTATGATATGGAGTATAAATACGAATTGCTCACTGATTTTATTAAATCTTCTAATGCTAATATTAATATACTTTTGAAGCCCCATCCTGATGCAAATTCATCATGGATGGTTTCCTGTACAAACAAGGCAGGGGGAAAGCTAGAAGTAGTAAAAGGTAATGTAAACTCTTTCTTGCTGAAAGCAGACGCAATTCTTGCAGCTAACACATCTGTGATGTTTGAAGCCTTAAGTTTGGGAATCCCTGTTATTAATCTGAAAGATCCGCTTTCCATCATTCTTTTTGATAAAATAGAAGAGGTGAATGAAGTATTGTGGTATACTGCCAATAATTTGGCTGAACTTTCGGATGCTATTGTTAGGATATTGAATCTAAATATTGAGGATGCAATGACCGAGGGCTATCGGTTGAGAAACTATTTCTTTACCAAACTAGAGCCTCAGTTAATTTTCCAACTTTTCACTTGATACCTATGAGCATATCATATCGCGGAAAATATTTTAGGATTTACATTTGGCAAGGATTATCCATAATTTTAGGTTTTCTTTCGCTTTTTATTGTGATGCCTTCACTTTCTGGAAATAAAACACTCTTTGGTATTTACAGTGTTTGTACGTCTCTGACTATATTCTTTTCGTATGCTGATTTAGGTTTTATTTCATCGGGATTGAAATATGCAGCGGAATATTATATTCGTGGTGACCGAAAGAATGAAATTCGTACGATAGGTTTTACTGCATTTATTATGCTTAGCATGTTTATGCTGATAGCTTTGCTATTTGGAATAATCAGCATATTCCCTCAAATTCTCATGCCTGAATTGGAACCAGATAGTGAAAATTTTTATACGGCACGTTATTTGCTGATTCTGTTGTCTGTTTCCTGTCCGGTAATCATTGGCCAACGAATTCTTAATATGATTTATTCCATACGTGTAGAAGATTATAAATTACAGCGTATCTCTGCGGTAGGCAGTATTCTGAAGATTTTATCAGTTTTCTTTTTTTTTGGAAGTGAAAATTATTTGTTGGTACCTTATTTTGCATTCGTGCAGTTTATCAACCTATCCGTAGTATTGATGGCAGCTTTTCAGGTCCGAAAGTATCAATATTCATTTGTGGAATTTCTTAAAGCTATCCGTTTTGACCGTATTATCTTTGATAAAGAAAAGGGCTTGACGGGAGCTTCATTTATATCTATACTTTCTTGGGTGTTGTTCTATGAATTTGATCAAATCGCGATTTCAAATTTTGTTGGTCTGGAGGCAGTAGCAGTTTATGGCATAGCTTTTTCTGCATTGACCTTTGTACGAACCTTTGTGTCATTACTTTATTCACCTTATTCATCGCGATATAATCATTTGATTGGTGAAAATGACAGGGTAGGACTGATGAAATTTGTGAATCGGATGTTATTAATGCTCTCGCCAATGGTAGTTCTGCCCATTGTTGGATTGTCTATGCTGAGTGAACCATTTATTATAAGTTGGGTTGGATTCAATTATGAGGAATCCAGTTCTATTTTATCACTTTTGGTGTTTTGTTTCTTTCCTTGCTTTCTCTCAAACCCTAGTTCTTCTTATTTTATTGCAATTGAAAAAACTACTTTACTTAATAGGTTTAATATATTTCAACCTATACTATACTGGTTATTAATTTTTTTTACTGTTGGTAAATGGGGCGTATTTTCGTTCGCTATATCTAAAGGATTGATTCCTATATTTTTGGGTATTCTTTATTGGTATTCATTATACAGAGATTTTGCAAAGAATGCTGGTCAGATAGTTTCACTATTCCTAATTTTGAAAACTTTGTTTTTACCTTTAATTGTACTATTAGTATTAAGTACTCTTGTAAAGCCTTATATGGCTTATGAATATAATAAGATTTCCCTTTGTTATAATTTATTGGTTATGGGATTGATTGTTTTAATATCAATTCTAGTATCAGTGTGTTGTAATAGAGAAATGTATTCATTGGTGAAGTCAATTATTAGACGTTGAATAGAAAGGAATTATGGAAAACGAAACCATTTAGAGATTATGATAATATCAAAAATGAAAAAAATGTTTAGACTATTGTTTACGTCTGAAATCAGTAGCTTTATTTCTCCAAGTATTGATATATCAGAAAAACAGTCAGACTATGAAGCACTGATAGAGGCTCCTAATCTTGATTATGTTAATCGCTATGAAAAAGAACTAAGCCAATTTCTTGGAGGAGGGCATGTCGTGACTTTCGCATCAGGACGTATGTCATTCTATTCTTTATTAAAAAGCTGGGGAATAAGAGAAGGCGATGAAGTTGCTCTTACAGGATTTACTTGTGCTGTTATGGCTAATGCTGTTTTGCGAACTGGAGCAACTCCAATTTATGTGGATATCGACAAGGATACCTTAGGAATGTCTGCAGAATCTTTAGTGTCCAAAATTACGAATCGGACAAAAGTAGTTGTGGCTCAGCATTCTTTTGGAATTCCATGTAAGATTGATAAAATAAAGGAGATTGCTAAATCTCATAGTTGCTATTTAGTGGAAGATTGTGCGTTGACCTTTGGTTCAAAATATAAAAGTATTATAGTTGGCAATTATGGTGATGCTGCAATATTTTCAACAGATCATACCAAACCTCTTAATACACTTATAGGAGGCTTTGTTTATACTAATGATATAGACATAGCTACATCTATTCGGGCAATGCGTGATGATTGTGGGGATTTAAGTAACGAACATCAGCGAATGATCTTAAAGACTTATATTGATGAACACCGCATAGAAACTGTAAATCATAAAATATACATAATGCGGAACTATAAAAAGGCTTTGATGAATAAGCTACATATTCATAATGAAATATCTCCTTATTTGGAGTTGGAAACATCTGCCAAAATCGCAATAAACCCTTATTACAGTTATCCTGCTAAACTACCTTCTGTTTTGGCAAAGATTGGATTACATGTTCTTGAACAATATAAAGCTAATATTCATCAAAGGCAGAGTTGGCTTAAAGAAATTTTACAGGTTGTAGAAAAAAAAGAAGATATGCCTGCAGCTTATTATGATACTGGTTGTGACATTATTCCTTTGCGTATTGCTTATTCAACTCATTTCGCTCTTACTGTATTCTCATACATTGATGATTGGATTTGGTTTAAAACTCCGATTGTTGCAACAAAAGAAAATATATGTGACTTTGGATATCATTGGGGAGGATGCCCAGTTGCGGAAAAAATAGGAAAATCGATTATGAATCTACCGGTTATTATAGATTCAAAACAACAAAATATCTTTTTGCGGAATATAAAAAAAACATATAGTTATGGCATTTAGTAATATTTATAAGAATAAGAAGGTTATTATTACTGGTAATACTGGGTTTAAAGGGACTTGGCTGTCTACATGGCTTAAAATGATGGGAGCTGAGGTTTATGGATATTCGATTGGTGTGCCGACAACTCCATCGATGTTTGATACACTTCATCTTGAAGATAAGATATGTCAACACTATGGTGATATTAGAAACAAAAGGGAATTTAATGATTTTGTGCAGGAAGTGAAACCTGATTTTTTGATTCATCTTGCCGCACAAGCTTTGGTCTTGACAAGTTATCGCGAACCATTTGAAACAATGACTACTAACATTGTGGGTACAGCTGTTGTATGTGAAGCTGTCATGAACATTGATTGGAATTGTACTTGTGTTCTAATTACTTCTGATAAAGCGTATGATAATGTAGAGTGGATTTGGGGGTATCGTGAAACAGATGGTATTGGAGGTAAGGATATATATTCTGGATCTAAAGGTGCTGCCGAACTTGTCATTAAGAGTTATTGGCATTCATTTATCAAGAAAATGCCAAACATTAAGTTTGGTGTGGCTAGAGCTGGTAACGTTATCGGTGGCGGTGATTGGGCAAAAGATAGAATTATTGTAGATTGTGTGAAAGCTTTTTCAGAAGGAAAGACTGTAGAAATCAGAAGTCCAAAGGCGACTCGTCCTTGGCAACATGTTCTTGAGCCATTAAGTGGATATCTGACGTTGGCGCAATATTTATGTGAAGGCAAATGCGAAAATGGGGAATCTTACAACTTTGGTCCACGTGCAGAACAGACAAAAACCGTATTTGAACTGTTTCAAGATCTTGCTACTTTATGGGGATTGGATAAGAACAAAGCTGCAAAACTCACAGGCAATGTACCTTTTGAGGAAGCTACATTGCTTAAGCTGAACTGTGATAAGGCCTTGGCTTATTTACATTGGCATTCAACCTTGCATTATGACGAATGTGTGAATTTTATTGCTGAATGGTATCGTGCATTCTATGTAGAGCAGGCTAAGGATATGTTTGCTTTGACAGAAAAACAAATCAATGCATATATGGAAGCTGCAAAAAAACAGAATCTTGATTGGGCAAAATAATTGGAAATAATGGACAATATCACAATTGACGGAGTTTTGCTGACTCCCTTAAAACAGATAACTCATCCCAAAGGGGATGTATTTCATGCAATGAAATGTGTTGACCCTGGATTTGAAGGATTTGGTGAAGTTTATTTCTCAAGTGTTTTACAAGGTTTGGTAAAGGCATGGAAACGTCATTCTAGAATGACATTAAACCTAGTATGTATTGTAGGAAAGATACATTTCGTTTTATATGATGGGCGTGAGAACTCTTCTACATTTGGAAAGTACATGGAGGTGATATTGTCACCTGAATTACCTGAATTGTATCGAAGGATCACAATACCGGCTGGAGTATGGATGGGCTTCGTTGGAATAGGTGAAGGTAAAAGCATTCTTCTAAATGTAGCCAATATTCCTCATGATCCTCTAGAGCAGGTAAACATTCCAATAGAAGAGAGTGATATAAAGTTTGATTTCAACAAAATTAGCAGATCTATATGAAGGTAGTTCTTTTAGCAGGCGGTTTTGGCTCGCGTATTAGTGAAGAGAGCCAATTTAAGCCAAAGCCCATGATTGAAATTTGCGGTATGCCCATTCTTTGGCATATAATGAAGGAATATGCATATTATGGATATAATGAATTCATAATTTGTGCTGGATACAAACAGGAATATATTAAGGAATGGTTTGCAAACTATTTTCTTTACAATTCCGATGTTAGCTTCAACTTCCGTAACGGTAAGAATGAAATAACTGTACATCATTCAAATCTTGAACCTTGGAAAGTAACGATAGTTGATACAGGATATAACACATTGACCGGAGGCCGTATCAAACGTATAAAGGAATATGTTAACAATGAAACCTTTATGATGACATATGGTGATGGTGTGTGTGATGTTGACATCAATAAGCTTGTGGCATTTCATAAAAAGCATGGTAAAATAGCAACTCTTACTGCTGTTATTCAAGCACAAGACAAGGGGGTTTTAAATATTGATGAAAATAATTCCATTCGTTCATTTCGTGAGAAGAATATCAATGATGGTGTACCTATTAATGCCGGATATATGGTGTTGGAACCTAGAGTGTTCGATTATATAGAAGGAGATCAAACCATATTTGAAAAAGAACCATTGAATAAGTTGGCTACCGAAGGTGAACTAATGTCTTATACACATAAGGGGTTCTGGCAATGTATGGATAATATACGTGAAAAAAATCTATTGGAACAGTTGCTTATTGATGGAGTTGCTCCATGGAAAAAATGGGAAAGAGAAATACCGATAATAAAATGATGATGTTTATGAGAAATATTAGATTGTCCAAATCTTGCATTGGTAAGGAAGAAATAGATGCCGTAACAGACGTTCTTCATAGAGAGTATTTGGGTATGGGACAGGATGTACATAAATTTGAAGATGATTTAAAAGATTTCTTTGGGCGTGACGTGACACTTGTAAATACTGGTACGGCAGCTTTGCATCTTGCAGTACAAGGTGTAGGAATAAAAGATGGAGATGAAGTACTTGTACAGTCTCTTACATATGTGGCTTGTTTTCAAGCTATAAGAGCTACAGGTGGGATACCTGTGGCGTGCGATGTGGATGATGATACGCTTACTATCGATTTGGATGATGCCGAACGTAAACTGACTCCAAAAACGAAGGCTATAATGCCTGTACATTATGCTGGACAATGTGGTAATCTTGATGCTATATATGAATTTGCAAAAAAGCATAATCTACGAGTAATAGAAGATGCATCACATGCATTTGGCACTTATTATAAAGGTCGGTTAATAGGATCTTTTGGTGATGTGGTGTGTATAAGTATGGATGGTATCAAGAATATAACATCTGGTGAAGGAGGGATGATAATTACTGAGGACCTTGATGTACAGAAAATAATTAAGGATGCTCGCCTTTTGAGTGTACAGAATGATACCGATAGTAGATTCAAGGGTACAAGAACATGGGTGTTTGATGTCAATCAACCGGGGTGGCGTTATCATATGAGTAATATCATGGCCGCAATAGGTTATACTCAGCTGAAGAAATTTCCTAAGTTTAAAGAAATACGTCAAAGGCTGGCAAAAATTTATCAGCAAGAACTTGATAATGTAAAGGGAATAAAAATTATACCCTGTAATTATAATGAAGTGGTTCCTCATATCTTTGTTATTAGAATAACTTGTGGCAAGAGGGATATTGTGAAACAATGTTTGAATGACAATGGGGTGGCAACAGGCATACATTATCGCCCCAACCATTTGCTTACATTGTTTACAGGTAATCAAAATAATACGACTCTTAAGCATACGGACGAGATTTACGAACAACTCATCACTCTTCCATTACATGCCGATATGGTAGAGGATGACGTATATTATATTTGTGGACTAATTAAAAAGAGTATATGATGGAGGATAAACCTCTAGTAAGTATAATTGTTAATTGCTATAATGGTGAAAAGTATCTTAGGGAAACAATAGATAGTATATTGAACCAAACATATCATAATTATGAAGTGATATTTTGGGATAACCAGTCTACTGATTCGACAGCATCAATAATTAAGTCGTATAAAAATGAACGGTTTAATTTCTATTATGCTCCAAAACATACAACTTTAGGAGAAGCTAGAAATTTAGCTTTAGATAAGATAAAAGGGCAGTTTCTTACATTTCTTGATAGTGATGATGTTTGGGAGCGTGATTTTTTGGAAAGAGCTGTGGGTGTCTTATCTATTTATAAAAATAAATTTTCATTTTATTATAGTAATTATTATTCTTGGATTGATGGTGAAGAACTTGTTGAATATAACACGGAAAAGAACTCAGGAAACCGTACTTTTAAAGACTTATTGTCAAAGTACATGGTTGGTATGTCTGCTGCTGTCATTAATGTGAACAGCATGAAAATTGATGATATAAAGTTTGATTTTAAATATCAGTTGGTAGAGGATTATGATTTTTTTTTGAGATTGATATATAAGAACGATGCATATTATGATGCTCGTCCGTTGATGAAATATCGGATGCATTCAGACTCTTTGACGGTGACACAGAAGGCAGGATGGGGAAAAGAATTTATGTGTTCATCAGATAGTTATAAACTGATCATACAGAAATTAAATGCAGTACATTGGTTTATATATTTGGTAGTGATATTAGTGATCACATATTTTGCTGTATCGATTATTCAGACAATAAGGAGGAAATGTTATGAGAGGGCTTGTTAATCATGAAAAACGAAATCTGCTAGCCATAACATTAGTGTATACCATAGTGATATGTTTCATATTACAATATGTGATCGCAAACGATATTTCAGGAACTGCAGATCAGATCAATAATTTTTATGGAGGCATTTATAATAATTATGGCAATCTGTTTTTAGGAACATTAGATCAATACTATGAAATGTTCATTATCGTTCTTATGATACCGGTTAGTTTTGTAGCGGTAATACAGTATCGGGAAAGCAGTACATCAAAATGTGGAGAATTTTTAATGCAGCTTCCGATCAAAAGAGGTCAGATTTTTCTGACAAGGACGATCACAGGAATGATGACATATACGATTCCATGGCTTTTTCTTTCATTCGGAATGATCATGATGAGAACAAAAGCACAGTCATGGTATGAGATGAATCTATCCGTATGTAAAAACGGAGCAGTACTTCTTGGAAATGATAACATCATACATTTGTGTGCGTATCTTCTATTTATATGGGTATCATTGACACTCATCTATGCCATTGCTATATTTTTTCAGAATATCTGCAAAAGACCATGGATCGCAGGAGCGATCGGAATCGGAGCAATGTTATTTCCAAACTTTATGGATTATATGATGCCAAAAGTATTATCATTCCCAGATACAATATATCATGGCTGGTGGATGGCTGCAATTTTTGAAAATGGACCGATCACAAAACAGTTTATATGGGATAAAGGTGTGAACCAGCTGGTGACGATGGCTTCGTTTGATCATTTTGCACAGATCCTTCTGATTCAGATCGTATTGATCGCAGTATTTTTTGGAGTTGCATTTTATGTATTTCAAAAGTCGGATATGGCAAAGAGGAATAATTTTATGTATTTTCCATGGATGGAGCATCTGTTTGTATGGATCTTCCCATTCTGTGTTTCATTATTCATTGTAGTGACAGGGTTCAAGATTCAGTCATACACAGGCGGCATTCTGGCAGCAGTGATCGCAACGATCATATATTATATAGTAGAAAAGCGTAAGAAAAGGAGGGCAGTATAATGTATTATTCAACTGCAACTGGTTATATTATCATATTATCACCACTGATCCTTCTAGCTTTATTGGCAACGATCGGAATCGTACTTTACCGTCATCCGTCAAAATTACAGAGAAAATGGTATAGCGTATCATTTAAGAAAAGAAAAAGAATTAAACAAATAGCGATTCTTCTTGGATTTTGTATGGCAGCAGGACTACTTATCTATCCTTTGACAAGCAAAAAACAGTTCGTATCAACGATCAGTCTGTCAGCAAATGAAAACAATTTTATCACAGAAGATAAGATCGATCAGATTTCAGAAGACAGAAGAGAAATAAAAAATGAGCAATGGCTGAAAAAATTTTATAAGATGATGAAATCAGACGATGAAAGTTCGACTCTTTTAAATGACATAGGAAGTTATGAAGTATGGAAGACGAGTATCCTGGAAGATAAAACGGGTGAGTATGAGCTGCGTTTAAGAGCAGAAGACACCGTTCTTCGTAGATTTTCAATACAGCAATCGGATGAAGATACTGATTCTGACGTAGATTTCGACCGTTACGATACTGATGGATTTTATGATATCATTCAAAGACCAGACAATACATTCGAAGAAAATTATCAAAAGCTTACAGATTCAGAAAAACAAGAAATTCAGAATCTCAATTGGAATTACAAAGACGGTCTTTTGTATGCAACAAATGAAAATCATAAGAGATGTATCAATGGAACATCCCAGTATTATATGAAAAACTCCAAATTGATCAATACGATGGAGAATTCAGGATACAAAGGAATCAAAAAATGGATGGAACAATGCGAAAAAGATACAGCAGGGATTAA
>OLYV01000806.1_pt1 | contig 12125 bp, 13 predicted proteins | sample 1644371 | NCBI WGS metagenome assembly OLYV01 (sample SAMEA103958124, study PRJEB25191) | human gut metagenome | biome: human-associated habitat [ENVO:00009003]; feature: intestine environment [ENVO:2100002]; material: feces | place: Germany | collected 2013/2015 | reverse complement strand
CCGCATGCCCGGCCATTCGCGGCAGGCGGTGGGCCGCAGCAAACCCGGCCAGCAGGGCTTCGCCTTCCAGCACGCTGAACCAGCCGAGGAAAAAGCAGCAGAAGTACCGCTCCCAGCTGGCCATCTCCAGTGCCTCATAAGGGCTCATGCCGCAGATGTACACATAGAACAACACGCCCTGATAAAGCGGCCAGTACAAGATCATGCACAGCCCCGGCAGCGCCGTGCGCAGCCCCTGCCACCGCCCCATGGCCCAGATCAGAACGATTAAAAGCAACACCGCGGCCGCAGCGCACAAACAGCCCACCTTGAAGGTGCTGGCCCCAAACAGCAGCGGATAGCTGCGCAGCCGGGCATAGTAGCGGTCCCACACATCGTAAAAGTAGCGGTCAAAACCGGTGCGGGCCTCTTGCCAGCACTGCAAAAAGTATCCCGGCCCCATGGAGGAAAACTGGTCATCGGCCCGGTGCAGGGCTTTCAGCAGCAGCTTCCAGGCAAGCGGTATGGCAAAGCAAGGCAGCGCAGCGGTAAAGGGCAGCAGGAAGCCGCGCAGGATGCCGCCCTTATCCCGCAGCGCATCCAGCAGGCATTGCAGAAACCAGATGCCCACCACGCACAGCGCGAACACGGTGCCAATCTCTTTTACAGTGGTCAATGCGCCGCACAGGAATGCCAGCGCCAGACCGCGCTGCACGCGGCTGTTAGCAGCACAGGGCAGCAGGATAACACAAAGCGCCGCAGCAAACAGGGCGCCCACCGGGGCGTCCATATAAGCAGTCGTATAGGGGGTATCGGGGGCAAACAGCCAAAACAGCGCCGGTGCGGCCAGGCAGGCGCAGACAATATAAGCGATGCGCGGGCGGCGGGCTGTGACCTGCGGCAGGGCAAACAGGGCAGAAGCCGCCGCAGCCAGCGGCAGCGCAGTGACAAACAGTACATCCGCTTCCCGGTATTGGGCGGCGGGCAGCGCAAACAGGGCGTACAGCCCCGGCAGGCCCTGCGGGTATGCCTGATGAGCCAGGCTGCGGGTGGTATCCCACACGGCAAAACGGTGCTGGTAAAATACACTTTTGAAGTAGATACCCCAATGGCTGAATTCATCCCAGGTCTGGAATTCCGGCTGCCGGATGGCGAACACCGCCATCAGCACCCCAGCAGCGCTGCAAAAGGCCAGCACACCCGGGGAGAGCAGCTGGGGCAAAATTTCGTGACGGCGGCGCTGCGCCAGGGTGAGTACAGCCCCCACAAGCAGCAGCTGGGCCCCCAGCCAAAGCTGGTTGCAGCTGCCAGCCAGCTGCAGCACTACCATGCAAAAGCACAGCCCGCACAGCGGGGCAAACCCGGCGGGCAGCCGCAGCTTGCAGCAAAGCCAGAACCCCCAGAACAGCAGGCAGGCAAGACCAATGATTTGCGCCAGAAAGCTCATAGATGCACCTCAGTTTATTTTTACGGCCAGCACGGCAAAGCGGCTGTTGGTTGTAACGGTGGCAACACCGCAGGTGGAAAGGGTCAGCAGCTGGTCCCCATATTGGGGAACAACGCCGGTATCGTAAAGCGAAAGTTCCAGAATGGCATCCACGCGCTGCTGCCATTCTTCCTGCGTGGAAGCATCAAAAAAGGAATAGTAGGGCAGTGCATCCGCGCCAAGCTCAGTGCGCAGCACAGCGGCAACCTGCCAAGTGCCTTCTTCGTACAGCGTATCAAACTGAAAGGTAGGGTGGGCGGTGTAAAACGCTTTGTCCGCATAGTTCAGCAGCTGGCTGAACATGCTGCCGCTGGCAGTGTTGTGGCCGTAAATCAGGGCATTGGCCGTTCCGGCGGCGTTTGGCGTGGCAAGGCGGCAGCGCTCATCCAAAAACAGCGTTCCGGCGGTGGAATACAGTCGGTCAAACCCTCGGCGCAGGTAATAACTGTTGTCTGCCTGAACCACAGGGTAGTTAATGTTGGTGCCGTTGATGCACAGCCAGCCTGCAAGGTCGGGATTTTGGGCGTAAAGCTCCTGATACTGAGGCAGAATATCCGCCGCCTGGGCGGCATCCGGGCTTGGATGCGGCGCGGGGGAAGAGTGGACATCACTGTCCGCACTTTCGGCGGCAGCCAGCACATCCACCGTTGCGGCCCGCGGGGTAATGGCAATCGGGGTGGGGGAGGGCTGCTCCGTTGACTCCGCGGTGGTGACCGGGGCTTCCGGCTGGCCGCCGCGGAATACAGTATCCCGCAGGATCAGCCCGGCAGCCAGGCAAAGCACCGCAGCGCCGCAAAAGCGCAGCGCCCAGGCCCGGTGCTTTTGGCGCCGCCGCAGCGCCGTGCGTGCAGCAAACGGATACAAGCGGCTGTCCCCCCGCAGGTGAGGAAAACGGCGTGGCATAGAAAAACACCCCCTTGCATAAAATAAGGTAAAAAAAAGGGAAGCCGCGCGGCCTCCCTTTTGGAATGGACGAATAAAATCAGATACGCTTGAGCATAACCAGGCCCGCGGAACAAACCAGAATCAACCCCAGCACAGCAGCCAGGTAAGGCACCGGAAAATCCCCGGTAGCGGGGGTATCCACCTCTTCGGCCTCGCTTTCCGCAGGAGCTTCGGTTGCTTCCGTAGTGGGGGCTGCGGTCTGTGCATTGTTCACGGTATCAGCGTCAGCCACGGTGCTGTTTACGGTAATAGGTTCGCTGCGAATATTGCGGGATGAGGATGCCGTGGGTGCGGCAGTTGCGATCGAATCAGCGGAGACGGCCGCATGGCTGCCGCAGGCAACACAGAACAACAGCAGCGCAGCAACGATCACCGCACACAAAAAACGCTTCAACGGCGCAAAACCTCCCTTTTGCATAAAATAATATATCCAATGGGCACAAAAACCATACATACATGCAAAACCGCCGGCAACAGTATCCCTGCGCCAGCATGCTATATAACATCTACATGTTACCACGTTTTACGCCAATGGTCAATATGAAGCGGTTAAAAAGCAGATGGTTCAGACAAAACAAAGCAAAAAACAGCGCAGAAATGCTGAAAATGTATGTCGGAAGCAGTAATTTGCACCGTCGAACCCCCAGAACCCGCCATTTGAAAAACAGCGGCGCAGTGTGGCTTTCCTGAAAGGAAAAACAGAGCCGCAACGCTAAAATCTACTTGACAGCGACAGGAAAAAACGATAAAATATTAAAACTAGTGCGGCTCCCACCGGGCCGCACGACTTTTTAATTGCTAAGGAGACATTGACAATGGCCAAAGAAGTTGTTGTTACCCATGAGGGTTATAAAAAGCTGGAAGAAGAACTGGACACCCTGAAAACTGTCAAGCGTTCCGAGATTGCTGAAAAGATCAAGGTTGCCCGTGGTTACGGTGACCTTTCTGAGAACGCGGAATACGATGCCGCCAAGGAAGAGCAGGCTGTGGTTGAAGCCCGCATTGCTGACCTGGAAGCTACCCTGAAGATTGCCCGCATCATGGACGACAGTGACCTGAGCCTGGATACCGTTTCTATCGGTATGCATGTGCGCATCCTGGCAGAGGGCGATGAGCCGGACGAAGCTGAAGAGTATGATATCACCGGTTCTACCGAAGCCGACATCGACCAGGGCCGTATCAGCGATGAAAGTCCGGTCGGCGCTGCCCTCATCGGCCACAAGACTGGCGATAAGGTTGACGTTACCCTGCCCAACGGCAATATTTTGGAATACACCATTCTGGGTGTCAGCCGCAGCCGCTGATCACCCCCGGATATAAAAACAGGAAAGGAACCTGCGCCATGGAACAGAACAAGCAGTCCGCCCCCCAGAACGCCGCATCGGAAGCGGCAGTACGGCGTCAGAAGCTGGCCGACCTCAAGGCCGCCGGCCACGACCCGTTTACCATCACCAAATGCAAGCAGGATGCTTTCTCTGCTGATTTGAAAGAAGAATATAAAGATTTGCCCGCTGAGGAAGATACCGGCCGTATGGTTAGCCTGGCTGGCCGTATGATGTCCAAGCGCGTTATGGGCAAGGCCAGCTTTGCCCACCTGCGCGATGCGAAAGGTGATATCCAAATCTTCGTCAAGCGTGATCTGCTGGGCGATGAAGCATACGCCGCATTCAAAAAGATGGATGTGGGCGATATCATTGCCTGCACCGGCGAAGTGTTCCGCACCAAAATGGGCGAACTGAGCGTGCGCGTGCATGAGCTGACCTTGGTTTCCAAGAGTCTGCTGCCTCTGCCTGAAAAGTTCCATGGCCTGACTGACCGTGAAGCCCGCTACCGCCAGCGCTATGTTGACCTGATCGTCAACCCCGAAGTCAAGGATACTTTTGTCAAACGCAGCCAGATCCTGAAAGAGATCCGCGCTTACCTGGACGAAAAGGGCTTTTTGGAGGTCGATACCCCCATCCTGACCCCATTTGAAATCGGCGCTTCTGCCCGTCCTTTCTATACCCATCACAATACGCTGGATATGGATATGGTGCTGCGCATCGAGACAGAGCTTTACCTCAAGCGCCTGATCGTGGGTGGCATGGACCGTGTATATGAGGTTGGCCGTATCTTCCGCAACGAGGGTATGGACCCCAAGCATAACCCCGAATTCACCACCATTGAGCTGTATCAGGCATTCACTGATTTCCACGGCATGATGGATCTGGTGGAAGAGCTCTACAAACGCCTGGCTCTCAAGGTCTGCGGCAGCATGGAGATCACCTACCAGGGCAAGCAGATCGACTTGGGCCACTGGGAGCGCCTAACCATGGTGGAGGCCGTCAAGAAGTATTCCGGTGTTGATTTCAATGACTGGAAAACCGATGAGGATGCCATCACCGCTGCTAAGGAGCACCATGTGGAGCTGCCCGAAGTTCCGACCAAGGGTGCGATCCTGGCAGAGTTCTTTGATGCATTTGTTGAAGATAAGCTCATCCAGCCTACTTTTATCTATGATTATCCTGTCGAAATCAGCCCGCTGGCCAAGCGCAAGCCCGATGACCCGGCGTTTACTGAGCGGTTTGAGTATTTCATTGACTGCACCGAGTATGGCAACGCATTCAGCGAGTTGAATGACCCCATCGACCAGAAAGCACGTTTTGAGCGCCAGGTTGCTGAGCGCAAGGCCATCGAGCCCAACTGCAAAGCCCAGGTTGATTACGACTATGTTACCGCTTTGGAATACGGCCTGCCCCCCACGGGCGGCCTCGGCTTCGGCGTTGACCGTCTCGTCATGCTCCTGACCGACAGCGCCTCCATCCGCGATGTTCTGCTGTTCCCGACAATGAAGTCCTTAGATGGTGTAAATAAGAAAAATGATGTAAATAATACAGCTTCTGAAGCACCTGAAAAAAATGTAAAAACTGAGTCTGAAAAGATTGATTTTTCTAAGGTAAAGGTAGAGCCTTTATTTGAGGAATTTGTTGATTTTGATACATTCAGTAAGTCAGATTTCCGTGCAGTAAAGGTTAAAGAGTGTGTTGCAGTACCGAAGTCAAAGAAACTGTTACAGTTTACTCTTGATGACGGAACAGGCACAGACAGAACCATTTTAAGCGGTATTCACGCTTATTATGAGCCTGAAGAACTGGTTGGAAAGACGCTTATCGCTATCACAAATCTTCCACCGAGAGCTATGATGGGCATTGACTCTTGCGGTATGCTCCTCAGTGCTATTCATGAAGAAGAAGGCGAAGAAAAGCTTCATCTTCTGATGGTAGATGACCACATTCCGGCAGGTGCAAAGCTCTATTAAGATGATGTAAAGATGTACCGTTTTACCGAATAGACGGGACGTACTTCATTTGATAAAAAACTGAAAAAACAGCGATTTACATCAAACTTACATCAATTGATGCAGAAATCGGTGCAAACAAGAGAAAATCGCATAATTAGTGCAATGAGTGGGCAATTCCAATCGGGATTGCCCATTTTTAAAACAAACAAAAATACATATCGAAATTTACAGGAGGAATATATATGGTTGGAAGAATTTATCATGTAGGACTAACGGTTTCTGATTTGGAACGCTCAATTGCATTCTACAGAGATGTCCTTGGGCTTGAGTTTCAAGGAGAGATTTTTATGGAAGGCGAAGAAACAGATAAAATGTTTCGTAGAGTAAATTGCAAAGCAAGGGTCGCTTATTTGAATGGCTCCAAGGTTGTTGAAGCACCGCCAGTTGAGCTGATTCAGTTTGTAAACAACGAAGTAAAGAAAGTTCCCTCTGATTTGTTTACAACATCCATCTCGGAAGTATGTTTCTACACAAATGATATTGATTCTGCTTACAAACATCTCGTAGATAATAATGTGGAGTGCTTGTCTGAACCGCAGTATTTCGATTTTAGAGCAGATGGATTTGGGGAAAGCAGAGCGTTTTATTTCAGAGACCCGGATGGAATCATTCTTGAGATGATGCAACCGTTATAAAAGGGCAATAAACAAATCAATATTTGGAAAAGGGTGAACTGCCATGCTGAGAAAGTTGAATTGTTTTTTAAACATCGTTATTGGTTCATTCATAGGAATTTTTATTGGGTACGGAATTTATAAGTTCTGGCACTTTAAAACTTATCCAAATTTATATGTCATGCAGTCTGCACCGTGGTACACAGAGTTACTGTTGGATGGTGCAATGGTGGTCGTTGTGGTGGTCGTATGTATTATCCTAAAGCTGATTATTTGGAAAAAGTTAAAGCCATAACTTCATATTTTAGAAAGGAGATGGCAAATATGTGGTGGTCTATTGGTGGTGGAATCATAATCTTTGCGTTAGGTATGTTTATCTTCTTAAAGCCGGGCTTAATATGGAAATTAACAGAAGAATGGAAATCTTATCGTGCAGATGAACCATCTGAGTTCTATTTGAAAGCCACAAAAATCGGTGGTGCTTTATTTGCCCTATTTGGAATTATTATGATTATGCTTCCATTTATTTTGGAGTGACAATTTCAAGTTTGTAAGGAACAGAAACTTTGAAGTTATAGGAGATTAAATATGATTTGGCAACAGGATATACAGGACGCTATTTTTAAACATATAGCAGAACAAATGAAATGTAGTGTAGATGAATTACATTCTGGTGAAACTAATTTTATCATGGACGAAACTGTTTCAAAACGCTATGTAAAAATTCTTAGTGTAGGTGATACAAATGTTGTAACAGTATCTAAAAATATTTATTCGGAGGCTATGAGATGCCTTCGTGGAAAAAACAGAGATGAGTTGTATGAGAGCGATTTTGTATTTGGTCAAACATTGCATTATGTTCCGGATTTAAGTCAAATGACCATATTACCTTATACTAATGATTTTACATTTGAATTACTGGTTAGTGATGAAATTCAAAAATTGCGAGGAATACATGGTTTCGATAATTCATTATCATTTGACGAAGATGGTAATACTACGACATGTATTGTTCTATATGCAAAGAGAAATGACGAAATTGTTGCATTAGTAGGAGCCTCAATTGTAGATGATGACTTACGTGAGATTGGGATTGATGTAAAAAAGGAGTATCGTAGAAAAAACTTGGCTTCATTATTAGTACATAATTTGACTGTTGCAATAATGGAACAGGATAAAATCCCCTTTTATAGTGCTTCTGTAACAAATATAGCATCACAGGCAGTTGCAATTCGTAGCGGTTATATGCCATTATGGACAGATACATATGGAACTAGAGGTATTTGTTGATAGGAAGAACTGATAACAAGGTGAAATTCCAGTTGACCGAGTTCTTTAGAACGAAGGATTGGTGGATTAGAAAGTGTCTTTTACAGGAAGGTGATTAGATGAATGATCAATTCTTACAAGGGGTAATATTCGATTGGGATAGAATTGATAACGATAGTTATTTAAAGAGAATTAAGGCTTTTAAGGGGATTCAAAAACTTGATTTCAACAAAGCAATCACCTTTTTTGTCGGAGAAAATGGCAGTGGCAAATCAACTTTATTGCGCTGCATAAACCGGTTAATCAAACCCACAAAAGGACAAGTACTGATTAATGGAACAGACATTACTGCCGCATCTGATAAGGAATTGCTGGAAATGCGCCGCCGGGAAATAGCTATGGTGTTCCAAAATTTTGGTTTGTTACCTCATCGCAGTGTTTTAAGCAATATTGCATTCGGGCTCGAACTCCAAGGAGTTCCCAAACAGGAACGTGAGAAAAAAGCCATGAAGAGTATGGAAATAGTCGGGCTGAAAGGATATCAGAATCAGATGGTCGGACAACTTTCCGGCGGAATGCAGCAACGTGTGGGATTGGCACGCGCTTTGGCAAATGATCCGGAAATATTACTGATGGATGAAGCCTTTTCCGCTCTGGACCCATTGATCCGCGTACAAATGCAAGATGAAATGCTGGCACTGCAGTCCAAAATGAAAAAGACCATCGTCTTTATCACGCATGATTTGAGCGAAGCAATTAAACTGGGTGACCGCATTGCCATTATGAGAGATGGAGAAGTGGTGCAAGTCGGAACTTCAGAAGAAATTTTAACTGAACCGGCCAATGACTATGTGGCAAGATTTGTAGAAAATGTGGACCGGAGCAAAATCATAACGGCAGGAAGTATTATGATAACCCGTCCCGCCGTAGCCCGTCTGCGTAAAGAAGGTCCCGAGGTTCTGATCAGAAAGATGAAAGAAAGAGATATTACCGTGCTTCCTGTGATAGATGAAAATGACAAGCTGATAGGAGAGATTACATTGGAAAGTGCCGCCATTCTTCGGCGTAAAGGTATAAAATCAATCCAGGAAGCCGTACAAAGTGAAGTACATTCCGTTACGGAGGACACAAAGATTGAGGATCTGCTTCCCTTAATCACGAAAACCAATTCTCCCATTTATGTGGTGAATGAAGAACGCGAACTGAAAGGCTTGGTTCCTCTATCGTCCATCGTAGTAGAGATGACCGGAAAAGATAAAGAAGAAATTAATGAACTTATTCAAAACGCTATCGAATTATGATAAACATAGGAAAATATATAGAAACAGCCATCAACTGGCTCACAGAAAACTTTGCCCCTCTTTTCGACGCCATCAATGTTGGAATAGGCGGGTTCATAGATGGGTTCCAAAACATATTGATGTGGATACCTTTTTATGTAACAATAGCATTGCTGGCCATCCTGGCTTGGTATAAATCGGGAAAAGGAGTCAGCATTTTTACCATTTTAGGATTATTGCTGATTTGGGGAATGGGATTTTGGAACGAAACCATGCAGACTTTAGCATTGGTGCTTTCGTCTACCATCATCGCTCTTATCATGGGACTTCCCTTGGGAATATGGAGCGCAAACAGCAAACGATGTGATAAAATTCTGCATCCTATCCTCGACCTGATGCAAACGATGCCTGCTTTCGTCTATCTGATTCCTGCCGTACTCTTTTTCGGGCTGGGAACCGTTCCGGGAGCCTTTGCCACCATTATTTTTGCCATGCCTCCCGTAGTGCGTCTGACCAGCCTGGGTATCAAGCAAGTACCGAAGAATGTTGTAGAAGCTTCGCGCTCTTTTGGTGCGACACCTATGCAATTATTATTCAAGGTACAATTACCGCTGGCATTGCCCACTATCATGACCGGTATAAACCAGACAATCCTGATGTCGCTCTCCATGGTGGTCATTGCCGCTATGATTGCAGCCGGAGGGTTAGGGGAAATCGTACTGAAAGGTATCACGCAGATGAAAATAGGTTTAGGTTTCGAAGGCGGTATCGCAGTAGTCATCCTGGCCATCATTCTGGATAGAATAACACAAGGACTTGGAAAACAAAAGAAAGGGAAATAAGCATGAAGAAAATACTATATTTTTTGTCTTTCCTCCTGCTGCTTGCCTCTTGCAGCGGGAAAAAAGATGATAAGACAATAAGCATTGGATACATAAACTGGGACGACGGCATCGCCCTGACCTATTTGACGGAAGTGATTCTTGAACAACAAGGTTATCATGTCGTTTTAAAGAATGCCGATCCGGCTCCTATCTATGCAACAATGGCCCGTGGCAAAGTAGATTTGCTGATGGATGCTTGGTTACCGGCTACACAGGCCGATTATATGAAACAATACGGAAAGAATCTGGAAATCTTAGGCAAGATCTATCCGGATGCCCGTATCGGTCTGGTAGTCCCCGATTATGTGGACATTCATTCCATTGAGCAATTAAATGCCAACAAAGAAAAATTCGGAGGCGAGATTATCGGCATTGATGCCGGTGCAGGGATTATGCATGCTACAGATATGGCCATAGAAAAATACAATCTGGATTACAAATTGCTGGAGTCTAGCGGACCGGCCATGACCGCAGTACTAAAAAGAGCCGTTGACGAGCATCAATGGATTGTGGTGACGGGATGGACTCCCCATTGGATGTTCACCCGCTTTAAATTAAAATTTCTGGAGGACCCGAAAGGTATTTTTGGTAAAGCGGAAACAATTACGGCCATTGCCCGCAAAGGATTTGGTGAGCAACACCCGTTTGTGGCAAAACTGATAGAAAACATACATCTGAGCACCGAAGAAATCAGCAGCCTGCTGGATGATGTATCACAAAATGAATATAATGAAAAAGAAGGAGCGGAAAAATGGGTAAAAGAACATCAGGAGCTGGTAGATTCCTGGATTCCCCGGAAATAGAAATATCTCACTTACCTTGAGGGCCGCGCCCAAGGTAAGTGAGAAAACAAACGAACTTTGTATCAGCTCAACTATGCCATATATTTTGATAAGTTTCTCGAAAACAAAACCTATCTTTGCAACATAATAAAACACATATAAATTATGAATGTTATCAAATCAAGGTTCGTCTATCACTTAATGGCAATAATCACTGTAGCTATCTGGGGAACTACTTTTGTTTCTACTAAGATTCTAATCCAACATGGATTAAGTCCTTCCGACATCTTCTTTTATCGTTTCACTCTGGCCTATCTTTGCATGTGGTGTATTTCTTATAAAAAACTATTTGCCAACAGAGTAAAAGATGAATTGTTACTTTTATTGGCCGGATTATGTGGAGGAACTATTTATTTCATTACTGAAAATACGGCTCTCGGTATCACATTAGCCTCCAACGTGTCTCTGATAGTATGCACATCACCTGTTCTGACCACACTGCTTTCTTATTTGTTCAGAAGAAAAGAACCTTTCACCCGCCATCTTGTTTACGGATCGATCATGGCTTTGATAGGAGTGGGGCTGGTTGTTTTCAACGGCAGTTTCATTCTGAAAATTAATCCTTTGGGAGATATTCTTTCACTGACCGCTGCATTGATGTGGGCATTTTATTGCCTTATTCTCAAACAATTGGATAATCATTATTCTATCGTATTCATTACCCGTAAAGTATTCTTCTACGGAGTGCTGACCATTCTGCCCATGTTTTTATTCCGTCCGTTAAATTGGGACAATATCTTGATGATGCAACCCATCGTGTTTGGAAATCTCCTCTTTTTGGGATTTGTCGCCTCCATGCTCTGCTTCATAGCCTGGAATGCTTGTGTCAAGGAATTGGGAGCCGTAAAAAGTACAAACTATATTTATATCGTCCCTTTGGTAACTCTTCTTACTTCAGCGGTCATTATTAATGAAAAGATAACTTGGATAGCCCTTACCGGCTGTTTTCTTATCTTGTGTGGTGTATATTTGGCAGAACGGAAAACAAATCCTACATTTGAGGCAAAATCTTAAAGCCCTTTAATTATGAACGAGATAGACAAAATGCGTAACAGTCAGCTGGCCGATATGGAGAAACCGGAAATACAGGCCAGTTTCATATACGCCAAAAAACTAGTGGCCCAATTACGGATGATGAGTACATACGATGATGGTTTCAGGGAAGTGCTGGAAGAATTAGTGCCGGGTATCCCTTCCACTTCTGTCATCTGTCCACCATTTTACTGTGATCATGGACACGGCATCCGCTTAGGAGAGCATGTCTTTGTGAATGCCAACTGTACATTTTTAGATGGTGGATATATCACCATAGGAGCACATACATTGATAGGGCCCAATGTACAGATCTATACTCCACATCATCCGGTAGATTACATAACCCGACGCGAACCCAAAGAGTATGCATATCCCGTAACTATCGGAGAAGATTGCTGGATAGGAGGAGGAGCTATTCTTTGTCCCGGAGTAAAAATAGGTCATCGCTGTA
>OLYV01000799.1_pt1 | contig 12209 bp, 5 predicted proteins | sample 1644371 | NCBI WGS metagenome assembly OLYV01 (sample SAMEA103958124, study PRJEB25191) | human gut metagenome | biome: human-associated habitat [ENVO:00009003]; feature: intestine environment [ENVO:2100002]; material: feces | place: Germany | collected 2013/2015 | reverse complement strand
AACGGATTATGGCAGATTTATCAAACCAGTCTAGCTAAAAAGGAAGAAAAACAGTTCGCTTACGCAACCGATATCAAAGAGGAAAGACTGACCAATTCGGATATCACTTCATTCCAACCTCAATACAGTCCTGACGGCAAAGAAGTAGCCTTTCTTGAAAACCGTACTACCATCCGTGTTCTGAATCTGAAATCAAAAGCTGTACGCACCGTCATGGACGGCAAGTACGAATATTCTTATAGTGACGGCGACCAATGGTATCAATGGAGTCCGGACAGCAAATGGATTCTTACCAACTACATAGGTATTGGCGGATGGAATAACAAGGATGTTGCACTGGTCAACGCATCTGGTAACGGAGAAATTCATAATCTGACCGAAAGTGGATACAGTGACGGCAATGCCAAATGGGTATTGGATGGAAAAGCCATGATTTGGGAAAGTGACCGCGCAGGATTCCGCAGTCACGGAAGCTGGGGTGCTGAAGCGGATATCTATATCATGTTCTTCGACCTGGACGCATACGACCGTTTCAGAATGAGCAAGGAAGAGCTTGCCTTGCTGGAAGACTCGGAAAAGAAAGACAAAGAGAAGAGTGAAGAGAAGGAGAAGGCCGATCATAAAAAAGATAAAAAGAAAGACTCCAAGAAAGAAGATGACAAGAAGGAAGTAAAGCCACTGGTTTTCGACCTTGAAAACAGCCGTGACCGTGTGATTCGTCTGACTGTAAATTCTTCACGATTGGGAGATGCTGTATTAACTCCGAAGGGTGACAAACTATATTATCAAGCAGCCTTCGAAAGCGGATATGATTTATGGGAACACGATCTTAAAGAAAACAAGACTAAAATCGTCATGAAAAAAGTCGGTGGCGGAGCCCTGCTTCCTGATAAGAAAGGCGAGAATCTGTTCCTTTGCAGCCAAGGTGGTATCAAGAAAGTCACTGTCAGCAGTGGTGAAACCAAACCTGTAGAATTCGAAGCTTTCTTCGACTACCAACCCTATGGTGAACGCGAATATATTTTCGATCATGTATGGCAACAAGTAGAAGATAAATTCTATGTAAAAGATCTGCACGGAGTAGACTGGAAAGGCTATCACGAAGCATACGCACGCTTTCTTCCATACATCAATAACAATTATGATTTTCAGGAAATGCTGAGTGAAATGCTGGGTGAGTTAAACGGTTCGCACACCGGAGCACGTTACTACTCAAACGGCCCTATACTATCCACAGCGACCCTAGGAGTATTCTATGACGAAACTTATGATGGTGACGGGTTAAAAATTAAAGAAATATTGGCAAAAGGCCCATTTGCCGTGAAAAAAACGGATGTTACTCCCGGTTGCATCATCGAGAAAATTGACGGCAAACCTATCGTGAAAGGGCAAGACTACTTCCCGCTGCTGGAAGGCAAAGCCGGAAGAAAAGTGTTACTGGCCATATATAATCCGGCTACCGGCAAACGTTTTGATATCACCATCAAAGCTATCAGCATGGGCGAACAAAGTAACTTGCTGTACAAACGTTGGGTAGAACGTTGCCGCAATATAGTCGATAAGTTATCCGAAGACCGCATCGGCTATGTACACGTAAAAGGCATGGACAGTCAAAGTTTCCGCGAAGTATATAGTGAAGTATTGGGACGCTGCCGCAACAAAGAAGCTATTATTGTAGACACACGCCACAATGGAGGCGGATGGCTACATGATGACTTGGCCACTTTATTAAGCGGCAAGGAATATCAGCGTTTCGTTCCACGCGGACAATACATAGGCAGCGACCCATTCAATAAATGGCTCAAGCCATCCTGCGTATTGGTATGCGAGGACAATTACAGTAACGCACATGGCTTCCCATGGGTTTACAAGGAATTAAAGATAGGCAAACTGATTGGTGCTCCGGTTCCGGGCACAATGACTGCCGTATGGTGGGAAAACCAGATCGACCCGAGTATTGTGTTCGGTATTCCTCAGGTGGGTTGTATGGATATGCGTGGACAATATGCGGAAAATCACCAACTTTCTCCAGACATTGAAGTTTATAATACTCCAGAAAAGGCATTGGCAGGTGAAGACCAGCAGTTGGAAGCAGCCGTACAAGAAATGCTGAAAACAATAGGGGAAAAGAAATAAAACAATCCCATCCTGATAAAAAGAAAAAGGTGTCAAAACACAACCTTTGAGGAAAAGGACTTTTCATCCGAGGATACTTTGACACCCTTTATCAGCCATAAAAAGAGCCGTATCAACTCTACTCCCAAGTAATGATACGGCTCTTTTTTATACATTACAGCAAGATAATGTATGGGGCATCTATGCTGAGCATACTTAAATATGTCATAATGATGCTCTATAAGTTGTTCCCACTCATGCCCTCATTTCCAACTATAACCCACTCATTGTAAAGTCATTACCCTCACTCCTTATTCCTCATTCTCATCTCTTAAGACACTCATTCACAATATAATATACATTCACAAGCCTATAAACCGGTTATTTGGTAAGCCCCCTGTTTTTTCAGTTTTTCTTCCTTGCACAAACGGCATAAATAACGGTGTCGTAGTTTGTATCATACTGTTCTTCTTTGACGATTAAAAGTTCAATATCTGTTAATCACGAATGTAATTAAGTCTAATCACTATTGTAGTTAACTTTAACCACTACTGTAATTAAACTTAGTCACAGTAGTGAATAAGCAATTACAAACATATAAAAAGTAGGAAAAGAAAAGAAAGAAAAGAAATAAGAGACAGGGAAATATGCATACATAGACTACCGCCAACTCGCTGCACAAGCCATGCAGCTGCTTTATAAGAACGAACGTTATGGGTTGAATGATGAAAATGAGAAGGTATTTTGGCAAAACAACACCGAATTTGAGTAAATTTCGCCTTTGGAACAGTTGTTTAAATGTCACTTCTATTCCGCCACTACAGAGAAGAAGGGAGAAAGGCTGACCGCACATGAAGATTTTCAATTATTTGCAAGAGTACAAGCGTGAAAAACCTGTCAATCAACAAGATAAATTAATACAGACACATTATCCGCAAACTGAACATTCACCCAAAAGCCAGCAGAAAAGGTACTTTATATCACATGATAAAGTTAGAATAATTTATTTTCAAGCATCTGTGTTAGTGAGGGCAATGCCCTCACTAACACAGATACTACCATCACTAATAAGCAGTTCATTATAAACCAGTTAGAGCCAAAGTGAGGGCATGAGGGCATTTTCGCGTCCAACTTTCTATTTGTTAAGTTGAAAGGGATGGTTTCTATTCTCCGGTATGAAAGACACCGTTTCCGGCATCGCACCAACTTATCTTGCTCTTTCTTTCCAAAGACGAGTCATATCTTCCAAAGTCTTTCCTTTTGTTTCAGGAACCATCTTCCACACAAACAGAGCTGCAAGCACACAAATCACGCCATAAAGCCCATAGGCAAATACCGGACTGAATTCATACATGGCAGGAAAAGTGGAAGAAACCAGATAATTGAATATCCATTGGAAAGCTACAGCGATAGCCACTGCCTTACCGCGGATAGTATTCGGAAATATCTCTGCAATCAACACCCAGCAGATAGGTCCCCATGACATCATAAAGAATGCAGCATAAACTATGATGGAAAGAACAGGAAGAATACCTTCCACCTGAAACTCATCACAAAACGCAACACAGAATGCACCTACAGCCATGCCAATAGAACCAACAATCAACAAGGGTTTACGTCCCATCTTCTCTACGGTAAAGATGGCAATCAATGTAAAGAGAATATTAACTACCCCCATTACCACAGTCTGCATCATACCATCGCCACCGCCACCGATTTTTTCAAAAATACGCGGTGCATAATAAAGCACAGCATTAATGCCGATAGCTTGCTGAAATACAGAAAGCAAGATGCCGACTACAATAACTGTCAGCCCGTATGTAAGCAGTTTTTCCGTTTTCTCGGAAGTTACAGCCTTTATTTCAGACAAAATAGTTTTAGCCTTATCTGTTCCATTTACTTTTTCAAGTACAGAAAACGCTTTATCATCCTGATGGGTCATAGCCAAATAGCGCGGAGTTTCAGGAACCAAAAACAATAAAATGCCAAATAATGCAGCCGGAACCGCTTCTGAACCAAACATATATCTCCAACCATCGGAAACAAGCACTTCATCCGGCATACCATCTTTAATCATATAATTGACAAAATAGACTACCAACATGCCAAAAATAATAGCAAACTGATTACAGGAAACCAATTTACCACGAATTTCGGAAGGGGCAATTTCGGCAATGTACATCGGACAAACAGCAGAGGCAAGTCCTACACCGATTCCCCCGATGATACGATAAAAGTTAAAAGCAAGGATCAATGCAAACGAAGTATCTCCTTTCGAGAAAAATAAAAATTCGGGATAATAAGAGCCTAAAGCAGACAGGAAGAACAATAAAGCAGCCAGACGCAACGAATTACGACGTCCTAGCCCCGAAGCAAAATAACCGGAAAAAGCACTGCCAATGACGCAACCTATCAATGCACTGGAAGCAGTCACGCCATGCCAGAAAGCATCTAATCCCAAATGTTTTTGCAGAGCCTGCTCCGCCCCCGAAATAACAGCTGTATCATAACCGAAAAGTAAACCGCCGAGAATGGCTATAAACACCACTCCCATCAGATAGAAATTGTTTTTCTTGTTTTTCATAATAAAAGGATTATAATAGTTTTCGTAATAAATACAATAACAAAGCTGTGCGAAAATAATCATTAATACGTAATTCTATTATAATTCTCCAACCATTTTAAATCTTTTTCACATCAAGGAAAAACAAGATTATTCCGTCTGAACTGTTCTATGTCTTCCTTTTTTAATCCTATCTTATCCAATGACTTAGGAAGATTATGGTCATTAAGATAATAACGCGGACGAATGAGATATTGTCTGTTTGCTACCGATAGGCTATCTGCCCTATAAGGTGTCTGTACCCCTGCCAAATTCAGCATGGTATGAAACACGGAGGCATTTCCCGCCACCGGTTTTTCACGGTTCTGCAATATAGCTTCATGTACTTCCACATTCTTTTCTCTATATGTTTTGGACAACCAAATTAAAAATGGCACATGCAGTTGATAATAAGACGGGACTGGGGATGCATGTAAAAATAATTTTCGATTATCATCAAAAATATCCTCTCCATGATCCGAAGTATAAAGCATAGCCGAAAAAGAGTTTGTTTTCTGCAATAAAGTGATCAAAGAAGCCAGGAAACCATCTGTATAACGGATGGTATTATCATATGCATTCATCAAATACTCTTTATTCTCATATTTGGCGTCTGTCAGATTATCCGGTTTAAAGACAGACATGGATTCGGGATAACGTTCTTTATAATTAAAATGTGATCCATAGGCATGCAGCACGATGAATAATTTTTGATGACCTGCCTTTAGCTCCTTTTCTACCAGAAACAATAGTTCGTCATCCGAAATATTGGCTCCTTTCGGAGCATCTTTCTTGATAAACTTCCAATCATCTGCCTCCATCCCCAAAAAATCAATAAAAGAATGGTTAGGAAGCTGGTTCGAAAAAAAGGCAGTATGAAATCCTGCTTCCTTGAAAGCGGTAATGATTCCTTTCTGTCTATAAAGACAGTCATAATCCTCAGCCGAAGCTGCCGAAAGCAACATAGGCACACTTTTATGAGTAGTATTAGACTGGGTAAGCACATCCGTGAAAGTTACCACCCCCTCCATTTTATCAAGTAATGGAGTAGTATTCCTTTCATAACCATAAAGTCCGAAATTACAGGCACGGGCCGTTTCCCCTATCACCAAGACATAAACTTCCCGGCTGTTTTCATCATGTGCGGCACTGGCATTAAAAGTAAAATCCCTTGAAGTTTCCGCATATCCGGCTGTTTCGCCCGCACGTTCTGCAGCCAATACTAGATTATAACATACATTAGCCGGATACATTTCGATCTTTACTTGATAATCACGTTGCGTCGCATAGCAGATAACGGTCAATAACGCTCCTGCAACAATGCCTGCCAAGGCATACTTACGTTGAGAACGAATAAAAGAATATTCCAACTGATTACCCCGGGCCCATGAAAAACCTCCCAAGACCAAAGCAGGAATGTAAACAACAAAAACACCAATTACAGCCGGCAGTAAATTATCCAACAGTTCCAGCGCCTCCCCGGAATTAGTAGTTGTCAGATTCAGGAACATATCTACTGCAATGATAGAACGCCCGAACAGGTATAGCAATACCAGTTGGAATGCCGCAAAGAAAACAAACGGAAATAAGATCCAAATAGTCTTTCCAGGTTTACGCCCCAATGTCATAATCAACCAATAAACCGATACCGGCAGAATGACATTACAAATACGTGCCCAAAGTGTCATTTGCTGTTCTGTAAAAAACAATGCCACATTGGGAATGGCCAAGACAACGATGAACAGAACGAACAACCGTTGTGGCTCACAACACCACTGAATAAATTCTTTAAAATGCTTCATTTATATTAAAGATAAAACCAGACTGTCCATTTTTTCCAAATCCATAGTCCAGACGAACATTTACATTCTTTTTAAACTCCCAACGATAACCTATTCCATAATTAGGCAACACTCTGTCCATGCACAAAGCACTGAACTTATTGAATACAGTTCCGGCCCCTATCCAAACTACAACACCATTACGTTTCCATACATGCTGACGCAATTCCACCTGCCCCTCTATTTTATGCTTGTCACGATAGCGCCCTTCGTAATAACCACGCATGGAATACGAGTTTCCCAACAACGCCATCATGGCCCATGACGGATTACCGAAATTAAAAGTACCGCGTAATTCTCCTGCCAACAATCCTCCTTTCCATACAGGATGATAATAACTGGTACGCAAATCCGTAGTACTGAATGCATAATCGTTTCCTAAAAACTTAGGACGGAAACACTGGGTAATATTCAAATAATATCCCTTATGGGGATTGGTCAACACATCGCGCGAATCATATGCCAAAGAAAGGCCCACTCCATAATTAGCAGTAGTAAGATTCATCCCCTCCAGTAGTTCGGGGCGTTCCATATTCTTACCATGCACATAATCATAAGATACCATAGGACCTATATATAGATTATCCGCTATCCGAAACAGGAAACTAGCTTTAACTTGTGCTTGCCAGCGATCTAAATCAGATTCATTGGCATCTACCTTACCCATATCGTACCCTATTCCCCAAAACTTGGAAGGAAAGGAATAAAAATAAAGAGTATAATCCAGCCGGTATTTGTCCTGCGGAAAGATATGAGTTCCGCGTATCCCCAACATATAGAAGCCAACAGTGGAAACATCTCCGAATAAAGACACATTGGATGGAGGAAGAAGCATGTCATTTCTATCGGTACGATAAAGCCCCGCCGCCACCAGTCCCAGCCCCAGTTTGGTATCCGTACTGTAATGTGGTCCGCCAATAATACTGAAATCAAATTTCTTATGATTCTTATCTTTATTAGCATCATTAAAATAGTCCAGAAACTTTTTGAAAAAAGTCCTTTTCTGTACTGTGCTGTCTTTGTGTTGCATTGTCGTATCTTCAGGCAAATAAAACAGCCCACCCTCTTGCGTGACTGCCAAAGCCGCATCTGCCATACATATAAAGATTACGATCCAAAATGATATTTTCTTCATTGTAATCTATTCTTTTTTCCACTGTTAAAACAAGCTTTACAGTAAACATAAACTGAATAAAAACAAATAAAGCAGGTCTGGATACAAAGATAGCCAAACCTGCTTTATTGTGACTTTTTTATATAATAAGAATCTGGTCTGAATTTACCTATTTCTGTCCTAAATACCTTATACCGGTTGCTTTTCTGTAATCAGCCAACGCAATCTTCTGCTCATAATAAGATTGGATAAGGTTTGTATATGCCTGTATCCATGTCAGCTGTGCAGAAAGCACATCCAAAATAGTCAACTTACCTTCAGTATAACTAAAAGTGTTCAAATCCAAATTCTCTTCTGCCAGTTTGCAGTTCTCCTCGGCAATACACTTCTTTGCTTATTTGGTCTTGCTTATCTTGCAATGCATACTGCTTGCTTAATAAAATAGCCTTCTGTGCAGCCGTCGATTTAAAGCGGGCTCCCCAATGGAAAATCGGCAATTTAATAGAGGCATACACATTACTATTAAACATAGTTTCGCCCGAAATGTTCAACATCTGTGTTCCCCATGTCTCTTTAAAACCGATAGAAAGAGAAGGATTGTACTTGGCGGCAGCCAGACTTACCTGTCTTTTCTGATAATCCACATCCAACTGTGAGATAGCATAATCGGGACGCACATTCAAGGCTGTTTCCGCTCCAATAAAAGCAGGCATAGGCAATATGGTAGAAATAGAATCCGTCAAATCCATTTCAGCCAGCGGTTCCAATCCCATCAGCACATTCATATTCTGCAAGGCGACCTGATAAGACTGGTAGCTGCTGGAACGTTGCAATTCAGCCTCTTTCAAACGGGTCTGCATCTGAATGAGATCCGTCTTGCTGATATAGCCATCATCGTACTTATCTTGCAGCACTTTGGTCAACTGCTCAATAATCTGCACATACTGGCACATCGTTTCATACATTTCTTTTTGTGCGGCTGTTCCCCAATAACTGGCTTCAGCAGCATAGATAATATTATCCGTTGTCAAATCCACCGACTTATCCGCCATCTGGGTTTGTATTTGGGAAGCCTTGTAATTGTGATAGATGCTTCCACCGGCATAAATAGGTTGTGATACCCCTACTTCGGCACTGTATGAATCGTGCTCCATAGGAACAGCCATTCCGCCAAGATCCATCTCGTATTTGTTAATACGATACTGATAGCTTCCCGTTGCATCAACAGCCGGGAAGAAAGCGGTTTTTGCCGCTTTCATAGCCTTCTGCATAGCTGTACGTTGTGCCACACTCTGTTTTAAGGTTTGGCTATAATCCAGTACCTTTTGTTCAAAGGTAGAATAATCCACGACAGTCTGAGCCGAAAGTGTACCGGTCATACAAGCCATACCTATAATATAGATCATCTTAGTTTTCATTATCTGTCTGCTCTGATTTTAAAGAAAATACAATAAGTTACCGGAAGAACAAAAATGGTCAGTACCGTCGATACGAACAAACCACCCATAATGGTAGCCGCCATACCTGCAAACATGGCATCGCCCAACAATGGAAGCATACCCAGAATAGTAGTTCCGGAAGCCATGGTCACCGGAACGATACGTGTCTTGGTAGCCTCGACCACGGCAGGCACAGCCCCCTTTCCATCCTTCAACTGAAGTCCGATTTCATCGACCAGCACAATGGCATTCTTGATATTCATACCAATCAATCCCAACAGACCGAGGATGGCAAAGAAGTCCAATGACTTGCCAAACAAGAGCAATCCCCATACCACACCGATAAACACCAGCGGCAACATAAGCATAATCAATACCGGCTTGCGGTAGTTGCTGGGGAAAAGAAACAGCAGAACCACATAAATCAACAGGAAAGTCAGCGGAATATTCTTCGCCAATGCAGCATTACTTACATCCTGTGTTTCCTGCTCACCGAAATATTTCATTTTATACCCTTCGGGCAACTGCATCTGCTCTTGTACGGCAGTAAGCACCTGTTTAAACGCAGCCATCGTATTGGCTCCACGTTTAGGTTCACATTGCATCATCATACAACGCTCGCGGTTAAAGCGACGGACTACATTATAATCATAACCCAAAGCGAAATTATCGATTACCTGTTCCACTTTCACGGAATTTCCTTTCGTACTGAATACAGGCACACTTTTCACATCATTCAAGTTCATTTTTTCCACATCCTCATCTTTCAGCAGGATAGGCAAGGAAACATCCCCCTCACGATATTCTCCCAAAGGCAAACCATTGGTAGCCGTACGGAATGAGTTGGCAACCTGCTGACGGGTAATCCCCAAGCGTAAACCTTTCTGTTGAGAGAACATCGGTTTCCACACGGGCACCTTATCTCCCCAGTTGGAACGGATATCCGTCACCATATCACACTGGCGGGCTATTTTTTTCGCCCTTTCAACCAATGCGGTCAATGTATCGGGGTTTTCACCGATAAAACCGATCTCAATAGCAGCTTCAGGCACCGGAGACAAAGCAAAAAGTGCCGAACGGGTAATGATATTGGGAAAGTTCTGAGTCATGTGCTCATAAAACTGCTGTTCTACTTCGGCTGCATCTTCGGGGTCTTTAGTTTCCACCATCACATTGGCATAGTTAGACTTCGGTCCAAAAGAAGAACTTGCCAAATAGTAACGCAACGGAGTACCACCCAATGTCACCGAATATGATTTAACTTTCTCATGATTCTTCAAGTAATCCTCCACCTTCATCACATCCTGATCTACCGCATGAATACTAAATCCCTCAGGGAATACCAGATCAGCACGGAAATAAGGCTTATTCATTTTCGGGAAAAAACTCTGAGGCATAACAGCCATAATAACCAAAGAAAGCACCAAAGTTACAAAAACCGTGGTCAATGTCACAAAACGGCGTTTAATCAGCAAGGTCAGAAACTTCTCGAATTTATGATAGAGTTTAGTATCATACGGGTCTTTCATTGCACCGCCGGGAACAGCTTCTTTCAAAATAAAATTACCAAAAGTCGTAGTCTGGCACAAAGCCAGAATCCAGCTCAATCCCAGTGATACAGCCAATACAACAAATAGCGGTTTCACAATCTCAGCCACGGATGCCGGTGCCAGATACAAAGGCAGGAAAGAGCAGATAGCAATAAAAGTAGCGCCCAGCAATGCCCATTGCGGCTTGATGGCTCCCTCTATCAATGACTGATAACGTGATTTTCCGCGCTTGATACCTATCTGCGCATTATCTGTTACCACAATGGCATTGTCCACCAGCATCCCCATGGCGATAATAAATGCCGCCAAGGAAGTACGGTTCAATCCTACCCCCCACATCAACATAATAAGCAAAGTACCACCTACCGAGAAAAGTAAGGAACTACCTATCAGCATACCGGCACGCGATCCCATCACCACAAAGATAATCAGGATAACAATAACCAATGATTCTATCAAATTCAGGATAAAGCCATTATTCGCCTCATCAGCAATCTTGTCCTCAGGATAAAGCGAGGTCAGTTCAATGCCGATAGGCAACAATTGCTCTATTTCCGCCAACCTTTCGTCCACTGCTTTACCCACAGCCACCACATTATCCTTTGCTCCACTGGCCACACCTATACCGATAGCACGTTTACCATTGACCCGCATCAAGGTTGAAGGCGGATCATAGTATCCACGCTCCACTGTTGCAATATCCCCCAAACGGACTTCCCGTCCGTCCTTGCTGATAATCAACTGGTTTTCTATATCTTCCAGACTGGTATAAGTCCCTTCCGTACGCAAGCGCAACTGATAAATTTCTGTCGCTATATCTCCTGTATTCACCTGTATATTCTGCTTCTGCAAGATGCCCATAATCGAAGTGGGATCAATACCCAATGCCGAAAGTTTGGAGGTAGATATCTTGACATTGATCACTTCGGTCTGCTCTCCGTATAACATTACTTTCTGTACTCCCTCAATCGGGGTCAGCTGAGTACGGATACGCTGTGCCCAGTCACGCAAATCGGTATACGAGAAGCCCTCATCAGCTGTCAAAGCATAATAAATACCATACACATCACCAAAGTCATCATTTACAGTAATGGTAGACGCCCCACTGGGCAACTTAGGTTGTATATTCGCCACTTTACGACGTAATTCGTCCCATTTTACAGGCATATAATCCGGATCAATCGTAGGCTGAAGTTCAATAGAAATCTTAGACAGTCCGAAATAAGATTCCGATTTAATCTGATATACATCTGTCATGGACTGAATTTCACGTTCAATCGGTTCCGTAATCAGTTTCTCCACTTCATGTGGATTCGCTCCCGGATACTGGGTAACCAATACCGCAGTCTTTATCACAAAAGGCGCATCTTCTTTCTTAGGCAGCTTGAAGAAGGAGATTACTCCGCCTATCAACAAAATAGCCAAAAAGAAATAGATAACCTTCCGGTTCTCCAAAGAATATTTTGGAATATTCATGATATGCTCTCTCCTTTTTTATTCTGTTAATATTTTTACTTGCTGGCCATCTACCAGATAAGACGCTCCGGC
>OLYV01000793.1_pt1 | contig 12289 bp, 8 predicted proteins | sample 1644371 | NCBI WGS metagenome assembly OLYV01 (sample SAMEA103958124, study PRJEB25191) | human gut metagenome | biome: human-associated habitat [ENVO:00009003]; feature: intestine environment [ENVO:2100002]; material: feces | place: Germany | collected 2013/2015 | reverse complement strand
AAAATAAGAATAAAATTCTTTTAAATGATACAAACTAATATATTGAGGAAAATAGAGGGGGAAGCAGTTATTTGAAACATTGGATGAAGAATTTATACAGGGTATGTTTATAGAAAATACAAATAAAGATAAGGTTAAAATTTCTGGAACTGTAACAATGAAATTTTGAAGTAATAAAAAGGAGGAAGTTATTATGGGAAAGTACCCTCAATCAGCTTTTTTAAAATGGGAATGTGGTCCAACTGAAAATACGGCCTATCTTTCCATTGATTATGAAGGAGGTAAATTAAATATGGGAGCAGTTGTTTCTGGTACACCTATTATAGGAACTGCATGTGCTATAACTGTAAAAGCAAGAAATTTTGAGTATAAAACAGGAGGAAATGAAGTACAATTGCGAGTTAATGGAGGAAATTTTGACGTAACACAAATAATACCAGTTACACCTGCTGAAAAATATAAGGGGAAGACATTGGAGTTTTTTGTTGGTTTAACTGCACATAAGGACAGTGTTATATATGCGAAAGTAGGATGGTAAAATACAGGATGTATTTGGAGGATTATGAATGAAGAAAATCAGTCTGTACTTATTAATTTTTACAATGCTATATTGTCTGTGTGCGTGTGGAAAAAATTCTGATGCAAAATCAAACAGTAGAGAAGATGATGGCAGAAAAGAACAAAAGATAATCATATCATCAATTCAGGTTGCTTCAAATACGAAGGTTATGCGTGCAAAGGTGTTCCTTCCGAACGTAAAATCTTTGGAAGGAACAAATTATTGGTTAGGTGGGTTAGATACTACCAGTAAGGTGGACGTAATAGATACAGGTGATGGTATTCAGATCAATGTGTGCGGCTTTTATTCCGATGATACTGCGTGGAAAAATCCGAAAGTATATAAGGGATTTCAATCACCGGATAATTCAAATACGCCATTAAAAAATGTTTTGGTTAAGGGAAAAGTTGTTCCAATGAAGGAGAAGATGTTAAAAGCGGATGTTAAGAAAACAAAAAAAACAATCCCTGTTGAAATTACACCTTATACGGTTAGTATTTGTCCCGTCAATGACTGGAGAGAAAAAGGGTGTTTTTATCATGTAGTTGCAACAACAAAAGACGGAAAGCAATATTCCATAGGAGAGTTACCTCTTACCGATGACAGAAAAGGAACTGAAAAAAAGAAACATCCTTTCATGGATGGTACAGATCTTGAAGAGCTTGGAGATGGCTATGCATCTGCAAGTGAAATGAAATATTGTGGGGCTCGTTATATTTTCAATCAGAAGATTGATATCACACAGATAGAACAGATAGAAATAATAAAATATAAAATCAGCAGATGATATAGGTATAAAAACAGGTCATAAATTTGTTGACGATGATAGGAAACCATGTTAGGATGATGGTAGAGACTATCAATGAAGTGACAGGGGAATGAGTTTTTGACTCATCCCCCTGTTCTTATTATCAGGAGAAATGGATGAAAAAGAACAATCAGATGAAACCAGACAATGTAGCAAAACGTCTATGGGCATTTTTTATCGTGCTCACCATGTGTATTACCGTGCAGCCTGTCGTGCCGGTAAAGGCGCAGGAGGCTGTGCAGACAGCGGCAAGAACGATCTATACGGAATTTAAAGATGGAAATTCTACCCATTCTGGAGATGGAAGCTATGGAAATCCCTACAATTTATTTGAGGATGCCTATGCGGCTGCCGGCAATGGGGATGAAATCTCAATTTTGGGAAGTGGTGCTTTTTTAAATGCCGAGGCTGCGGAACCGTTTATTTTTGATAAAAGCGTGACCGTCAATGGAAATGGAAATACTTTTTCCAACCGTAAGGGGGGATTTATCCTGAATACGGATGTGACATTTAAAAACATTACGCTGCGGTTTTCCAATCGTCTGCACGATGCAATTTTTGCAAATGGGCATAAACTTGTTCTTGAGAATGTTATGTGCGACAGCGGATTCCGCTATGTAGATATCTTTGGCGGATCCCTTTATGAGAATGGAAAGAATATGGGGAATCATCCGGGATCAGAGGCACAGATTCTGATTACGGGTGGTGGTACCAATCTGGGGAATATTTATGCCGGTTCCATGAACGGAACATATGACGGTAAGACACAGATCGTGCTTGCGCACGTTTCCGGTACGCAAAATGGGGAAATCTATGCATCCGGTGCCATTGAACCATATGTAAATCAGGATGACTGGTTTTCCACGCAGGAGCCGGATCCACCGGCAGCGGATGGACAATATACGGTTTCCGGCGATGTGGAAATTTCACTTACCGGTTCCGACACGAAACAGGTGTACGGAGTATCTGAAAATCACGCAGGGAAGACATTTCTGACCATAGATACCGACCAGTCCTATACCGGAATTCCAGGTATAAGCAAAGTAGGAAAACTCACAGTAAAGGGCGGTGGAACATTTGCACCGGCAGCGTTGGACAGCTGTACGGTCAGGCTGGAAGGGGCAAGTGCGATTGATCTTTCCCAGATGGAAACTCCACAGGTACATTCGATTGTGAGTGCGGATTCAGCAGGAAACCGACTGATCTTAGGAAAAGAACAGAAGCTGAAAGTTACAGATACCATTACGGGTGCACTTACATTTGAAACCCTGAATGGAAGAAATGGAAAATCCGGAATTGCGGAGTATGGTCACACCTATCTGGAACTTGGAAGGGCTGCGGATACGGCGGTTTCTTTTACACCGACAGACGGACAGGCGGGAATGACACTGGAACGGACATCGTCTGGAAATGGAGAAATCTGGAAAACCAGTGAGTTGTCAGGGGATGGACCGGTTGCGGTAAAAAATATGACCATAAAAAATCCGGTAATTACCACAACGGTTTCGGAGATTTCAAAAGTCGGTGAGTATGAAAATAAGAATCCAAAACCATATCTGGCAGAGGTAGCCTGGCTGGAGCAAACGGATGAGTATGATCGGGATCTAGGGGTTGTTCCGATGGAATATGAAGTAACATTTAATGGAACTGCTTATTTTTCAAAAACAGTTACAGAGGACGAGAATAGTTTTATTTGTATTCCAGAGTTAAATTTAATGTTTATGACGGGGGTATCATATGAGGAAATTACAGATGATACGATCACACCCATGTGCTATCGCACGGCTGAGAGTTCTACGGTAAAAGAAGGAACCTACTATATCACAATCCGTCCATTTTCAGCAGATGAACAGATCGAACAGAACGTAATTCTGATTGTAAACAAAGATCCGGATACATCCGGTTCGACGGTTACTTCAAAGGAAACAACCACTACGATAAATGGATTACCATCGGCCGTGTCCATGCAGGATGAACTGAATCTTACCGTGCAGACGGTCTATACAGATAGCAGCTTACAGGGACAGAACGTGCCGTCTGCTGGTTTTTCGGTATACATTAACCAGACCCCTTATGAAGTATCCGGCATCACGCTTCAAAACGGAGTGGCAGCCATAAAGATTCCGGTTTCAGAGGCAAACGGATTTCATATGGGAGAAAATGCAATTACAGTTTCTTATGCAGGAGAAGCCCATGAAAACTACAGGGTACTTCCTTCCCAGGCAAACGAAACCGTGACGGTAAATCCAATTGCCGTAAAGATGCAGTATGATACCATCCAGCAGACAGCTGCATACACAGGGCTGAAACAGAGCTGCTTTGTTTCCACGATAAATGTAGTCCGAAAGGACAACGGAAAGACGGTAGATTCGCAGGTAAAGCCTGAAGTTTTCTATCAGCAGGATGGGAAAAATGTTGTTCCGGTGCAGCCGGGCAGTTATGATGTCTGGTTTAAAGTGGATGGAAACCAGTACGATGTGATAGTGGAAAAAGTCGGAACCTTTACCATTACAGCGGCGAAACCATCGATTCGTCTTACGGCAGAGACAGAAAACGGTAATTCCGTACATCTGTATGCAAAGGTAGATGGAGTCCGAAATGGCAGTATTCCGCTTGGTTCGATTTCTTTTTATCAGGACGGAACCATAATAAAGGCACAGGAAAAACTCGTATATGGGGAAGCCGATACGGTTGTATCAGGCTTAAAACGTGGCGGTTCTTATCAGTTTAAGGCAGTATATGAGCCGGATGATAAGGATGGACAGACTTATTACGAAACAGTGACAAGTGAAGCCGCGACCGTTACAATCAAAGAGGACAGTTCCACCGGAGGAAGTGGAACAACCGGAGGCGGCTCATCTTCCGGAGGCGGTGGAACAACCGGAGGCGGCTCATCTTCCGGAGGCGGTGGAACGACTGGAGGCGGCTCATCTTCCGGAGGAAGTTCTAGTGGCGGAAATACTTCGGGTGGTAACACAGCCGGAGGGGAAACACCGTCCAACGGAAACAAAACCGATGTAGAAACTCCGTCTGACGGAAATACAGCTGGTACACAAACACCGTCCGATGGAAACGCGGCCGGACAAAATACACCAACCGTGACCGTTACCGGAACCCGGAAAAATAAAGCCATCAAAACAACGGTGACCGCTGATCTGATAAATCAGATACTGGAAGAAAACGATGGAAAACACACAGATGTGACGATCCAGGTCACCGATCCGGCTGGCAACGTAAGCTATACACTGACCGTAAATACAGCAGACATACAGACCGGAAATAAGCTGTATGTGTGTGCAAAAGATCAAAAGACAGGTGCCTATGTCCTTGTAAACGACAAGAGTTATACGGTTACAAAAGCCGGAAATGTGAATTTTTCAGCAGATTCCAATAAGAATTACGTCCTTATGGATCAGAAAGATATGGATCAGGTCACAACGAAAATATTAAAAACGGTTACATTGAAGAATAAAACCGTTCAGGTGAAGAAGGGAAAACAAAAGAAGGTTTCTCTGGCAGCCACCTTAAATATGGACAATGTAAAAAGCATTTCTTATCAGAGCAATAACAAAAAAATTGCATCTGTAAACAAGAAGGGTACCATAAAATCGAACAAAAAAGGAACTGCGTCCATTCGCGTGACAGTAACCTTAAACAATGGGAAGACCAAAGTTTTAAAATTAAAAGTCAAAGTCAAATAGCAGATGCAGGAAAAGACAAAACCCCGGAAATAAATATCCGGGGTTTTTGTTTTACCTAGAGAGAAAGTGCACACTGATCAATTTTTTCCAGTTCCTCCTCCGTAAACGGAGCAGAGTTTAACACTTTCAGATTTTCAAGAATCTGTGCCGGGCGGGAAGCTCCGATCAGAACGGAAGTGACCACACCGTCACGGATGACCCATTTGAGTGCCATCTGTGCGAGGCTTTCACCACGGGCAGCCGCAATCTCATTCAGACTCCGGATACTGTTCAGCCGCTTTTCATCGAACTGGTCGGCATGCAGAAAACGTCCGTCGGTATTGACACGGCTGTCCTTTGGAATGCCGTGCAGATAACGGTCGGTCAGCATACCCTGTGCGAGCGGGCTGAAAGAAATAATTCCTTTCTTCCCATCTGCTGCGGCCTGTTTTAAACCGTTTTCTTCAATGGTACGGTTAAAGATATTGTAGGAATTCTGGTTGATAATAAACGGGCAGTGCAGATCTTCTAAGATGGCAGCTGCGCGTTTCATGGTTTCTCCATCGTAGTTGGACAGACCGACATACAGTGCTTTTCCGCTTCGCACGATCTGGTCGAGTGCACCCATGGTTTCTTCCAGCGGCGTATCCGGATCCATGCGGTGGTGATAGAAAATATCTACATAGTCCAGACCGAGCCGTTTTAAGCTCTGGTCAAGGCTGGCAATCAGGTACTTGCGGCTGCCCCAGTTTCCATAAGGCCCCGGCCACATGTCAAAACCGGCTTTGGAACTGATGATCAGTTCATCGCGGTAGGAAGAAAGTTCTTCCCGAAGGATCTTCCCGAGATTTTCCTCCGCACTGCCCGGCTGCGGTCCATAGTTGTTTGCCAGATCAAAATGTGTGATCCCGTGGTCAAATGCCGTAAAGCACATCTGTCTCATATTTTCATAAACACCGGTATCTCCGAAATTGTGCCAGAAGCCCAAAGATACTTCCGGCAGCATCAGTCCGCTGTCGCCGCAGCGGTGGTATTTCATGGTTTCGTAACGTGATTCATTTGCGTGATACATAAGAAATCCTCCTTAGTTTGTAAAAAATTTATCATAAATGCCAAATCCAAAGATAAAAAGCACAATCAGCGGCAGAATATAGGTAATGTAGCCGCGCATCCAGTTTTTAATTTTTAATCCTTTTCCGGTATTGGCTTCGGTTGTGTAGTTTTTCCAGCCCCAGCCGTAGCGGCTTGTGCAAAACAGCAGATATACCAGGGAACCGAGAGGCAGGAACAGGTTGCTTACCAGAAAATCTTCCAGGTCAAGCACAGACCCGCCAAAGATTGAAAAACCTTTCCAGTTCCATACATTGTATCCGAGTACACATGGCAGGGAGAGTACAATGATCAGTACCAGATTAACGGCACAGGATTTCTGGCGGCTGCATCCGGTCAGTTCCATACCGCAGGAGATGATGTTCTCAAATACTGCCAGGATTGTGGAAAACGCTGCAAAAAACATAAACAAAAAGAACAGGCTTCCCCAGAGTCTGCCAAGCGGAATATGGTTAAAAATATTCGGCAGGGTGATAAAAATCAGGCTTGGTCCGGAAGTCTGGTCAACATGGAACGTAAAGCATGCCGGAAAAATGATAAGTCCGGAGGTGATAGCAACAAATGTATCCAGAATGGCAATATTTACCGATTCACCAAGCAGAGAGCGTTCCTTTCCGATATAACTTCCCAAAATTGCCATCGCGCCGATTCCAAGGCTTAACGTGAAAAATGCCTGGTTCATGGCACCCGTAATGGTTTTTGCAATACCGATCTGTTTCATCCGTTCAAAGTCCGGGATCAGATAAAAGGCAAGGCCTTCTTTTGCCCCATCCATAAAAAAGCTGTTGACCGCCAGAATGATCATGATGATAAGCAAAGAAGTCATCATGACCTTTGTTACTTTTTCCAGACCGTTCTGCAGTCCACGGGAGCAGACAAATACGCCGGCGCAAACAACTACCACCATCCAGAAGCCCATGGTCAGAGGTTTGCTCAGCATTGTGGTAAACTGTCCGGATACACCGTCGGCATCCAGTCCCTGAAACTGTCCGGTGACCGTCATATAAAAATAATGAAGCATCCAGCCGGTGACCGTTGTATAAAACATCATAAGAAGATAGCAGCCGATCAATGTGATAATCCCGTGGATATGCCATTTCTGTCCGGGTTTTTCCAGTGCATGGTAGGCTTTGACCGGACTTTTCTGGCTGGCACGCCCAACCGCAAATTCCATCGTCATGATCGGGAGTCCGAGAATAATCAGAAACAACAGATAAAACAGCACAAAGGCACCGCCTCCGCCCTGTCCGGCAGTGTATGGAAATTTCCATACGTTTCCGATTCCGATCGCACATCCGGCTGACAGGAGAATGAATCCCAGACGGGATTTTAATTTTTCTCGTTCTTCCATAAAATAATCCACCTTTTTGTAAACATTGTATAAAATACAAACGAAATTATACAATCTGTTGTGAGAAGTTTCAACCCTTTTTGACGAAATTTTACCAGGTATGTGTTGTATTTTTTTACAGATACTAGAGGAGAAGGTTGCGGAGTGTTCATGTTCTGCAATCAACAAGATTATCTTATGGAAAGAAAGAGGTATAAACCATGGTTTTAACAGAAAAAGAGATGGCTACAATTGAGGATCTGCACACACAGGAGCTGTCCTGCGTGGAGAAGTACAAACGTTACGGACAGGAAGCAAAAGACCCGGTGCTTCGGGATTTATTCGCTGATCTTGAAAAGAAAGAGCAAAAGCATGTGGAGTCTCTGGAACAGGTCATGAAAGGCAGCGTCCCATCCTGTAACGTCAATGACAGGGATGGAAAGATGTATGAGCCAAAGGCAACCTATGATTCCATGACCAATCCGGAAGATAAGAAAAACGATAATTTCCTTGCCACAGACAGCATTGGTTCTGAAAAAATGGTGTCCGGAACGTATAATACCGATGTGTTTGCATTCGGGGATTCCGATGTGCGCAAACTTCTGGCAGATATCCAGGTGGAAGAACAAAACCACGCGGAGATGCTCTATAAATATAAAACCGTAAACGGCATGGCATAGCCGGCATGTGGAGTGGATGTCCCAAAGCATCCACTCTTTTTCTTTTTACCTAAGACTTACAGAAACCGGATAGTACATCTTACATAACCTGTTTATCATAAATCCTGTAATAAATCTTACAGATTTCACAAGGAGAACAAAAGAATTATGAGAAAAAATGTGATGAAACTTACAGCAGGAGTTCTCTCCACCGCTGTATTGGCAGGAATGTTTGCCACTGGTATCCCGACAAAGATTGCAGCAGCAACGGAACACTGGAATGATGCTTCCCGGGAATCTACAGACTGGAGCAACTGGAAAAAGAACTGGGCTGCTTATAGCAGTGAGTATGAACATGTATCGCTGACTCCGGGTGCGGATGAGACAAAATTAAATTATGCATGGTACAGCAAAACGGCTGAGACTCCAAAGGTGAGAATCTCTACCAGACAGAATATGGATGGTGCGACAGAGTTCACCGGAGCGCAGACCGAAGCTGTGACCATAGATACCACAAAATATTTTTCCAATAAAGTAACCGTAAGCGGGCTCAAAGAAAATACCAGCTATTATTATCAGGTATTTCAGGATGGAAAGTGGCAGGATACACAAAACTATACCACACAGGCGTTTGATGAATTTTCTTTCCTGTATGTCGGGGATCCACAGATCGGTGCTTCGAAAGGTCAGACCAGCAGTGAGAGTGAAAAGATGGAAAATGCAGGAAATGTTGTAACTTCTGCACCGGAAAAAAATCTTGCAGCAAGAAATGACAGCTATAACTGGAACAACGTATTAAATGAAGCACTCGAGGATCATTCCGATGTAAGTTTTCTTGTGTCCGCAGGAGATCAGGTGAACTACGGAAGCAACGAGCGGGAATATGCAGGATATCTTGGGGCAGAGGCACTGACTTCCCTTCCGGTAGCAACGACCATTGGTAACCACGACAGTGTTTCGAATCAGTACAGCCTGCATTTTAATAATCCAAATGCTTTTTCCGATACCGATACCAATTATGTACAGGGAAAGACAAAGGCAGGAACCGATTACTATTATCGTTATGGAAATGTCCTGTTCATTGTTCTTGACACAAACAACTATAACTGTGCAACGCATGAGAATGTCATGAAAAAAGCAATCAATGAGAATAAAGATGCCAAATGGCGTATTGTGGTATTCCATCAGGATATTTACGGCAGTGGTTACGACCATTCCGATTCCGATGGTATGGTGCTTCGTACACAGCTTACTCCACTGATGGATAAGTATAAGATTGATGTGGTGATGCAGGGACATGATCATACCTATTCCAGAACCTTCCAGCTTGAGGGGGATGGAAAGGATCATACTTCTTACAGCACTTATGGATACAAATCTGTAGAGGAAGCTGAAAAAGACAGTGATTATCAGGCACAGAATAACTGCTATGAAATCGTAAACAAGACCGTTGGCGGAACCGTTACCAATCCGGAAGGAACCGTATATTTAGAGGCAAACTCTGCAACAGGTTCAAAATTCTATAGCCTGATTGCTTCCAAACAGGACTTTATTTCTGAGAGAAGCCAGACCTGGACACCAACCTATTCCGTCGTAAAAGTAACGGACAAAAAGTTTTCTGTAACAACTTATGATGCAACGACCAGAAAACAGTTACAGGGATCTACTACATATACGATCGTAAAAGATGCGGTAAAGCAGACCATTCAGGCGAAGAACTCTTACAAAAAAACCGTAGGAGACAAAGCCTTTTCCTTAAATGCAAAAGCAAAAACACCGCTTACCTATACCTCTTCCGACAAAAAGATTGCAACTATTGATAAGAACGGAAAAGTTACCGTAAAAAAGGCCGGAAAGGTTACAATTACGGTGAAGGCAGCAGCAACCAGCCAGTATCAGGCAGCAGGAAAAACAATTACGATTACTGTTACAAAGAAAGCAGTAAAGAAAGCAGCTAAATAATAATGAAGAAAAACTGGAAAAAAGTTTTAGTGGGAACCCTTTGTCTGGTGGGGTTCCTACTGTTATTAGTCAAAGGAAACCAGTTCGAAAAAGTATCCCTGATTTCCACGGAAGGGCAAAGCTATGAGAAAGCAGTCGTGACAAAGATCACGAAAGATAATCTGGCAGAAGATGGAAACCGATACGGGACACAGGAGGTGCGCGTACAGGTTAAATCCGGAGCATATGCAGGGGAAGAGCTTGATGCCGTCAATCCAAGCGGTTCCTTGTTTGGCATGGAGAACTGTGAAGTTGGTTCGCGCGTAATTGTCATTGTCAGTTCCACAGATGATAATGCTGTCGTTACGGTATACAGCAAAGACCGTACTATGGCAATTTATCTGTTTGTACTTTTTTTCTGTCTGGTGATATGTATGATAGGTGGGAAAAAAGGAGTCAAAGCCATTGCAAGTCTGGCATTTACCGGTGTGTGTATTGTTTATCTGATGTTTCCGCTGATGTACCGGGGCATTTCACCGATCGGTATTACCATTGTTGTTGTCATTCTCTCGACATTGCTGACCCTGTGGCTTTTGGGCGGAGTCTCTAAAAAGACGGTATCTGCAGTGGTGGGAACGGTCAGCGGTGTGGTTGTGGCAGCCGCAGCCGCAGTTGTGTTTGGAAAAGCCGCAGGCATTACCGGGTATAATGTGTCTGATATCGAAACGTTGAATTATGTGGCACAGAATACACAGATAAAAATAGGACAGCTTCTGTTTTCGGGAATCATTATAGCCGCACTTGGGGCAACCATGGATGTTGGCATGTCAATTGCATCCACGATTCAGGAACTGCACGAACGCAGTCCGCAGCTGGGGACAAAAGAGTTGTTTGTGTCGGGAATCCGTGTGGGGCGCGATATGATGGGAACCATGGCAAATACACTGATTTTTGCCTATGTCGGTGGTTCGTTGTCTACGCTCGTTGTCAATTATGCATACAATCTGAGTTATAATCAGCTGATCAATTCTTATGTAATCGGAACAGAAATCATGCAGGGACTTTCGGGAACTCTTGGGGTTGTGCTGACCGTACCGATTACCGCAGCTGTAGCGGCAGTGCTTATCGGAAAGAAAAAGATAGTAAAAGAACCATTGATGCAGGACATTTATGATGGCTCAGATGATTATGAAGAACCGGAAACAGACGGTGAATACGGGGAAGATGTTTAAATGGGACATATGTGAAAAAAGTTATGAGATATGTCCCGAACCTAAAAGAAAGTTTTATTTTCTATATGTCCACTATCAATTTGGAAAGTGATAGAACACTTGATTTTCTTAACAAACACATGCAAATCTGTTTGTTAAAAAATGGTCTGGAAAATTCAATTCCGAAACAATACCAGCGTATTAAAAATATATTGACATTTACGAACTTTACGCTATAATAGAATCAAACATATGAACAAATGCTCATATGAAAGAATGATAAAATGAAAAAGGAAAGTATGGAGGAAACCGACGATGAAGAAAACTTACAAAATTGATGTGGATTGTGCAAACTGTGCAAATAAAATGGAGGAAGCTGCAAAAGCTACTACCGGAGTAAAGGATGCAACTGTAAATTTCATGACACTGAAGATGAACGTAGAATTTGAAGAGGGTGCAGATGCAAAAGCGGTTATGCAGGATGTGTTAAAGAACTGTAAGAAAGTGGAAGATGATTGTGAGATCTTTCTTTAAATCCGGCTTTTCCCATAGGTATCAGTCAGATTGGAGGGCACCATGAATAAAAAGCAGAAAAAAGTATTGAAACGAATTATTGTGGCGGCAGTGCTTCTGGTTATCATCGGGATTGCAGGAAGCGTTGTTTCCATACCAAAGTGGCTGGAGTTTCTTTTCTATCTGGTTCCGTATTTTGTGATCGGCTATGATATTCTGCGGAAAGCCTGGAAAGGAATCTGTAACAGGCAGATGTTTGATGAAAATTTCCTGATGGCAGTGGCAACCATCGGAGCGATCGCCCTCGGCGATTACAAAGAAGGCGTTGCAGTTATGCTGTTTTATCAGATCGGTGAACTTTTCCAGAGCTATGCAGTTGGAAAGAGCCGCAGAAATATCAGTGAATTGATGGATATCCGTCCGGATTATGCAAATATCGAGCAGGACGGTAAGCTGGAAAAGGTAGACCCGGACGAGG
>OLYV01000758.1_pt1 | contig 12691 bp, 10 predicted proteins | sample 1644371 | NCBI WGS metagenome assembly OLYV01 (sample SAMEA103958124, study PRJEB25191) | human gut metagenome | biome: human-associated habitat [ENVO:00009003]; feature: intestine environment [ENVO:2100002]; material: feces | place: Germany | collected 2013/2015 | reverse complement strand
CATAATTTCATCGGAGAAGGTATCAGCTGCTGGGCTATACGGTTGCAGAAATTCCAGTTGCCTTCTAATAAAGACGGCAATAGATAAGAGAGGGTCTTCCGTATGCGCCTGCGATAGGGATAAACAGGGGCTGAGTCACAATGTACAATCACATCCGGCAGATATTCAATATATATATTCTGTTTGAATAACTTCCGTTCGAGATTTGTTTTGGCAGTTCTTTGATTCTTCTGTAGCCATTCTAAGTCGAAAGCCATATTGGTTCCGAAAAGACTTGAAGAAAAGCCGATCTGAGTATTCCCCGATCTGAAAAGACTGTTATTGATTTCTTCGGATAGAGCATGGAAACGTTTCCGTACTCCCTTACGATTATTAATGATCGTGTGTAACTGCATTGCCTGTATTCCGGCATCGTAGGCATTATAAATCTTTTCCAGAAAATGGGGTGATAAAGCACTGGCTTTATCAGAAAGAAGGATGACTAATTCGTATCGTTCTTTATCTAATGAATCAATTGCTTCCAGCAGATCTTTATATGTGATGAATTCATATGCTTCCTGTTGGTATATTGAAGGAAGGAGGCTTCCGTAAGGAACTAATATGGCACACTGATATTGTTTTCTGGCTTTGGGATAATTGGAATGTTTGAAATGTGAGGCAACAGCCAATATGAAAAGGTATAGGAGCAAAAGCCCTATACACAAAAAGAAGAAATCGTCTGCTATGTAGATAAAGTTGTCCATTCTGCAGTGAAAGAGTTATACGTTCTCTTTTTGAACGAATGCAGTAACTGTTTTCAGAATGATTTTTATGTCCAGTCCGAAAGAGAAGTTTTTTGCATATTGGATATCCAGTTGCTTGCGTTCTTCTGCGGAGAGTTTACCCGCTTCACCTCTTTTTTCAACCTGCCACAGTCCGGTAAGTCCGGCTGGTCCCATAAAACGGTCGATATGTTCATCGCTGGTCAGTAACTCTGCCTCATAGAGTGGGAGGGGACGATTGCCTACTATAGACATATCTCCTTTGAGGATATTGATAAGCTGTGGTAATTCATCAATGCTGTATTTACGGATAAAACGTCCTATCTTTGTGATTCTGGGGTCATTCTCCAGTTTTACGAAAGCATTACTTTTCTCTTTTGATTTCTTGTGAATATAGTCTTCTTCCGAAATTACAAAATCGTCGGATATCAGGAGAATTTCTTCTTCGTCCACTTTTTGAATTTCTTCGGTCTCTTGCTCTTCTCCCCAAATATCTTCTTCTTGTTCTTCCTCTTGCTGATACTGGTTGAGCGTATTGAAATCCTTCAAATGTTTGTCGGCATCGGTATACATGGACCGAAATTTGAGAAAATCAAAAATCAGATAATTGCTTCCTACACGTTTGGATTTGTAAATAATAGGACCTTTGCTTTCTAGGCGGATAGCCAGTGCTGTGAGTATGAGAAGTGGGGAAAGACATAACAATGCCATTCCTGAAAAGACGATATCAAAAGCTCTTTTCCATAAAGGTAGGCGGAAAGCATTCAAGTTTTGCGTCTTGAGTTGAAGTGCCTGTATCTTTTGATCTTTTCTATGTTTCAGGAAGGTTGACAGAGCCTGCAAGGATTCCGGATTCGTTTCGTATTTAATGGTATTATTTATACCGGCTTTGAGATATTCTGGGGCTTCTTCTTTAGATAAAGAATCAATGACGAGTACCATATAAAGTCCCGGGTACTTTTTGCGCATATAATGAATATTAACAATATCTTGGGATAGATTTATCTGTTCGAAAAACAGAGCTGTATCGTATTTTTCCCGTATCTTGTCTAGTACCTTAATTGCTTGATTACAATTAGATGCTGCATAAAATACCCCTATGCTAAGTTTAGAGAATAGGTTTATAGTCTTGCTATCTTTGCCTATGTAAACAAAATATTGCATATAGAGGATCTGGTGTTAATCGATAATCTTTTTGATTCGAATTTTGAGTTCTAGTGGATTGAATGGCTTTAAAATATAATCTTCCGCTCCTTCTTCCAGCAATCTGATTCTTTCGGTTGTACTTTCTTCACTAGATAACATAACGATAGGTATTGACTTGAATAACTCGTTATTTTTCATATATCTTAGAAATTCGTCACCTGTCATTAACGGCATACGGATGTCTGAAATGATAAGATCAGGTACGTTACCTTCATTCAGCCATTCTATTGCTTTAATGGGATCTTCCAAATAGGTAAAATCATAATCCTTACCTAGGTATATACCGGCAACTTTTCCAATAGTCGCTTTATCATCGACTAGTAATATTTTTTTCTTCATACGAATAGACCTTTCTATCGCTTGCTTTGTTATTGATTTATAGATTAGCTTACTGTCACAGATTATTTATGACAGTTTGCAAATATAGATATTATTTTAGAATAATCTCTCAATATTGACAAGTAAAATTCGTGATATATATTTATTTTATCTAATAAATTTCTCAGTGCGATGTTCTAATAGAAAAACACGGATTTCATATTGATGAAATCCGTGTTATCAATAAATATTTGGTTGTTATTTGTACACTTTAGATGAATCGAATGTTTTCCACCATTCCTGATTCTTAACACCACCGCTAGTTACCCAATCTGTAAACAAGGAATAAACAGTTTTTATATTTACATATTCTAAAGCCCACTTGAAGTCAGTAGGGACCATGATTCCCCATGCCAGATTGTCTTTACTGATGTAATATTTCTTACCGGAAACAGAACTATTATCATTATTTCCTCCAAATAAATCAGTATTAGCTAGTTTGGTTGGTTGATAGCCGATAACATGAATTTCTTTACGATTATTTCTATTTCCTTCCACAAAAATGAAAACATTCAGTTTGTTGATGTTTAATTCATCCGGAGAAATCAGATTGCTGAGTTTTATGGTGAAACTGATGTTCTTAACATTCGTATTGTTTGAATGATTGGCAAAGGTGTTAATTTGTTCATACCGATCTCTTCCCAATGCTTTGTGCGCATCGTCGAATAACGGAATAACTGCATAATCTTGTCCGTTCTCAATCTTATTACTGTTCAGGTTGAAGCTTTTGATAAGAGAGTTGTCACTAAATTCAACAGGTTGCATAATTGCGCTGGCAGGAACACCGTCCAACATGATAGCAGCTCCAATACTTTTAGTAGCTCCGGTAGCGGCTAAATCGATGCTTAATTTGAATTCTTCCACTTTATTATTCTTATTGAGAGAAATCGTTCTTTCTTTGATAATCATGACTAAATCATTCATATCATAGTCTCCATATAATGGCCATTGATCTTCAAATAAATATGCATAATTATGTGTATCATCCACTATGATCGGGAATTTAGGTTCCTCTGGTTCTTCTCCCTTATTTCCTTCGTTCTTTGTTCCTGTACAAACTTCGATAGTTACTTTGGATTCTCCTATTTTTGTAATATATGCGCCGTTTTGTACATGAAAATTAGTCCAATGTGGACTTTTCTCTACATGATTATCTGATTCAATAGCCAAATTGCCGTCATAAGTAAATCCTTGACCGGCTATAATGGGAGATTTTATCATAGAGGTGTTTTCACCTTTTCCATAGAACGTAGCATAACCAGGAGGTATATCCAGTCTTGTAGTTGCTTCCAGCATAGAGCCGTTATTCAAGTTAACAACTCCGTTTTGGAACTCCATTTTAGGTGCCTTGATATATCCTTGGGTTAAGTTTAACTTAATTCCGTTTGCGTAGAAGGAAATAGTGGCTTCCATACTGCAACTATTGTTGACGGTAGGATTAGTGAAACTGATCGTCTCAAAAATGATTATATTTTTGTTTGTGATAACAGCATCTGAGTTTGCAATCATTTTTTTTCCATAAATCTCTCCGTTATTTTCTAATGAGAAATTAGACGGAAGGTTAAACTCTCCTTCAAGTTCAATCTTATTGTCGTTGATAATTTGGGTATTTGAATTAATTGCTATGTCCTTGCTTGTTATAGTACCTCCGTTGTAGAGTGTAGCTCCCGAATGTAATGTCATAGTGTTTGTAACTGATACATTACCCCAGTTTCTTAATGCCGCAGGTGCTCCGTTAGTAAATGATATATTTTCGGCTTCAACGTTTCCTTCATCCATGACAGTCAGCATGGAGTTTCTTATAAAAGTCATCACTCCGGATGCTTTTATTTTAGCATTGTCCATAACAATGATTTCAATACCATTCTGGAACTGGAATGTAGTCGGAATTGTCCATGTTGCATCAACGTAAACTTTGGTTTTAATCTCACCGTCATATCCGTCAAATTTGAATGTACCGTTATAGTCAGAGGTAATTTTATAGGAAGCGTCACGCAGTAAAGTTGTTCCTTGCATTTCTGTAATTTCTTTTGCTTCACTTGGTATGGAAGTATAAACCGGTTTCTCGGGTGAAACAGCTCTTGTGGTAGCGGTACGGCTCATTAACACTCTGTTTTGAACAGCAGATTCTTGATAGTAGAGTTTACAGGTAAAGTTGTCATTATCTTCTGGCACATCAAACAGATATACCTCTACACGTCCTCTGGGATCAGTCTGCTTTATATAAATACCTTTTTGCGTAGGTAGCAGAGTGATAGCAGCTGTAGCTTTAAAGTTATTCTCTTTATTTGCTGTCCTTGTAGCCAGTACAGATGCGTTTTCATTAGTAAGAGGATCTTCTGTATATATTTCTACTAAGTAGGAATATAACCCTCCTTCTTCATCTTTAACTTCGACTGTGACATTTTCTGTTTTGATTGTGCTCCAATCAAAACCATCAGGAGCAGCAAAACCGTCTCCCATTGGGTTGGACGTTTCGTAGGAGGGATCATACAAATCCTTTCCCGAGTCAACACAACTAAACAGGATACCTCCCATTGCTATTGCAATGATTGGCATGAAATGAATTGTTTTTTTCATCATAATTAATATTGCTTGATTGTTTGTAACCAAAATCTAATGCAAAAATAGCCGCATGTCTTATATTTAGGCTGTATTTTCTGTTATTTTATGTAGGAAAAACAATTGAATTTCCGTTTCGGTTCTATTTTAGCTCTAGTAGGTGCGATTAAGACTTTTTATATGATAAGAAATCCCTTGATTTTCAAATCTACAGATATATCAGATTTGAGAATCAAAGGATTATAATAATCGAATGGGTGTCTTAAGACTTGGTGATTTCTCCTATTAAACAGGAGTTCATTTTGTATCGTATATCTTTGTTGGGCAGTCCGTGTCCTAATAGAAACATTAGTTTTGTTATAGCACATTCAGGGGTACTGTCGTATCCGCTGATAACACCTGCTTCCAAGAGATGCATTCCGGTTTCGTAACGTCCCATTTCTACTGCTCCGGAAGCACATTGGGTGATGTTGACAATGATAATGCCTCGTTCAGTAGCCTCCTTTAATTGACGGATAAACCATTCTTTTTGCGGTGCATTTCCTGAACCGAAAGTTTTCATTACCACAGCTTTTAATCCGGGAACATGAAGGAGTGAAGTTACAATACTCTCTTGAATACCAGGGAAAAGGGTTAAAATAACCACATTGTTATCAAATAAGTAATGCGGCTTTAACGGCTTCGTAGGGTCTGGTTTACGAATGAGGTTGGGCTCGTATTTAATGTGTATGCCAACTCGTGCCAAAGGCGGGTAATTGAAAGAGCGAAAAGCATTAAAGTTTTCTGCATTGATTTTGGTGGTACGATTACCACGCATCAGATGATTTTCAAAGAAAATGCATACCTCCGGAACGATAGCAGTGCCATCCGGATTTTTTGCAGCAGCGATTTCAATAGCAGTGATGAGATTTTCTTTCCCGTCTGTACGCAAAGTTCCGATAGGGAGTTGGGAGCCGGTGAGGATCACAGGCTTACTCAGATTCTCAAGCATAAAACTTAAGGCGGAGGCTGTATATGCCATTGTATCTGTTCCGTGAAGAATCACAAAACCGTCGAAATAATCATAATTGTAATTGATGATTTTTACCAGTTTTGCCCAGTAAGCAGGCTCCATGTCCGAAGAATCGATAGGAGGATTAAATTGATAGGAGGAAATGCGATAGTTGAATCTTTTTAGCTCAGGAACGTGCTTGAGCAGATGATCGAAATTAAAGTTTTCTAGCGCACCAGTTTCCGGGTTTTCTATCATTCCGATAGTTCCACCCGTGTAAATTAACAAAACGGAAGGAGTTTCTGCTCTCATAATTGTTGAATTACTGTTAAAACGCTGACAAAGATATAGATTAATTGCGAATTATGGATAGTAAATGATAAATTTGTTTGTATTTTAGCGTAAAATGTTATAATATTGAATATTTATGCGGATGTATGCTAGGAATTAAAAGGAAAAGCAGGGTAAGTAGCTAAAGTAGTAACTACTTACTCCTGATTACTTCTATAAACTTACTTCAGTGCTTCTTTCAGTTTGAGAATAGCTTTTTCCGGGTCTTTTTCTTCTTCGAGCAGGGTGACGAATCGACTACCTATAATAGCTCCTGAAGCATGTTCGCAGGCAGCCTGGAAAGTTGCCTTGTTAGAAATTCCGAATCCTACCATTAATGGGTTTTTTAGATGCATATCTTCAATCTTCTTGAAGTATAACCGTTTTTGTTCATTGAAATCCTGTTGAGCTCCGGTAGTGGCTGCCGATGAAACCATATAAATGAATCCGTCTGTATGTGCATCAATCTCACGTACACGTTCTTCGCTGGTTTCGGGGGTGATAAGCATAATCACTTTAATGCCGTAACGTTCGGCAATGATGCGATAGCGTTCCTGGTAATCATGGAAGGGAAGGTCAGGAATAATAACACCGTCGATTCCGCACTCCACGCATTTGCGACAGAAATTTTCGAATCCGAACTGCATAATCGGGTTTAAATAGCCCATTAATACTAATGGGATTTTTACATCCCGGCGGATGTTACGTAATTGTTCAAAAAGTACCTTTAGGGACATTCCGTTGCGTAATGCTTGAGTTGCGGCATTTTGAATGACAATACCGTCTGCCATTGGGTCACTGAAGGGGATTCCGACTTCGATCATGCTGACACCATGCTTTTCGAGGGTACGGATCACATCGGCAGTACCGTCCAAAGTTGGATCACCTGCACAAAAATAAATGGAAAGTAAATCTTTCTTATTGCTATTGAAGAGTTGGTTAATTCTGTTCATGACTTAAAAAAATTAAATTTATCATTTTAGTTCATTTAAAAATGTCCGGATTCGTACCGGATCTTTTTTCCCCGGTTCCAATTCAAAACGGCTGTTCAGGTCGTAACCGGCGAGACGTGGATGTTTGAACTCCTTTAGTGCGTTGGCGCTGTAAGAGTTGATGCCTCCGCTAAGAAGGAAAGGAAGGAGACCGTTATAGGTATGCAGAATATTCCAGTCGAACAAGTTACCGGAGCCGCCGTATTGTTCGCATTTGGTATCGAACAGGAAAAGGTCACAGACTTTCTCATACTTATATACATTTTTCAGATCTTTCGGATGGGATATAGAAAAGGCTTTGATAATTTTTATCCCCATGGAATACAATGACCGACAGTATTCCGGTGACTCATTTCCATGTAGTTGCACATAGTTTAGTCCGAAACGGTCAGCATACATACTGACAATCTGCTTGTCTTCGTTCACAAAAACACCGACACGGTGGGTGTGGATAGGCAGATAAGCCGGAAGCTCATAGACATACCGGGGAGATTTGGGATAGAAGATAAATCCCAGCATATCTATATCTTGGAGCGATTCTATCTCCTGTATGTTTTCGGCTTCGCGCATACCGCATACTTTGATGATTTTTCCGTTGACCATAAATCTTCTGTTTTGAATAATTGATTTATTGTATAGCTTGCAGGAAATTCCCTAAGGTGTTTCCCGGTTGTGTAGTTCTCATAAATGTTTCTCCGATCAGGAATCCTCGGAATCCGGCTGTTTGCAGACGTTTTACAGTTTGCGGGTCGGAGATTCCACTTTCGGATACCAATACTGCATCTTGGGGAAGTTGTCCGGCCAGCCGAAAAGAGTTTTCCACATCAGTGAAGAATGTTCCTAAATTCCGATTGTTGATTCCCACCATATCTATTTTCTCATTAATATAAGTTAACTCCTCGGAACTGTGAATTTCTAGTAGTACTTCCAGACCTAAATCGTGTGCTTTCTTCACAAGTTCATTGCATTTTTCCGGTTTCAAAGCAGCGGCAATGAGAAGTACAGCATCTGCACCAACAATTTTAGCTTGATAGAGTTGGTATTCGTCAATGATAAAATCTTTTCTAAGAATCGGAATATCTACCAAAGGACGTGCAGCGCGAATGTCTTTCAAGTTCCCTCCGAAAAACTTCTCATCCGTGAGGATAGAGAGCGCAGAGGCCCCCGCAGCCGCATAAGCCGGAGCTATTTCTTCCGGACGAGCCTCCTGCTTTATCCAGCCTTTGGACGGAGAACGACGTTTGAACTCTGCTATAATTCCCGGAGACGAGGAAATTAATGCCTGTTTCATGGAACGGGAAGACGGCATTTCACTAATTCCTTCCTGCAACTGCTCGATAGAAATCGCCTGTTTTTGCAGATCTACTTCAAATCGTTTATTTGCTATGATTTCGGATAATATATCTTTCATATTTTAATTATTGAGTTCAATAAACTTCTTTAATGTATTCAGTGCCCTTCCGCTTTCTAGTGATTCTTTTGCAAGAGTGATACATTCTTCAATAGTCTTTTCCGGACAAATAACATGAATGGCAAAAGCCGAATTAACTACTACTACATTTTTTTGAGCTTCAGTTGCTGTATTATTCATGATATTATCGAAAATTTTGGCAGCCTCTTTCGGTGTCTGACCGCCGTCCAGATCAATGTCCCTATAACGGGAGAATCCGAGGCTTTCGGGAGTATAAATCTTTTCGTTGTCACTCGTTGCTACCTTAAATTCATTCGTCAGAGAAATTTCATCATATCCGTCCAAGCTATGAACAACGGCAAATTTGGTTTTACTTTCCTGATAAGTATAAGTATAGAGGCGTAATAACGGAAGATTGTAAACTCCCAAAAGTTGATAAGCCGGTAATACTGGATTTACTAACGGGCCGAGCATATTAAAAAAGGTACGCACGGCAAGTCCTTTGCGAACCGGAGCGACCGCTTTTAATGCCGGATTAAACAACGGAGCGTGCAGATAAGCAATGTTACATTGTTCCATGCTGCGGCGCAACTGATCTATATCGTCGGTGAACTTTACACCATGTTGTTCCATTACGTTACTGGCGCCACTAACAGATGTTGCTCCGTAATTACCATGTTTCACGACCGGGAAACCTGCTCCGGCTACCGTGAAGCAAGATGCTGTGGAAATATTGAACGTGTTTTTCCCGTCACCACCGGTTCCTACAATATCTATCGGCGCAAATTCGCTTAAATCAACCGGAACGCGCATTTCCAACAATGCGTCGCGGAAGCCGCATAATTCTTCGACTGAGATATTGCGCATTAGAAAGACAGTGATGAGTGAGGCCACCTGTACATCGTTATATTTTCCTTGTGCGATATTTTGTAAGATAGTACGGGCTTCATCACGTCCCAGATATTGATGCTCGAAAAGCTTGTATAGAATCTGTTTCATAAATTTAATCGTTTAAGAAGTTCTTGATAATTTCTTTTCCTTGCGGAGTTAATACTGATTCGGGGTGGAATTGTATCCCGTGCACATCATAGGTCCTATGGCGCAATGCCATGATTTGTCCTTCCCGGCTTTCTGCCGTTATTTCCAGACAGTCAGGAAAATCCTCCCGGCTGACCACCCAAGAGTGATAACGTCCTACGGGAATTTCTTTTCCCAGCCCTTCGAATAATACATCTTGTCGTAGGATACTGACCGGGGTCTGTACACCGTGATATACCTCTTTCAGATTCTCCAGTCGTGCACCGAAAGCCTCGCCGATAGCCTGATGTCCCAGACAGACACCTAAAATACTTTTCGTGGCTGCATACTTTTTGATAATAGGCAACAATAAACCTGCTTCTTCCGGGATACCCGGCCCGGGAGACAAGATGATTTTATCGAATCGTTCCACATTATCAAGTCCTATTTGATCGTTGCGGACTACTTCTATGTCCGTAGCACCTAATTCTTTCACTGCGTGCAATAAGTTGTAGGTGAAAGAGTCGTAATTATCTAAAAGTAATATTTTCATTTTATGATTATTGTAAAATTGTTGCTTAAACAGGTTACTTTATTTTTTCTGCTTAGTTCTTTAATTGAACGGCTAAATCAATCGCCTTTTTCAGTGCTCCCAACTTATTGTTGACTTCTTGCAATTCGTATTCATCCTGACTCCGTGCCACAATACCACCTCCTGCCTGAAACCACAATTCATTGTTGCGACTGACGAAGGTACGGATAGTTATGGCTTGATTCAATTCACCGTTTAATCCGATAAAACCGATACAACCACCGTAAGCTCCGCGATTGTGAGGTTCTATTTCACTAATTAACTGCATGGCACGTACTTTGGGCGCGCCGCTCAAAGTGCCGGCAGGGAACGTATCAATAAAAGTTTTTATCTTGTCCGCATCCTCGTTCAATTCACCACTGACACGGCTAACCAAGTGGATGACATGACTGTAATATTGTGGCTCTTTATAGAAAAGTACCCGTACATCATGACAATTACGTGACAAGTCGTTTCTGGCAAGGTCTACCAGCATAACGTGCTCCGCATTTTCTTTGGGGTCAGCCAGTAATGCTTCTGCCAGTTCACGGTCTTTCACGATATCGCCACTCCGGCGTGTTGTTCCGGCAATCGGATCGATATAAGCATGGTTGCTTTCAATCTTGCAGTGTGTTTCCGGTGAAGAACCGAAGATTCGATATCCTCCGAAATCGAAATAGAAAAGATAAGGGGAAGGGTTAATGCTGCGGAGTGCCCGATATACTTTGAAATCATCTCCGGTGTAAGGCTGAATGAACCTCCGGGAAAGAACGATCTGGAATACATCGCCACGCATACAGTGCGCAATACCTTTGCGGACGTTGGCTTTGTGTTCTTCATCTGTGATAGGGCTGGTAACGGGACCTGTCACAGAAAAATTGTAAGAAGCATAATTCCGGTTTTCAATAGCTGCTTCCAGTTCCGGCAGGCCGCTTTCTTCCCCTTCGGCCAACATCTCTACGAGTGTCAATTCATTTTTGAAATGATTGAAGACAATTATGTATTTGTATAATATATATAATAAGTCCGGTGCATCATTCTGTTCATCGTGGCTCTCTTTAACGGGAATATGTTCGAAGTATTTCACGGCATTGAAAGTCGTGTATCCATAAAGTCCGCATACATTCTTATTTTCTCCGGTCACTTGGAATTGATTGATGAATCGGTTCATTGCCTTTTCTACGGTGAATGTTTTCGTCAGCGGTTCTTCCGTGCGGCTATTGTCCGGATAGTTGGCTGTGACTATACCACTGTTCATACCGATATTTGCCAGTGGACAAAGGGCGATGAATGACAGTGAATTTTCTCCGGCGTGATAATCGGAACTCTCCATTAATGCAGATTGCGGATACATATCACGCACTTTCAGATAAATGCTGACCGGAGTATGCATATCTCCCAACACCTGTTTACTGTGGGTAGTATAATTGAATGTTTTCATTTTGATTACAAATTACAAGTTACAAATTACTGTGAACTAATTGTCCTGTTTTTCTTCGTTAAAGGATAAATAAGTCTCTATATCCTTGTCGCCACGTCCGGATACAGTTAATACGACTACATCTTCCGGTTTGAATTTCAACTTTTTTAAAGCGCCAAGCGCATGAGCTGATTCCAGTGCGGGGATAATTCCTTCAAACTTAGTCAGTTCATAAGCAGCTTCTATGGCTTCGTCATCGTTTATTGCCAGAACGTTGGCGCGTCTTTGTGCGGCAAGATTCGCGTGTATCGGTCCGATTCCCGGATAATCGAGTCCGGCAGAAATCGAATAAGGTTCCTCAATTTGTCCGTCTTCGTTTTGGATAACGTAAGTACGTGCTCCGTGGATAATTCCCATTTTGCCAAGTTGAATGGTAGCTGCGGTCATTCCGGTTTCTATTCCCTTGCCTCCGGCTTCTGCCAGGACGATACCTACCCGCTCATCGTTGATATAATGATAAATAGTTCCGGCAGCATTACTTCCTCCTCCTACACAGGCTATCAGGTAGTCGGGGTAATCGCGTCCCTCTTTTTCTTGAAGTTGCTTTTTGATTTCTTCACTGATAACGGATTGCAGACGTGCCACCATATCCGGGTAAGGATGAGGTCCTACAGTAGAACCGATGATATAATAAGTGTCGGCGGGATGACAGCACCAGTCGCGGATTGCTTCGTTGGTCGCATCTTTCAGTGTCATGTTACCGGAAGTGACTGGGATTACGGTAGCTCCCAGCATCTTCATTTTTTCGACATTGATGTGCTGGCGCTCAACGTCCGTTTTACCCATATAGACAATACATTCCATATCCATCAAAGCACATACGGTAGCCGTTGCAACGCCGTGTTGTCCGGCTCCGGTTTCAGCGATAATACGTTTCTTTCCCATGCGGCGTGCCAGCAAAATCTGTCCGATAGTATTATTGATTTTGTGGGCACCTGTATGGTTCAGGTCTTCCCGTTTCAGATACATTTTGCAACCATACTTTTCTGAAA
>OLYV01000731.1_pt1 | contig 13144 bp, 15 predicted proteins | sample 1644371 | NCBI WGS metagenome assembly OLYV01 (sample SAMEA103958124, study PRJEB25191) | human gut metagenome | biome: human-associated habitat [ENVO:00009003]; feature: intestine environment [ENVO:2100002]; material: feces | place: Germany | collected 2013/2015 | reverse complement strand
CAAACAGCGACCGCCTTAAATTTGTGTCATATTTGTGTCATACTTGTGTCATACAATGCTGAATACGTTAAATGTATCCGGGGCGATATAGAGCGATATGCGCATTCTGCACTGCTCTGCCTTCAACTCTAATATGTTCATAATTATATTATCCGCTTGCCATTATAGATTACTTTGGTCGGGAAAGAAAAACAGGTTACTTCAAAAAGAGTATTGTTAGCCGTATTTTTAAAAACAATCGCTATATATTCCTCGTAACCGTCATCATCAATATCAATGCCATTGTCCGTTTCATAGTCTGTATCATATTCTGCAGATATCTGTACACCATCTTGAAATGTCAAATAATACACACCTTCAGCGTGTTTATGAACGAAATTATAAAGGAAGTCAAAGGCTTCGGTTTCATGTGGATTGATCATTATGCTTCTCCTTTTGGATGAGCCGGAACAACATGCGTTCCGGCCTTTGAATAATTAATAATTCCTATGGTTGTGGGGTATTCTTTACCGGTGCTTTGATCAACGTATACTCCAATAATAGTGCCAAAATCAACTCGCTCTTTAGTATCACTCACGGCTTTTCCTTTATTTGAATGTACTACTATGAGTTTTTGTAGTTGCTCTTTAGTTATGGTAATCTTGCTTCGACCCGGAGTATAGTTGTTGTGCCCTTGAATATGTTTACCTTGTCTTCCGTCATGTATTGTTTTAGGATAATTATCAAAATTAGGTTTAGTCTGCTTTGCTGATAATTTCTCCTCATTTGCCTTTGCTTTGGCGGCCATATCTCCGTTATCAAGCGTGAGCTGCGAAGAACCGCTTGTACCGTGTGCAAGCCCCGAATTGCCGTGGTTCATGATACCACCGCCTTTCGAGATGTATGCCGTTCTAGATATAAGGTCATATTGCGATCCTTTAATGTATTATTGGGTATAACAATCTCAATATCTCTTTCGATAGCATAAGAGAATGTATCAAGTGTAGCGTCGTTGGTACTACATACATCATAAGCAATGATTGTTTTAAGATTTGTGAGCTTTTCAACTGTCAATCTGATATTAGCTCTTAACCTCAGATTTTCGGCAGGATCGCCCATATGTCCTTTTGTGCTGATAGCCACTACTGAACAATCGCCATATCCATCAAGTGCAAAATTCACGCTTTCCTCAGTAGGAAAAGTTATGTTCGGTATTACAACTGCACCGATTTCAAAAATGAACCAAAGTCCGATAATTCGCCCTTTGAACAGCCGATAGTTATTCTCAATCTTGTGAATATCTCCCAGCTCCGAAAAATCGGGGATAATAACATACTTAACGTCTTTGAAACGCTCCTTAAAATATGTCAAGCGTTCTTCGACATTGTAGTAAATAGCCCAATAAAGACCGAATTTACCGTCAAAATCCTCATCGAACTGAAAGAACGCTACGGCAGTATGCTCTGTCTTATGATAAAAACTCGTCTGGCTATACAGAGCTATATAATCAGGAAGCACTGATACATTGCAATTGATAGCAGGCAAATCCATACCACCGCAGGACACCGTTCTGTTTGTCAGCGTAAGATAGTTCAGATTGAGCAGACGTATTAAATTGTTGTTTTTTTTCAAAATTACTCCTTTCTCCTGTCAACAGGAAAACAGATGATAAATTCGTATAATCTGCCACTTGACAAAGGAGAGGGAGTTATGATATAATTAATTTGTTTAAGTTTATGATTACATCATAACACCCTAAAGCGCATTGGCTTGTTGTTACCGGCAACTTGTCAATGCGTTTTTCCTTTGTCTTGATCGTTGTCCATCGGAATCACCTTACCTTTCGATGTCATCGTTATTTTTTCTTATCTTGATTTACCCTATACTTAGCAGATGCTTCTGTTACAGGGTATTTTTCCATAATTGCTTTGGCTTTCATGCCGACTGTAGCATTATACGGAATGGTCAACTCTCCGCAAAGTGCCTTTGCCTGCCATTCAACACTGTAATACGCAGGGATTTGTTCATCTTTTGTTAGAGTACGGGTTGAAATAGGTGTATAACCAAGATAAAACAATATCACATGACATATTTCATGACAAATGAAACACAGAAAAGCTCTGTTATTATCATAACAAGCACCATCATAGACTGTTTGTTTAATCTCAATCATAAATCCACCTTCAGGCTTAGGATAGCACCAGGCAAATACATCAGCAGGCAGTTTATCATCTTCAAGTACAGAATACTCCGTTCCTTCAAATATAATGCAAGTCTGTTCGAGGATTTCAAGGACAGGAAATAGTTCAGATTCGTTCAGCTCAAAAATTTTTCTAACATATTTGCTTAAATGCCTGATAGCGATTCTGCTGAGTGGTTTTGTCATATAATCCATTAGTTCTTATCACTCCTTTTCAGTAGTGCCAATATTTTTTCAGCTGTATCCTCATCGATTCCATCGAATGAACGTGCAAACTGCAACGCCACATCTCTCTGATAGGTTTCCGACTTGGATAAAGTAATCTTAACCTGATTTCTTGAGTTTTCAGCCGCATTCTTCATATCTGCGATTTCATCGTCAGAAAGAGCGTAATGCTCAGCGATGATGTCAAACCATTCGTTGGGGACATTTTTTCTACCGTTTTCAACCGCCGATAAAAAAGGAGTAGAGACACCGAGCAGTTTAGCAACATCACCCATGACCTCGTGATGCCGAACACGAAGAACTCTCATGAACTCGCCAAATTTTGTGTATGTCATCCTGATACACCTCCTTACCTGACATTGTATCACAAGATTGTATATTTGTCAAGTATATTTTTTAATCTTTTTTGGGTTAACTCGAACTTAATGTAATTTAACCGTTATTGATAGATTTGCGATTGTCAAACGGTAGTAAAACGACAGTGTTGCACAAAGCATAAGATAAATGGAATATTGGCGGTTGCGGTGGGGTGCTGTGGGCGTGATAAGGCGGCGGATTTAATGTAGTTTTACAATACCGTTTGCAATAAAGCCGCCGATGAACTGCTCATCGGCGGCTTTCGTATACGATTTTTATGCGAACACGGTGAAATTTTCGTTTTCGGCAACGGGCTTTCCGTCGGGGGTGTCGCTGTACTCTATGCGGTAATCTATCCCGTGCTCTCTCAGCATATCAAAAAGCGGAGCGTACATATCGAGAATACGTCCTGCGTTTTTTGCATTCAGCCATATACGGCTGTTTTCTTCGCATTCGGGCGGTGTCGGCAGTGAATCAAGCATGGGCATCATACGCTTTAATATCTTCTGCTCACGGTTTGTGAGAATGCGCCTGTGAAATATCATCTTCATAAAGGCGACTATATCGTATTCACGTTCTTTATGCGGCACAAACACACGGATATATCTTGCGTAAGGCTCGCCGTTCACACGGTGGTCATACAGCATATCCGGACGTTTTCTGCGGGTAACCTCAAGGGCGGTTTCTTCCTGCCATTTTGCAACGGCATCGTGTGCGCCTGTCAGCAGAACAGCGGGAACGGCTCTGTCGTGCCATATCTCCGGACGGGTATACTGCGGATGCTCAAGCAAACCGTTATAATGGCTCTCTATGCTGTAGGCATCGCTGTTGGGAAGCACTCCGTCCTGAAGCCTTGCTATCGCATCGGTCAGTATAAGTGCAGGAAGCTCGCCGCCGGTCAGAACGTAATCTCCTACAGAAATTTCCTCCGCATTCAGCTCATCAAGCACTCTCTGGTCAACGCCTTCATAATGTCCGCAAAGTATTATAAGGCTGTCCTCTGCGGCAAGCTCTTTTACAATATCCTGCGTCAGCACTCTGCCCTGCGGCGACATATATATCACACGGGGAGAATCCGACTCCTGCTTTATTGCGGTTATGCAGTCATATATAGGCTGTGCCTGCATAACCATACCCGTGCCGCCGCCGTATGCCTTGTCATCGACACGGTTGTGCTTATTTCCGGCATAGTCACGGATATTGTGACAATGTATATCTATATGACCTGCTTTTCTTCCTCTGCCGACTATGCTTTCCGACAGGTACGATTCGCACATATCGGGAAAGAGGGTAGCTATATCAATCCTTATCATAGTTTCTCCGTTTATTCTTCGTCAAACAAGCCGTCAAGCGGTCTTATAACAAGATAGCCGTCATCTATATTCTTTTCGAGCAGAACCTCAGGGATCGCAGGGAACATAAGCTCCTTGCCGTCGGGGGTCTTAATCTCGTATACGTCCGCCGCACCGTGCTGGTATATGTCTGTGACCTTGCCGTAAACCTTGCCGGTATCTGCGTCACGGACTTCAAGACCGATAAGATCCTGAATGAAGTTTACGCCCTCGGGCAGTTCTACATCGTCACGATCCATATACAGCATTTTGCCGACTATCGTCTTAGCCTCGTCAACATTATCTATACCGCCGAGCTTAAGCACGGCGAGAGTTTTATGCGGACGTGCCTTTTCGACCTCAAGCTCCTGCTTGTCCTTTCCCAAAAACAGCCTGTCAAAGCTGCATATAACATCGGCGCTGTCGCAGTAATACTGTACTCTGACTTCGCCGCCAAGTCCTTGTGTCGCTACTATCTTACCTATCTCAAGAAACTGTTTTCTCATACTATCCTCTCTCTGTCCTCACTTGCTCATTATTTCAAGAATGTCTGCGGGCTTACGGGCGATATACTTTGCGCCGTTGTCACGAAGCTCCTTTTCGGTGCGAAAGCCCCACAAAACTCCGCAGGATGTGAACCCTGCATTTAGGGCGGTTTGCATATCGACTCCGCTGTCGCCTATGTACAGCACCTCGCAGGGCTGTACGCCCAGCTTTTCCGCTACGTCAAGTGCACCGTCGGGGCAGGGCTTCGCCTTTATCCTGTCGTCAAGTCCTCTTATATAATCGAACACGCCGCCGCCTAAAAAATGCGGAACGACCTGCTGTGCTATATCGTGTGCCTTGTTGGTTATGACACCGAGCTTCATACCCTTTTCACGGGCGGAACGTAAAAGCTCGGGTATGCCGTCATAGGCGGCGGTCTTATCCTCGCTGTGAGCGGAATAATACTCCATAAACATAGCGAGCGCCTGCTCCTTATACTCCTGCCTGTCGGGCGGCAGGCAACGCTCTATCAGCTTAGGTATGCCGTTTCCGACAAAATATTTGTATTCTTCTATCGTGTGAGTAGGAAATCCTAATTTGCATAAAATGTGATTTGCGCTGTCGCCCAGATCGTCAATTGTATTCAAAAGCGTACCGTCAAGGTCGAAAATAAGTGCTTTACAGCTCATAGAAATACCTCTTTTCTTGCTACTGTCTATAAATATTATATAGCTTTACCCTGTTTATGTCAACCGAGCCAACAAATTAAATTGTGGGATTTGCACAAAAAGTTATTGATTAAATGCCTTTATTATGCTAAAATCGGTACATACGGCAAGATGTGTCGTAAACAGGCTTTGCATAAAACATCAAGAAAGGAAAAAGTTATGAGCACAAAAATGTACATAAACGGAAGTGACAGAAAGGGGCATATAAACCCGGAGATCTACGGTCATTTTTCGGAGCATCTGGGCAGATGTATCTACAACGGCATCTATGTCGGGGAGGACAGCAGTATTCCGAATACTAACGGTATCAGAAACGATATTGTTGAGGCGTTTAAGAATATTAAGATGCCTGTTCTGCGTTGGCCGGGCGGATGCTTTGCGGACGAGTATCACTGGAAGGACGGCATAGGCGAAAAGTCACAGCGCAAGAAGATGGTAAATACCCACTGGGGCGGAGTGACCGAGGACAACAGCTTCGGCACGCACGAATTCTTCAATTTCTGCGAGATGGTAGGCTGTGAGCCGTATCTGACGGGCAATCTCGGCTCGGGTACTGTGCGGGAAATGTCAGAGTGGATAGAATATATCACCTCGGACAACGATTCGCCTATGACGCAGTTAAGAAAGAAGAACGGCAGGGAAAAGCCGTGGAAGCTGAAGTATCTCGGAGTGGGAAACGAAAACTGGGGCTGCGGAGGAAATATGTCGGCTGAGCAGTATTCCGCACTTTACAAGCAGTATCAGACATATTGCAGGAACTACGGGGCAAATCAGCTTTACAAGGTCGCCTGCGGACCGAATGGGGATGATTATAACTGGACGAAGGTTATAACAGAGAATATCACGCCGTGGCATATGAATGCGTTGAGCCTGCACTACTATACTGTGCCTAAGGGACAATGGGAAGATAAGGGCAACGCTACCGGATTTACCGACGAGGAATATTACATAACGCTTGAAAAAACGTGGTATATGGAAACGCTTGTAAAGCGCCACTGCGATATTCTTAATATAAATAATCCCGAAAATAACATAAAACTGGTTGTAGATGAGTGGGGAACGTGGTATAATGTAGAGGAATTTTTATTCCAGCAGAATACGATGCGTGACGCTATGGTGGCATCGATCAATCTGAACATTTTCAACAGCCACTGCGACAGAATCTCTATGGCAAATCTTGCGCAGGCGGTAAACGTTCTTCAGGCGCTTATCCTTACGGAAGGCGAAAAAATGATACTGACACCTACATATCATGTGTTCGATCTGTATAAGAACCACCAGAACGCAGAGCTGTGCTACAGCAGTATAGAGGACGAAAAGCAGGAGGGATATAATCTTCCCATTATTTCGCAGAGCGTATCGGTAAACAGCGACAACGAAATGACTTTAACGGTTTCAAACTGCTCGCTTACGGAATGCAGGACGATAGAAGCGGATATACGCGGATTCAGTTTTGACTCTGTAAGGGCAAGGATACTGAGTGCAGAGAGCAATGCTCACAACACCTTTGATGAGCCGGAAAACGTTACAATCACGGAATTTGACAAGATAACAAAGATCGACAGCGGAATAACATTCACGCTTCCGCCCTGCAGTGTTGTTGAAATAATTCTTTCATGAACGTCTGCAAAAGATGTCTGCTGAGCCGTATGAGTGCCGAAGCGTTTCAGAATATCAAAGAGAATATAGAACTTATTCCCGACGAGAAAAAAGCTGATGAAGCGCTGTACAAAAAACGTCTTGAAATATGTACGGAGTGCGACTGCCTTATTAACGGTATGTGCAGTAAATGCGGTTGTTTTGTGGAGATGAGGGCAGCTTTCGCTATCAACCGATGTCCGCACGAAGACAAGCTCTGGTAAGCGAAAGGAAAAATGTTATGGCTAATATGAAAAAACTCGAGCGTGATTACGGCGAAATTCTGTGGACCGGCAAAAAGTGCATAATGGGTATGCCTATCTCATTTACAAGATATATACTTACGTCAAGCGTATTATATACGAAGGTGGGATTTCTCAATATCAAGGAGGACGAGATCGAGCTTTACAAGATAGTAGACAAGACTATGAAGCTGTCGCTGGGGCAGAGGATGGTCGGATGCGGTACTATCGTGGTAACGTCAAGGGATTGCGATACTCCGAACAAGGAGCTTAAATCCGTCAAAAAGCCGAGAGAGGTAAAGAAGATTCTTGACGAGGCGGTAAAGCTGGAGCGTGACAAGTATATGGTAAGAGGCAGAGATATGGTCGGCGCAAACCTGCACGGTCACGGCGATATGGGCGAGGACAATCTGCACAGCGAAGATTTTGACGAAATGGCGGATATGTAATTGGACAAGATCAAGGAAATATTTAAAATGGCTCTGCACCCGTCGCAGTGGAAGGAGCTTTTCACAAGATACCGTGAGATAATAATGTATGTTATCTTCGGGGCACTTACAACGCTTGTGTCGATAGTGACATACTTTATAATCCGCTGTATATTCCCGAGTGAAGAAAGTGTACCTCTGTTTTTAAAATGGACGTACAGGCTCAATTTCAGCGGAGGGGATTCTTCAACTGTATTGCCCAACATCATATCGTGGATAGTGTCGGTGACATTTGCGTATATCACGAACAGGATATGGGTATTTCAAAGCAAGGTAAAGGGCTTTGCAAAAAACACCCTTCAGGCTCTGTCGTTCTATGCGGCAAGGCTATTCACGCTGTTTGTTGACCTTATAATAATGTTCCTGCTTGTAAATCTTCCGGGCATCGAGAACGGGCTTTATGAGTTCTGTGCGAAGGTGTTCTCGAACATTGTTGTGCTGGTGCTGAAACGAAACAAAGCCGATATATCAGAAATAAACCGTATGCACTTTATCGGGGCATACGGTTTTTGCTTGTTGAAAAAGTTTTTTGTCTGATGCGGCTATGCTATATTGTTCAGTTCTGACTATGATAATAAGCTACCGATAGTTCTTTTTGTCGGATAGCACTTCTCGGGTTCGCTATTTGAATAAATGCACCTGTCAATATTGACGAGGGAAAGAACCAAAGCAATTAGGAAAACAACTTCTAAGCAATTACAATCCCCACCATAGTTGGTTCGGCTTGACTGAGAAATAGAAGCTCACCCTTTTTCGAGGGAGGCAAGTTTAGAGCGAAGCAAAGGGATTATTGTCCTTTTGCAATGGTTGTGGGGATGAAAATGTTCGGTGCAACGGGAGGGGCAAGCAAGGCACGGATGCCTGAAATGAACGCCCAAAGTTTCGCAAGGATGCGAAACCAACAGAGCGTTCATAAAGAGGCACGGATGCCTGAAATGAACGCCAAAAGTTTTAAGCATGGATGCTTAAAGTCAGCCACGCAAAGCCGTTGCACGATGCAACGGCACTAATGGCTGACGAGGCAATGTGATGCGAAACCAACAGAGCGTTCATATGGCAAGAATGTGGTGCGGAGCGAGGGATAGTGCAGTTTTGGAATGGTTGGTGCGGGGCGAATTGTGGCAGAGCGAATGCTTTGAAGTTTTAGGGATAGAAGTTCTATCAAATTCAATCCCCACCGTCTTGACGGCAGACCGACTTAGCAATTATAAAAGTCGGATATATCCCAAAAAACGCTGTAAAATTTAGGCTTGTGCCTTGCCGTCAATCCACCTCCCCTTTTTCGAGGGGAGGCAAGGATATAGTGCTTTTCGAAGGAAAGTGCAGTTTTGAGAGGGTTAGACGGAGAGGGGGGATTGCGTGACTGCTTATTTCTTTTAGTATAATTACAATCTGTTTTTACAAAGCGTAAAATTCATTCAGTATCTCCCGGCAGGAGTATCCACGTTTTGACAGCATCAATGCCGAATATACGCTCATTCCGCTGTTACAGCCGTCGCCTCTTATATCAAAGCTGTAAAGGCGCTGTGTATATCTCATTTCAAACGCAGGCGAGCGTATGTCGAACAGCCGTCTGAACTCCTCGCAGGACATATCTATCCCACACACATTCAGCCTGAGTGCGTTTCCGTCTGCATCTCGGCGGATGTCGCTTATCCACTTTGATTCATCGGGAGGGATTATAAGAGAGGGGTACGCTGTCAGCATTATCTCGGCTATTCCGTCTGCCGTAAGCTGACAGGTGCTGTGATAGTATTCGGCTGATCTGTCCTTTTCGCAATAGAGCTTTTTTACAAAGGGATTTCCGCTGTCCTCCGGTGAGATCGTTATTCCCGACGAAATACGGCAGACGGGGAGAAAGGCTGTCCCTTCCTGTACGGTAAGGTTAAGCGATATGGCATATTCTGCGGAGCTTTCGGCATATTTTCTGTATATGCCTGTCTCCGCTCCGAAGTGCTGTATGCTTTCCTTTTCGTCCATATATTCAACATAAGGGTAACCGCTGTCAAAAGACTTCCCTGCCCTATGCAGATACCTCAATGAGCAGTCGAGCGCAACGGCTACGGCATTTATACCCTCGCTTTCATCGTCCGCCGGCGGTTCGTCCAGCGTTTTAAGACAGCTAAGCACGCAACCGGCAAGAAATTCCTTATACGCATATTCGGTGTTGCGGTAAATTATCGTGACCGGTCTTTGCGGTTCGTTTGCCGAAGAAAAGCACACAAGGATAATTATAGGCAGTACAGCCGCTGCGGTGAGCATAGCTATTAACAGATACAGATGCTTCTTTTTCATTTTGTCTGCTTTTCCTTTCTTGACTTATTGCTGTAAATAGAGTATAATAATAAAGAATAGACACTTCGGTAAACCGGTTCGTCCGTAATTCATTATATTCACCGCTTTTGCGGTATAGAATTCAGGAGGCTATTAAAACACACAGGAAAGGAATAATAATTATATGAACGAGCGATTTCAGAAGCTATGCCGTGACTATAAAATCCAGACGGCAATCGACCCGAGATTATATGACAAATATAACGTAAAAAGAGGACTTCGTAACAACGACGGAAGCGGTGTTGTTGTAGGTCTTACAAATATATGCTGTGTACACGGCTATGTTATCGACGAAGGCGAAAAGCGTCCCGCTCCCGGTCAGCTTATATACAGGGGCTATGATATATGCGACCTTATAAGCGGCGTGGAAAAGGACGGAAGATACGGCTTTGAGGAAACGGCATATCTTCTTCTTTTCGGTAATCTTCCCGACAAGGAGCATCTTGAGGACTTCAAGAAGATAGTTACCCACTACCGTACTCTGCCCCCTTATTTTGCGGAGGACGTACTTATGCGCTGTCCGTCATCTAACATAATGAACAAGATGGCGCAGTCGGTGCTGGCACTTTACACATACGATAAAGAGCCTGAGAACAAGAGCATGGAAAGCGAGATGCTCAAGGCTATCTCGGTTATTGCAAGACTTCCTGCAATAATGGTAGGCGCATATCAGGTAATGCGCCGCTATCTGTATAACTCCAGCATGGTAATGCACCCGATAAACCTTGACGAGAGCCTTGCGGAGAGCATTCTGTCAACCCTGCGTGACAACCGTGAGTACACAAAGGAGGAGGCAAAGCTCCTCGACCTTTGTCTTATGCTCCACGCAGAGCATGGCGGCGGTAACAACTCGACATTTACCTGCCGCTGTGTAACCTCGACCGGCACAGACGCTTATGCGGCTTACGCTTCGGCTATATCGGCACTTAAGGGTCCCCGTCACGGCGGTGCAAATATTAAGGTTATGGAGATGCTTAACTGCATCGAAAACGGCGTAAAGAACTGGGAGAACGAGGGCGAGGTCGCTGACTTCCTCACAAAGATACTGAACAAGGAAGAAAACGACCACAGCGGACTTATATACGGTATGGGTCACGCTGTCTACACGCTGTCAGACCCCAGAGCCGTACAGCTCAAGAAGTCGGCGCTCAAGCTGGCTAAGGGTACAGAGGTAGAAGCCGAGTTCAGACTTCTCGATACTATCGAGCGTCTTACTCCCCAGCTTTTTGCAAAGAACAAGGGCGATATAAAGACGATGTGTGCAAACGTGGATATGTACTCGGGTCTTGTATACAAGCTACTCGGAATACCGGTAGAAATGTATACCGCACTGTTTGCCTGTGCAAGAATGCCCGGCTGGTGCGCACACAGAATGGAAGAAATAGAAAACGGCAAGCGTATCATGCGACCTGCCTACAGAACGCTTATCAAGAACAGGGATTATATTGCTCTTGACGAACGTTGATCATATCTCAGGAACAATTGAAAGGCGTAATAATGAAAGGTTTTCTTTCCGATAAAAAAGCTGTCCTTGCGGGAGCGGTTTCGGCTGTTGTCCTCACTGTAATGAGAATCATACAGCTCGTTTCCTGCACCGAATATCCCTCGCTCCTGTATGCTAACGGCTGTGAGGCGTTCAATACAGTGTTCAACGTACTGCTGATAATATCGGCGGCAGTAATAAGCATCCTGGCATACTTTGACGTAAAGAATGCTAAGGTCACAGCGGCAGGTGAGCTTTCGGAAAAAGGCAGTAACATATTCGGTATTATAATGATCATCGCAGGTGCGGTGTGGATATTACCGGTAATAAACGATTTTTCGTACGGAAGCGTAGGATTTACCACCATAACCTCGCTTGCCTGCTGTATCGCATATCTCATAGGCGGTATGAGTATGATGGCATCCGCAAAGATCGTACCGGCTCACTGCATAAGCGCAATCTTCATAATAATCAACTATCTTATAGTTGCAATAAAATTCTATCTTTCAAGCCCGATAATCACGGGTATGCCGCAGAAGCTGATGATGATGCTGTTTTACGTCCTCACCGTGCTTTTCTGGATCAATGCGGGAAGATTCTTATGCGGCGCAGAAAAGAAGCTGACAAGAACGGCTCTTATCGCATCGGGCTATTTCTGCTCTGCAAGCGCAGTGGCATATATCATAAGCTGTTATGTGCTTCTTGCGGTTGACAGCGAAAAGTGGGCAGTCATCGCTCAGAATTCTCCCGAAACTTTGCCCGATCTTGAAATAATGGTTACCGCTCTTGTACCGGCATTACTGGCGGCTGTAGTACAGTTTTCAAAAAAGAGAGCGGCAACAGGAGAACCGGAGCAGACCGCTTTTGAAAATGTATCCGTAAGCACGGCGGAGGAAAGCACTGACGCCGAGGACACGGAAAACGGCACAGCTTCAGAAGAAGCACAGGACGATATGCAAGACGACACTCAAGGCTGACAATCGTAACATCTTAGGAGAAAAAATGAAAAGCATCACTGTATTACGTCTTAATAAAATACTCCGGAAAGCATCGGCACTTATGGCAGTGCTGTGCCTTGTTACTATGCTCTGCGGCTGTTCTGCGGGCTTTTTCTCAGGTGATCTGCTGACATCGCCCAGACTTACAGACGAACAGACAGAAATATACAACGCCCTGACCGCAAGTGCGGGCAGGGTTGATTTGCGTTATCCGCATACAGGCTCGTACCGCAGTGCGTTTGTTATACGCAACATAGACAATGAACCGACCGACGAGGCGATAGTCTTTTATGAGCAGAACAAGACGGATGCGGCGAAAGAGCCTGCACAGAATGATACGGCGGTAGGAAACCTGCGTATCAGCTTTCTTGACAAGGACGAAAACGGAAACTGGAAGGCGACCTATGAGCTTCCTGCGGCAGGAACGGAGATCGAAAGCGTCGCCTTTTCCAAGCTCGGCTCTGATGAGGAAAAGCTGATAGTAAGCTACTCCGTACTCGGCTCGACCGACAAGATACTGTCGGTCATAGATTACAAGAACGGAGTTGCCAAACAGCTCGGTACAATAGGATATTCGTCTTATATCTTTCTGAACGGCATTGACGAAAAGGGCGAATATCTCGCCTGCTTTGGCCGCAACGGTGCAAAGAAAAAC
>OLYV01000716.1_pt1 | contig 13439 bp, 18 predicted proteins | sample 1644371 | NCBI WGS metagenome assembly OLYV01 (sample SAMEA103958124, study PRJEB25191) | human gut metagenome | biome: human-associated habitat [ENVO:00009003]; feature: intestine environment [ENVO:2100002]; material: feces | place: Germany | collected 2013/2015 | reverse complement strand
AAACTAAAGAAAATTCTTATAATAACCTAACTTCAAAGAGAGAAAGTAAAGAAAGAAAGTAAAATCTCTTATGAAACTCTCTATAACTGAAATAGCAAGGGTAAAACATTGAGAGAGAATGAACATAAGAGAGCTTTTCCTATTTCCTTAATTTGAGTAGTGGTATCTGGAATGTTAGCAAGTTTCTCAGAAAAAAGAAAGCAGAGAAAGGAGGGCGGCGGAGTGGCTAGTTTGAACAAGGAGAACACTCTCCAGCGTGAGGCTTTTGAGATATATTACGGTATGGGGAAAAAGCGGAGCCTTAAGGCGGTTGCAGAGCGTGTAGAGCGTACTGAGCGTACTGTAGCTGGCTGGAGTAGAGCCTATAATTGGGTAGATCGGTGCTATCAGCGTGAGATTGAGGATGCTAAGGCTGGGGAGGCTAGTAAAGTGGCTCTGGCTCAGACTACAGATGTTAAAACACGGTACAGGATCATGATAAATAACCTCATGGCTAAGGCTACTAAGATGATCTCTGAGGGTAAGCTCACTATCAGGAATGTACAGGATTTTGAGAGAGTAGTTAAGCTGGATCTCTTGCTGATGGGTGAAAGCGTGGATAGAGCTGAGCTGGTGGGGGCTACAGAGCTCTCTCAGGCTGATAAGGATAGGCTTGATAAGATAGCTAAGCTCCTCAGTGATAAGTAGGTTTTTTGTGCAGATTGTATAGAGGGATAGCGTTGATCCCCATAGCTCAATACAGGAGAAAAAGGCAATTTGCACAAACGGCGGCTACATATCAAAAAAAAACGGCGTGAAGTGATTAGGTTAAGTATCTTGATAAAGGAGGGCGGTGGTTATGGGTGATGAGGTTGTAGTAGTGGGCTTTACCAGTGCTGGCTTGATTGGCTCAGTTACTCATATTGATAAGGAGTATGCGGCTAATTGTGCTAGACAGCTTAGGAGAGCCTATCCTAGTGTTAGGTGTATGAGCTATGAGGAGTTTATCAAGGTACAAGAAAAAGAACAGGAGGAAAGATCAAAATGGAACACAATGCAGTAAAAAGCCCTTTGCACTATACAGAGGGTAGAAAGTATGAGCCTAAGGATGTTATCCGTGATTGGGGGCTCAATTTCAATCTGGGATCGGCTCTTAAGTATATTGCTAGGGCTGGGAGAAAGGGTAACACGGTAGAGGATCTGGAAAAGGCTAGAGAGTATCTGGCTTTTGAGATTGAGGCTATCAAGGCTGAAACAGGCAGAGAGAGAGCTGGCAAAGCTCCTAATTGCAGATGCACTACTAAGCCTGTATTTGAGGGGAAAGAGCCTGAGGGTGTGCGTTGCGGCGTAATTGAGCTGGAAGTACCTAAGGGGATGCCGCTGGAGGGTATTATCCAGATGGCTATTAAGAAAATCATGGAGGTAGATGAGTAATGCAGATTATTAAGGCTGGATATGAGATCCTTGATGAGCTCAATGGATCTGAGATCCTCAAGAAAATTGAGAGAGTGACTAGGGTGTGCTACAAGAGTGAGGATAAAATCACTGAGGGTAGTGCTGAAAAGATGGTAAAGGCTCTGGTAAAGAGCGGTCATGAGGCTATGCTGGAGCACTACAGCTTTTCAGTAAAGTTTATCTGTGATCGTGGGGTATCTCATGAGCTGGTAAGGCATAGGATCGCCTCTTTTGCTCAGGAGAGTACAAGGTACTGTAATTACGGCTCAAAGGGCGGAGAGATTACAGTTATTGAGCCCTGTTATCTGCTGGTAGACGGCGTGAGCATTTCAGTGGATAACTGGAGTGAGCGTTATGGGGCGTGGGTACATTCCTGTGAGGAGGCTGAAAAGAGCTATTTGAGGATGCTTGCAGATGGGGCTACTCCTCAGGAGGCAAGGGCGGTATTGCCGAATAGCCTTAAAACGGAGATTGTAGTAACAGCTAATCTCAGAGAGTGGAGGCATTTCTTTAAGCTGAGGGCTTGCGGTACTACTGGTAAGCCTCATCCTCAGATGTTAGAGGTGGCTGTACCTCTCCTCAAGGAAATCAAGAGCCTGATCCCTGTGGTTTTTGATGATCTGGAGCCTCTGGAGGCATAAAGGCGGGAAATAATGAGGAGAGCTCCAGAAAGATAGGGGCTCTCCTCTATTTTAGGAATAGATAGGAGTGGATCTTGTGAAAATCGGTGATATTGTTGCTCTGAAAAAGGATAGCCGCCTTATAGGTGAGGTGCTGGCTATTGATGATATGGATATGGTAAAGCTCAAGCTCTGTAGTAACAAAGTGGAGCTTACTGTAGCTATCTCTGAGCTTAAGGATACTGGCTCTATTCAGTGTAAGAGAGAGAGCGGTAAAGTGGTACATATTCTGGGAACAGAGTACAAGATCCTCATTGTGGAGGATGAGGATTACCGCTATGATAAAGAGGCTGATGGATGGTGTGATACCAGTACAAAAGAGCTCCTCATTTTTAACTTTACTCAGGATAAGGAGAGTTTGCGGGATCTGGTAGCCTATCAGAAAAAGGTTATCAGACATGAGATTATACACGCTTTCTTATATGAGAGTGGGCTGAGTGTAAACTCTATTAGCGGCGGTGCATGGGCGAAAAATGAGGAGATGGTAGATTGGATGGCTATACAGATGCCTAAGATCTATCAGGCATATCAAGAGGCTGAGGCTCTGGAGGAGGTGTAAGGTGTGCTGAGGGTGATACTGATGAGGATAGTGCTGGTAGTGGGGCTACTCCTCAGCTCTGGTACTATGCTGGGGCTCTCTAAGGTGTGCGATAAGGAGAGCGATAAAGAGAAAAAGGGTACTCTGGGCTGTGGGGTGCTTTGTTGCATGATCTTATCTGGGATCTTGCTGTATCATATAGTAACTATGTAGAGAGGCGGTAAAAAGCCTCTCTTTTACTTTGAAAGAGAGGGGGTTAAGTGATGTGGATTATTCAAAGGTAGAGCTTGTAGAGGATGCCATTACTCAGGCGGATAATCCAGATGCCATAATTAAATACCTAATCCTTAACTCTGATTTTGAGGTAGCTTACTATCTGGTATGCAGATACATTACTAAGCGGAGTATAGAGGGCTTGCATAAGAGCATTATAGCGAATATCTCACAGGCAAAGAGTAGCCTTGATCTAGCCCCTAGAGGCTTTGGTAAGAGTACGGTGGGTGATGTGGATTATTGCATTACCAGAATACTCAGAGAGCCTAATATCCGTATTATGATCGGCTCAAAAACACAAACTCAGGCGGAGGCTTTCCTTAAGGAGATCCGTACTCACTTTGAGCAAAATGAGGATTTGATCCGTATCTTTGGGGATTGGAAAGCTGGTAAGGGTAATGTGTGGAATGATAGAGAGTTTACGGTTAATAGGCGTACCATTATCAAGAAAGAGGCTACTGTTACAGCTCTGGGAGCCTCTGGAGCGGTTATCTCTAAGCACTTTGATGTAATAGTGGGTGATGATCTGGTGGGGCTGGAAAATGCCCGTACAGAGCGGCAGAGGGCTAACCTCAAAGAGTGGTTTTATAGCTCTCTCCTCCCTACTCTGGAGCCTGATGGTGATATTCACATATTAGGCACTAGATATAACCCTATGGATCTGTATGAGGATCTTATCAAGAGCGGTAACTATGAGGTAAATACTCAGAGGGCTATCCAGCTAGTAGGCGGTAAAGAGGTATCTCTCTGGGGCTCAAAGTTTAGCATAGAGCGGCTTAGAGAGATTAGGGCTGAAAGTGGTAAGATCATTTTCAATATGCAGTACCAGAATGATACTGAGCTTGCAAAGGGGCGGATCTTTAAGGCTCAGTATTTCCGCTACTATGAGGAGTATAAAATTGATTATGATTTTCAGACAGCTAAGATCAGGATCAAAGATGCTGAGGGGCTGGATCACTGGATAAAGGTTAGGCTGTACATGGGTGCAGACTTAGCTATATCTGAGGAGGAAAATAGCAAAAATGACTACTTTGTATTGATGGCAATAGGGGTAGATGAGGATAGGAATGTGTATGTACTGGATTATGTGAAAGAGCGGCTTACATTTAATGCTCAGCTTACCACTACTATCTTCTATGGGCGGGATAAATTCCCTATGGTAGAGAGGGTAGGCATAGAAACTAATCAGTATCAGAAAGCTCTTGCTCAAGAGCTGAGGCGGCTTAGCCTCCTCCCTGTTATCAATATCAATACTACTAAGGATAAGGTTACTAGGGCTATGAGGCGATCCGCTAACTTTGAAAACCATAAGGTATTTTTCAGAGAGGGTATGGATGATCTGGAGGAGTGCTTGCTACTCTTTCCTGAGGTGGATCATGATGATCTCTTTGATGCTCTGGATCACGCTATGACGGTGGCGGATGCTGGTAATGAGATCAGAGTTTTGAGTAGAAAGGATTTTACAATATAACGGCTGGAGCCTGAGGAGGGCTCTTTTATTTTGAAATGGAGGTAAACATAGAATGAAACCGATTGATAAGGAGTTTAATGCTGAGGCTACTACTCAGCGGATTGATCCTGTTTTTCTGGGGGAGCTTATCAGCACTCACAGTAAAAGGATAGCCCCTAAGTACAGGAAGTACCAGAGGCTCTATGAGAATAAGCATAAGATCTTAAGCCGTCCTAAAAAGGATGAGAATAAGCCTAATAACCGTATTGCAAATGACTTTTTCAGTCAGATCATTGATAATACAGTGGGCTACTTTTTGGGTAATCCCATTATCCTCAATTATACAGAGCCTCAGGGGGAGAAAAAGCCTGTAGAGGTTGATCCTGTAGATGTAGGTGTGGATCTGGGGGATATTGTGGATACGGCGGTACAGGATGAGCTTGATAGTATCTGTACTGAGAATGATAAGGATGATCTCTTTATTGAGTGGGGTAAAGAGGCTATGATTAAGGGGCTCTCTCATGTGCTGGTGTACCAGAATGAGGAGAGTAAAACTAAATTCATGAGAGTGAGCCCTGAGGATTGTATTGTAGTCTATAAAAACAGCTCTACTCATGAGGCTAAGTGGAAAATCCGCCTGTATGATATTGATACAGAGGATACTAAGAAAGTTACTCATTATGCTGAGGTGTACGATGCTACGGGGTGTGATATTTTTACTAGCACTGAGGAGAGCACGGGGGCAAGAGGGGCTAGGAGTATTGCTAGTTATACTTTCCAGAAAAGAGTACCTCATATCTATGGGCGTATCCCTATTATTACCCTCTATAACAATGAGGAGCAGATGAGCGATCTGGAGCGGATTGAAACTCTGGTAAATGACTATGATAAGGTACTCTCTGATATGAGTAATGAGTTTGAGGCTTTCCGTAATGCTTACCTCATGCTTAAAAACATGGTGGCGGGTAAGGATGCTCTGGAAAAGCTCAAGGTAGAGGGTATCCTTGAGATTATGGAGAATGGTGATGCAAAGTTTCTTACTAAGCAGATCCAGACAGATGCTATAGAAAATCATCTTGACAGGCTGGAGCGGAATATCTATAAATTCTCTCAAGTGCCTGATCTCTCTGATGAGAGCTTTGCTGGTAATCTCTCTGGTATTGCTATCCGCTTTAAGCTCTTTGGGCTGGAAACTAAGTGTATTATCAAAGAGCGTAAGATGGAGAAAGCTATTAAGGAGCTCTTTAAGGTGCTGTATGCTCCTTTGAGGGTTCTTACTGGTAAAGAGCCTGATGTACTTAACCTCAAGGTAGAGTTTACTAGGAATGTGCCTAATAACATTACTGAGCTGGTGGATACCGTTTGTAAGCTGGAGGGTAAGGTGGATAAAGAAACCCTGTTAGCTCTCCTACCCTTTATTGATAATCCTAAAGAGGTGCTGGAGAAACTGGAGGCAGAGGCTCAGGCGGCTAAGGCTAGCTCTGATCCGTACAGTACGGGGAATATTCAAGCGGATATGAGTAATCCTTTTCCTAATCTCAATGCTGGAGGGGCTGTAGGAGGCTCTCAGGGCTTGCAGAGCGGCGGTGATGAGGCTGGGGTAGATAATACCTCTACTACTGAGAATGGGGCTCAAAATAGCTGATAAGGGGGTTATACAATGGCTTACAAAGGTTATATAAATCCTGAGGTAGCTAAGATGTATGGTATCCCCTATAGTCAGCTTACAGCGGAGCAAAAAAGGATCTTGCATGAGGATAGCCTGAGGAGGGCTAAACTGATTGCAGAGAAAGAGCAAGCTGTACTTAGGAATGGGCTCAAGGCTTTTGAGGATGAGGCTAAGATGGAGAGGGTTTTAGCCTCTATCTATAAAGATTGCCAAAAGAGCATTTTAGCCGATGTGCAAGAAACAATAGCAAAGGTACAAAAGGCTGGGGGTACATGGAGCTACGCTAATCAGAGTGCTCTTACACGGAGTAGAGGACTTTTTGAGCAAATTACTCAGGAGCTCTCTAAGCTGGGGGTAAAAGAGAGTGCTGTATTTTATGAGGGCTTAGGGCATATCTACACAGATCAATACCTGAGGCAGATGTACACTCTGGGGCAGTTTACAGAGGTTAAGTGTAACCTCAATAGGCTTAATCCAGCTCTGGTAAGGAAAACCCTTGATTATCCGTGGAGCGGGGCTATGTTTAGTGATCGGCTCTGGAATGATAAAGAGCGGCTGGGGAAAAACCTTAGAGTAGGGCTTACTCAGAGCATGATCTTAGGTGAGGGTATCCCTGAGATAACGGACAGGATCAATAAAGGCATAGATACCGCTAGATACAATGCTGAAAGGATAGCTAGAACAGAAACTAAGAGGGTTACTTATGTTTCTCATGATGCAGTATATCAGGATACAGGGGTAGAGGAGCTGGAGTACCGCTGTGCAAATGGCGGGGATAGCCGTACCTGTGCTCTCTGTAGGGTTGATAACGGAAAGCATTATAAGAGGGGTGAGGAGCCTACTCTCCCTAGACATCCTAACTGTAGATGTATCTATATTCCTGTAGTTGAGGATACCTTTAAGCCTAATGAGCTCAATGAGCTTACAGGCTCTATTAGAGGCTCTGAAAGCTATGATAAGTGGGTACAGGAAAACGCTGATAAGCTAAATCCTGATGGTACTCTAAAAGAGGGATGGGTTAGAGATTGGAAAAACGGCGGTAAGCTGGTTTACAAGGGTGATCCTGATGCTCTTAAGCCTCCTGCTAAGGCTGATCTAACTCCAGCGGATAAAAAGGATAAGGATAGTTTAACAAGAGTAGATCCTATGGTACTCACTGATTATCCAGAGCCTTTTTACTCTACTAAGGCTGAGGCTAAGAATACTCAAGCCCTTATGAGTTATATTAACGGTGTGGAGGGTGCAGATGAGGAGGTACTAGCCCTTTACAAGAGCCTTGATAAAGCGTATAATTTTGATAGTGAGGGTATCCCCTTTAAGATCTCTCATGGTAAAAGTCATGCTGTGAGCTATCGGTATAGGATCAGTGATGGGAAATATTCAGATGTAACTCTCACTATCCCTAAGCTCTCTGGGGATGATCTTGCAGGGCAAGTACAAACTACTCTACATGAGGAGATGCACTTGCTTGATATGCTTTTAGGTGAGAGTAATAGAGCTGGAGGCAAGCGGGGTAAATGGGTTAGCTCTACCAGTGAGAGCCTTGTAAAAGCCTTTAGCTCTACAGATGATACTATTGGGGATAAAGTGCGGGAGCTTTTTAAGGAGCATGATAAAGAGCTGGAGAGTATTTCTACTCAGATGAGGAAAAAGCTACAGGATGGCATTGAGGATCTCAGGGCTAAGTACTTGCCTAATGGGGCTTTTGGTGCTGGCTCTGATTATAAGGGGTATAAGAAAGCGGTATCTAAGCTGGAGAGTGCTATTGAGGCGGAGAGAGATTATCTCTGTAGGAATATCATGGGCGGCGGTATCGGAAACCTTGAGGATATTTATGATGCCCTCTCTGGAGGCACTTTCAGAGATAAGGGTGTTGTAAAGTACGGTCATGGATCAAGCTACTACAGGAGCTCAGAGGATCGGAGGGCTGAAACTCTGGCTAATTATGGGGCTCTGAGTGTGCTCCGCCCTGATTTGGTGGCTATGCTGGCTGAGGATAAGCCTGAGCTTACAGAGGCTCTCTCTGTAGTGATCGTGGAGATGCTGGGGCTAGTAGGAGGTGTATAAACAGTGAATGAGCAAGAGAAAATTGAGAAAATGCTTAAGGTGGAGGATCTCTATGCGGCGGTGTATGGTATCCCTGAGCTTAAGTATTTTGATCTTAGTAGTGAGGAGCTCTTAGATGAAAAGATAGAAGTACTCACTCAGCTCAAAAAGGGTAAAAAGATCGGAGAGATCCCTAATTTCTATGAGGTGCTAGAGAAATTGCCTAAAGAGGGTAAGTGGGATCTGTAAATGATAAGGCGGCTACTGGCTTAAAAGGCTGGTAGCCGCTTTTTTTTGTCTAAAAATCCTCTGGGGAGCGGATTAGGTTACTCTGGAGGTGCTTTTATGGAGGTTTTCAGTTTAGGAAATGTAACGGAGTGTAATGGTGACTGGATATTCCTCAATGATGAGGGAAAGCAAGAGAGAATTAAGGCGGATAAGGATCGGCTCAAGCTCATATTAGATACCGCTGGGGAGGATATGAGATTTTATGAGCGGATGGGTAAGGTGGTTACTCAGTTTTATGAGCGGCGTATGGCTGAGGTAGAGAAAAAATACCACTATATTACTGATGAAATGGTAGAGGCGGCGTATCAGGAGAGCTCTGATAAGGGGTTTGAGCTATCTATTTCAAAGAATAGCAATAATGAGGAGTGTATAAGACAGTATGCCGCTGTACATGGGCTCTATGATGGGGCTAGGCTGGCTCATGATCGGTATTGGGAGGCAAGAAAGCTCTTAGAACAGGCTAAAAATGCTCTGAAACAGTACAAATAATGTAGGAGGAGGGTGTAAAAGCCCTCCCCTTTTTATTTTATGGATTTGTAAGCGGTTTACAGGGGTTTTTCATGTTTTCTCAGTGGGCTATACATATTTTTTCCGATATGTAACCTATCAGATGAAAGGGTTACTGAGATGATAACCTACGGGGGATCATACGGTAAAACTTAATTTTTTAAGGAGGTCTAAGAAAATGGCTGAGGAAACTAAAAACACTGAGGTAACTACGGGCAAAGAGAAAGAGGTACAGGATACTACCCCTGCTGGCGGCGGTACTGGTACTGATACCACTCCTAAGGCAAAGACTGAGGAGGAGATCAGGGCTGAGCTCCAGAAAGAGTATGAAAAGATGGCGGATAAGCGTGTAACCGATGCTATCAAGAAGAAAGAGAAAGAGTGGGCTGATAAAGCCGCAAAGGAAAAGATGAGTGCTGAGGAGCGTGCTCAGGCTGAGGAAAAGGAGCGGCTGGCGGCTCAGGCTAAGAAAGATCTGGATCTCACTATTAAAGGGCTTAAGCTGGATGTAGTGGATGCGGTTGCTGAGCTGGGGCTTGATAGCGGGTTTAGAAACCTGATCGCCGTGGAGGATCTTGCCTCTATCACTGATGAGGAGGAGCGTAAGAAAGCCCTTACCGCTAGAGTAAAGGGTATGAAAGCTCTCTTTGATGCCGCTGTAGCTAAAGAGGTGGAAAAGGCTAAGGCTGAGTTTCTTAAGGGCTCCACTCCTGCTACTGGTGCTAAGAAAGATGAAACAGACTCCGCTTATTCTACGGCTAAGAAAAGCGGAGATATTAAGGGTATGATCTCTGCAAAGAGAGAGGCATACCAACACAGATCTGAGGAGTAATCCTCAAAGAAAACAATATTTTTTAGGAGGTTGTAAAAATGCCTGATACTATGGTTAAGCGTAAAGATTTTTTGGCTAATGAGGTTATGGATCTCAGAGATGAGATCGCTTTGGTATCCCCTACGGATACTCCCCTTACTACCTTGCTGATGGGTAGAGGTGCGGTTGTTCCTGCTAAGGATATTACTGTTACATGGCGTGAGCGTAAGCTCAATGAGGATCGTGGTACTCTCATCCTTGAGGGTGCGGAGGCTGGTACTCCTATCAAGTCTAGCCGTGGCTCTCTGAGCAATATCTGTCAGATCATTGAGAAAGTTACTCAGGTGAGCGGTACGGCTCAGGCTCTTAATCCTGCCGGTATCGGCAATAGCTTTGATGCTGAGATTGCTGATCGTTTGCTGGAAACTAAGAGGGATCTGGAGTGGTATTTCCTCAACGGTACTAAGGCTGAGGAGGCTGATAGCACTCCTAGACAGATGAACGGGCTTATCAATCTGGTTAATACCGCTAATGTCATTGACGGTACGGCGGGGCTCACTGAGGATCTCTTGCTGGATGCCTTGCAGAAAATGTGGGATCACGGTGCTCAGGGTGAGTATTTCACTTTTGTAAACGCCTCTGTAAAGCGTTTGATTAACCGCCTTGCTAAGGCTGGGGATAATATCCGCTTTGTCAAGGGTGATGAGGGTATCGGTAAGATGTTCGGTGTTACCTATAACCGCTTTGAGAGTGATTTTGGTATCCTCAATATGGTGCTGGATCGTCATACGGCGGCTAATACCCTGTTTGCGGTGGATCTGGAACAGGTGGAGATTGCTGAGCTCCGTGGTACTTTCTATGAGGATTTGCCTAAGGCTGGTGATTACCAGAAAGGGCATATCATCAATGAGAGCACTATCAAGCTCCTCAATAGCTATGCTGGTGCTAAGATCATCAATCTGAGCAAGCTGGCTACTGATACCGCTGGTGCGTAAGTCTGAGAAAGAGAGGTAAATATCATGGCAAAGAATACTACACAGGGTAAAGATCCTGAGATCACAGAAACCCCTCAGAATACTCCTGATACCGAAAATCAGGAGGCTACTCCTAAGGAGGAAACTCCTAAGGCTGAAACGGCTAAGGGCAAGGGAGAGAGTAAGCCTAAGGGCAAGGTGTATAAGTTTGTTTCTGATAACAAATTTCTTACCTGTAGCTCTGTAGGTGTGCAGTTTATCAACGGAAAGGCGGAAACCTCTAGCCTTGAGGTTGCTAAGGTGCTGGCTACTCTTAGCGGTGTTACTTTGGTGGAGGATTAAGCCTCTTTTGTGAGTAAAGGAGGTGCCTCACTTGAATAGCCTTGAGAGATGCAGAATACTCCTAGGGATCTCAGAGAATAACACTAAAAAGCTGGCTATCTTAGAGGTGTGCCTTGATAAAGCTAGGGATGATATATCTGAGTTTTGCAGGGATACCTTTTATGATGAGAGCGGGGCGGATGTGTTCCCTAGAGCTCTTAGGAGTGTACAGGAAGATTTAGCGGTAATCAAATACCGTAAGCGTGGGGCGGAGGGAGAAACCTCCTACTCTCTCAGTGATGAGAATGTATCTTTTGATGATCCTCTACCTGATAATGTAAAGCAGAGGCTCTACCCTTACAGGCGGCTCTTTCCTAGAGAGTATTTGCCGAAAGAGTAAGGGGGTGGGTTGAGTGCTGGAGTTTATGTTGGATAAGAGGGTTATTGTTAAAAGGTACTCCTCAAAACTAGGAGAGTATAACCGCCCTGATAAAAAGCTGGAGGAGGTAGGCTCTTATCCTTGCCATACCTCAGAGAGCACTACTACTACAGCTCAGCTCCAGCCCCAAAAGGAAAACACTACGGATCTTAGTTTGTATGTTGAGCCTGATGCTGATATTCAGCTTGGAGATATTCTTTATATCTATGAGCTGGATGAGTATGATGAGATTATAAAAAGCTCAGAGTACAGGGCTAAGGCGGATAAGCCGTACAAAAAGCGTACAGCTCTTAAAGTACCCCTGATAGGGGTGCAGGAGGTGTAAGCTATGAGTGATATGGGGTTTTCTATTGATGGGTGGGCGGAGTTTGTTGAAAACTTCGCTCAGTTTGTAGATATGTGGGAGGCTAAAAAGGCTATCCTGCTTAAGCGGATGGGTAATATATACCTGAGTAATGTGTTACCCTTTGTGCCTGTAGATACCTCTAGGCTTGTGGATAATATTTTTCTGTTTACAGATGGTATCCCTCAAGACTATGTAGAGGTAGGCACTAATGTTAAATATGCACTCTATGTAGATGAGGGTCATGTACAGCATAGGCGATTTTTACCAGCGGATAAGCTCAGTGTGGGCGGCAGGGCTAAGTACCTCAAGAGTAGGGATCAAAAAGGGATCATGCTCAAAGAGAAGTATGTACAGGGGGCTCATTACATGGATAAGGGGCTCACAGCGGCTAAGCCTAGCCTTACACGGTTGGTAAATAGCTTTATGGAGGAGTGTGCTAGAGAGGTGGAGGGAGGTAGATCATGAGATTGCTTAACAGCGTTTGTAAGGTTATCGCCTCCGCCTATGCTGGTGTACCTGTACATATAGAGGAAGTGCCTAAAGAGTTTCAAAGAGGGTGCTTTTATGTATCCCTTACTACGGGGAGTGCAGAGCTCAAAAATGGTAATGTGTATCAGGATGATCCTACTTTTCAGATCGTCTTTTTCGGTAAGCGGAATGAGGCGGATCAGGTTATTGCTGAGGAGCTGTATGAGGTAAAGGAAAAGCTCAAGTATCTTTTCTTACTTCAAAAGGTTGTACCAGTGATACCGCTGGAGGGCGTAAAGGAAAAGCCTAGATATGCAAAGATTGAGAGCTACTCTGATGAGCTCAGGATCTCAGAGGGGGCTATATATGCCCGTCTGGTACTAAACTTTACGGAGGATGTACCTAAGCCTCAAGATGAGTATGATCTCATTAAAGAGGTGGATATTGTAACACAAACAAAAATAGCAAACGGATAAGGAGGTTTTTGCAATATGGGATTGCCTGATATTGTTATTGAGTTTTCTCGAAAAGCTGTAGCCGCTATCCAGAGTGGTACTCTTGGGGTTGTAGGTATCATCCTCAAGGATGATAAAAACAATGGGGCTATGATCCTGAGGGGCGTGGATGAGATCCCTACGGGTGACAGTGCTTTCAGTGCGGCTAATACGGCTTATATTCAGAGAGCCTTTATTGGGGCTCCTACTAAGGTGATTGTTTACACCTTGCCTCAGGATGCAGAGGATTATAATGAGGCGTTTAAGTACTTTGCTACTCAGCGGGTACATTACATGGTAGGAGCTCCTGATATTTCTACTGATGAGGCTAAGCTCTTTGCTACATGGATCAAGGGGCTGAGAGCTAAATCTATCCGCCGTCCTGTGGCGGTGTTGCCTAATACGGCGGAGGATGATCGCTCTGTGGTTAATTTCTCTGTAGTCAACTACAGCTCTACAGATAAGATCATGGAGGGAGAAACCGCTTACACAGAGGCGGAGTACTGTAGCCGTATCGCTGGCTTGCTGGCTGGTGTGGATCTGCGTATTTCCGCTACCTTTAAGCCGCTCTCTGAGCTTACTCAGATCCCTAGTGCGGATGATGAGGAAGTGGATGCGGCTATTGATGCTGGTAAGCTGGTGCTCTACAGTGATGGAGAGCGTATTGTAATCGGCAGAGGTGTAAACTCTCTGGTTACTAC
>OLYV01000687.1_pt1 | contig 13934 bp, 10 predicted proteins | sample 1644371 | NCBI WGS metagenome assembly OLYV01 (sample SAMEA103958124, study PRJEB25191) | human gut metagenome | biome: human-associated habitat [ENVO:00009003]; feature: intestine environment [ENVO:2100002]; material: feces | place: Germany | collected 2013/2015 | reverse complement strand
TACCGGCATCAGCTTCTTTCTCTTGCGGCACAGCTCCTCCATTACGTTTCTGAAGTCCATATCGTGATCGTAAAGAGCCTCGTTCACGTCAATGTCGGCGTTTCTCGTGACACGCATGATACAGCGGTTTTCAACGAAGAAATTCGGGAAAAGGGTATCAATGTAATGCAGTATTACATCTTCCGCCAGAACATATCTCAGATTCTGTCCGGGCAGGAAAATAACACGGGGGAAATCCCTGTCGCATTCCGCACTCAATATTCCCACAAGCTGCTTTTTCTTTTCCTCGTTTTTGCTTTTGAGTAGAGTGCCGATATATATTGCTCTGTTCTTTAAGAACGGGAACGGGTGGTTCTTGTCTATAATGCTCGGAGAAAGCAAAGGGAGAATTTCTCTTTCGAAATACAGCCTTAAGAACAGCTTATCGTCACCCTTAAGGTCGGCGGGCTTTTTAAGCTCGGCATACTCGCTGAGCTTTGCCGAAACCTCTGAAAAGGCGCAGTCCTTTATATAGAGCAGATCCTTTACCCTGCGTGCGATTTCCTTAAGCTGTCTTGCGGCGTTCATACCTGTCTTGTTCTCGCACTTTTGGGGGTCTACCAGATCCTGATCGTACAGCGAGCCGACACGGACCATAAAGAATTCGTCCAGGTTGCTTGTGAATATTGATATAAACCTCATTCTCTCAAAGAGCGGAACATTTATGTCCTGCGCTTCTTCAAGTACACGCTGATTGAATTTCAGCCACGATAATTCACGGTTATCGTAAACGTTGCTGTCTGTCATAAATTACCTCTTTTAATGGATTAAATACGGTCTGAAGATGTAAATGGAATGTAAAATATCCCGTAATATGAATATAACCGCCCGCTTTCACGAGCAGTTATTGTTCGTTCTTTACTTGTTTGCCTGTTCAAGCGACGCTCTTATAAAGTCCTTGAATAAGGGGTGTGATCTGTTGGGACGTGACTTGAATTCGGGGTGGAACTGAACAGCCACGAACCAGGGGTGAACACTTCTCGGAAGCTCAACTATTTCAACGAGCTTTCCGTCGGGCGACTGACCTGCGATAACAAGACCGCTCTCTGTCAGCTGCTTGCGGAATACGTTGTTGAACTCATAGCGGTGGCGGTGTCTTTCATAAATAAGCTCATCGCCGTAAACCTCACGGGAAATAGTACCTGCTTCGAGCTTGCAGGGGTATAAGCCAAGACGCATTGTACCGCCCATATCAACATCCTTCTGGTCGGGCATAAGGTCGATAACGTTCTGCTCGCCTTCGTGGAATTCGCTTGAATTTGCGTCTGTAAGACCCGCCACATGACGTGCAAATTCGATTGTAGCCATGTGCATACCAAGACAAAGACCGAGATAGGGCTTCTTATGCTCTCTTGCGTAGCGGACAGCCTCAATCTTGCCCTCGATGCCTCTGTCACCGAAGCCGCCGGGAACGAGAATGCCGTCGCCCGGAGCGGCGGCGCGGACGACTTTCAGGAAGGGAAAGCCGCGGCGGAAGTTTTCGAGTTGGCGCTCCACCGTTTCGGGAGTAACCTCTTCTGAGTTGATGAGCTTTATTTCAACGTGCGATTCGTTCTCAAAGCCTGCGTGACGCAGGGATTCCATAACGGAAATATAAGCGTCGGGGAGTGCAACGTACTTGCCTACAAGACCGATTACGGTATTCTTTGTGGCGTTGTACTGACGCTGAACCATAGCCTCCCATTCCTTGAGATCGGGAACACGGGGATCAAGTCCGAGATGATCGCATACTACCTTTGCAAGACCTTCCTTTTCAAGCATAAGAGGTACTTCGTAAAGAGAAGGAGCGGTAAGGTTCTGGATAACGTCCTGCTTGCGAACGTTACAGAAGCTGGCAATCTTATCTCTCATATCCTGAGGAATCTCCATCTCGCTTCTGCAAACGAGAATGTCGGGCTGAATGCCGAGTGAGAGAAGCTCCTTTACACTGTGCTGTGTGGGCTTTGTCTTCATCTCGTTGCTGCCTGTGATGAAGGGGAGGAGAGTGACGTGGATATAAACAACGTTTTCTCTGCCTACATCCGAAACTACCTGACGGATAGCCTCAAGGAAGGGAGTGCTTTCAATATCTCCGACCGTACCGCCGATTTCGGTTATAACAACATCTGCAGTGGTTTCGGCTGAGTTTGCAACTCTGTATATTCTTGATTTGATTTCGTTTGTTATGTGGGGGATTACCTGAACCGTGCCGCCGAGATAATCTCCACGACGTTCCTTGTTAAGAACTGTCCAGTAAATCTTACCTGTTGTTACATTGCTGTACTTTGAAAGGTTTTCGTCTATAAAACGTTCATAGTGACCGAGGTCGAGGTCGGTTTCGGCACCGTCATCTGTTACGAAAACTTCACCGTGCTGATAAGGACTCATCGTACCGGGGTCAACGTTTATATAGGGGTCGAACTTCTGGATAGTTACCTTGTAACCTCTCATCTTGAGCAGTCTTCCGAGTGAAGCCGCCGTGATACCTTTTCCGAGTCCCGACACAACGCCGCCGGTGACGAATACATACTTTGTAGCCATTATTTTGTTCCTTCCCTTGAGCTTTTCCTGCCCGTCGTATTGATTTTATATGTCAATTTGAAAAATAAACACTACTCACTATTATACTAAATCCGTTCGGCTTTTTCAAGTGCTTTTCGATTATTTAAAGTTGCTTTACGGTGTACAAAATAAACAAATAACCTTTTTGGTATTTGTGCATATCGTTTAATTTTGAAAAAGTGTAGAAAATTTATGTGAAAAATGCTAAAATTAAAATAAGCATCTCTATAGTGTTTTTTAAATTTTGTACATATAAGTTCAGCAAAATCCTTGATTTTCTATAAAAGGAAAAAGATGCGAAAATCCCTTTGTTCAAAGGAAAGGAAAGTAAAAATGAAAAAGACTGTTTTGCGTGCCGCCGCAATAGCCGCAGTGCTTGCTATGGCAGGCTCTGCTTCCGGATGCTATTTTTTCCCGGAGGAAGAAAAATTGCTCGATCCGCCTGTGCTTAAGGTGGAGGATGTTACATATTCTACCTATAAGGCGGTAAAGAAGACTATAATAAACAAGGCGAGTGCGACCGGCTACTGCGTATCCGAGCTGCAGCAGGACTGTTCGTTTACAGAGCGTGACGGTACTCTTAAAACGATATATGTCAGAGCAGGAGATACGGTAAAAAAGGGCGACCTTATCGCTGAATACAACACGGGAGATCTTGAATACAAGATACGCACTCAGGAGCTTAAGGTTCAGCAGGCACAGAATACATACGGCTCAAGCGGTGCTGAGAATGACCGTTTACAGCTTGAGATTGAGAAGAATACACTGGCACAGCTTCAGAACGAATACGATACCTCCAAGCTGTATGCTCCGTGTGACGGACTTGTCAGCTTTGCGGAGCGTATGAACGCCGGCTCGAAGGTGCAGGCGTACAAGGTTATCGCTACAATAATAGATCCCGATAAGATATATGTAAAGGCGGCCGTCAACGATGATAAAAAATTTAAAAAAGGTCAGGAAGTTACAATAACTATCGACGAACAGGAGTACAAGGGTACTATAGTAAAAACACCTGTTGAGGCAAAGGAACAGGGCGACGAGGATACAAGCTCGATATATGCCGAGTTCAAGGGCAGCCTGCCCGGCTTTGGCAAGGTGGGAACGGTTGCGGATATAAGCTATATCAAGGAGCAGGCGGAGAACGCAATCGTCATACCGAAGTATCTTGTAAAGACGCTGTCCGGCAAGAACTATGTACAGGTCTACAAGGACGGAGTCAAGAAGGAAACGGATGTCGAAACCGGCATAAGCAATGCTACGGAGATCCAGATAGTATCGGGACTTTCCGAGGGTGACGAGGTTGTTGTCAAGTAAGACGGCAAACTGAACAGGCTTTACTTTCGGAAGGAATAATACAAGATGTTTACTTTATTATGGCGCAAAATGCGCAACACAAAATGGATGGTGCTGTGTCTTTTCATCGGCTTCCTGCTTGCCGCAGGTATGATGAGCACTATTCCGATATATATGGACGCATCCTTACAGCGTATGCTGATAAAGGATATGGAGCAGTACCAGATTGACAACAACAAATATCCCGGTCTGTATTCCGTTACAAAGACGCTTCAGATAACTGCCGATACGAATACCCAGCAGGCAACGATAGACGATGTTGTATCTAAAACGGATTCAAGGATAAATGCTATAGGAATCGCCTCGGAGAACAGCAAGACAACGCTTATTGACGATTGCCTTTATATCGTAAACGGTGAGCGTAACGGTTCGGAGCTGTCTACAAGGCTGAAGCTTATAGGAATGACCGACAGCCTTGATCATATGAAGCTCGTCAGAGGCGAGCTGCCCTCAAAGACCTCTGTTGACGGCGTGTACGAGGGACTTGCTTCAGAGGACGCACTCAAAACGCTCGGCATAAATATGGGCAATACATATAAGATAATTTCGCTTGCGGCAGGTGTTGAGCCGTACTATGTGAAAATCACCGGCGTATATGAGCAGAAGACCGACAACGACAGCTACTGGGCAGAAACGCTCGACAGCTATCTTAATGCCATATTCGTTGATTACGATATGGTAAGAAACGACCTTATGCCCGCAGGCAGATTCAATGCGGTAAACATTGCAAGAAGATATTCTCTTGACTATCATACGCTTGATATGAACAGAATATCCGCTGTTACTGCGGAGCTTGAAAAGGACGATGCGTTCTATAAAGAGGCAGGATATGCACACGAATTCAACGTTGCGGATATAATCGGCAACTATACCGAGCGTGCGGAAAAGCTCACCCGTATACTGTGGATACTTCAGATACCCGCAATGGTAATGCTGGCGTTCTATCTGTTCATGGTATCTCAGCTGAATGTTGACAGAGAGCGCAACGAGATTGCCGTATTCAAGAGCCGTGGCGCAAGCTCGTGGCAGATATTCGGTATGTATGCCGCAGAGTCGGGCATACTCGGTATTGTAACGCTTGTGGTCGCACCGTTCATCGGACTTGTGCTGTGTCAGTTTCTCGGAGTATCAAACGGATTTTTAGAGTTCGTAAACCGCACGGGAATTGCCGCAAAGATAACCGGAATAAGCGTTATTTACGCACTGCTTGCGGTAGTGGTATTCTTCCTCACCACAATGATACCGATTATCCCTGCGTCAAAGCTGACTATCGTACAGTATAAGCAGAGCAGGACAAAGGTTGTAAAGATGTCGCTGTGGGAAAAGTGCGGTGTTGATATTGTACTTCTTGCGGTGTCATTCGGCTTCCTTTACTTCTACACAACCAATATCACAAATTCTATAGCTGAGGGTACTTTTGAAGCGACAGGCGAGCTTGACCCGCTTCTGTTCATATTCTCAACGCTTATGATACTGGGCTTCGGTCTGCTGTTTATCCGTATCTATCCGTATCTTTTAAGGCTTGTGTATTATGTACTGCGTCCGTTCTGGACACCCTCACAGTATATGGCTATAACCACCGTGTGCCGTTCACAGGGCGGCAAGGAACGTTTCCTTATGCTGTTCCTTGTAATGACCTTCTCATTCGGTCTGTTCTCTGCGAATACGGCGAGAGCCATAAACAACAATATAAGCGACAGGATTTATTATGAGAACGGCGCAGATGTCGTAATGAAGGAATACTCGCTTTCGACCTCGGAGGAAGGCGGCTCAAGCACCTATGTAGAAACCGACTTTTCACGTTATGAGGCGCTTGACGGTGTGGAGATCGCCACAAGAGTTCTTGTAAACGATAATGTAAAGCTGAGAGTTGCAAACAAGAATGTTGCAGATCTTACTCTTATGGCAATAGAACCTGATAAATTCGCACAGACAGCGTGGTTCAGAAACGATCTTCTGCCTATCCACTGGTGGAACTACTGCAACGCTCTTGTAGAGAGCCGTTCCGGCGTTATAATCTCAAGAGGACTTGCGGAAAAGTCGAATGTTTCGCAGGGCGATGTTATCTCGTTCAAGTGGGGCGGAAACGACAGCCTTGATACCACTGTTATGGCTATAGTTGATTACTGGCCCGGACTTAACCCCAACGAGTGCGACTTTGCGGTAATGAATTATAATTATGTAAGGGCGAGAACAGAGCTTGAGCCTTATCAGATATGGCTGAAGATGAAAGACGGCGCAACAAGCGAGGCCCTTTACAAGAGTATAGAAGAGTCTATGCTGCCGCTTGAAAGCGTGAAGGACAGCTCACAGATGCTGATAAGCGAAAAGACGGATCCTTCACTGCAGGGTATGAACGGTGCGCTGACGCTCGGATTTATAATCATAATGGTAATGACTATAATCGGCTTCCTTATTTACTGGATACTGTCCATAAAGGGCAGGACACTGCAGTTCGGTATTTTAAGGGCTATGGGCGTTTCATTCGGTGAGATAATAGGAATACTGGGATATGAACAGCTTCTGGTATCGGGCGTTTCGATAATCTGCGCATTTATCATAGGCGGAGTTACAAGCGACCTGTTTGTACCGCTGTTCCAGTATATGTATAACGTAAACGAGCAGATACCGCCGTACAGAGTAGCGGCAATGCAGGCAGACTACATTAAGATGTATATACTTATTGCGATAATGCTTCTCGGAGGATTTGCAATACTCGGTGCTATTATCAGAAAGATAAATATCAACAAGGCGCTGAAGCTCGGCGAGGATTAATGCCGGTATAAAGGAGGAGTGTTTTTGGAGCTTGCTCTGGGAATATTCAAGAAAACACGTTTTTTGTTTGCACTGATCGCCGCAGGAGCGGCAGGTGTAGCAATAGTTACAAATAATAATACGGCTTATGTTATCTGCATAATCTTCATTGCGCTGACCATCGCTTCGGACGCAACTGTAATGGTGCTGAGCAGAAAGCTGAATATCCCTATAAAGTACCGAGAGAATTATTTCAGATTCGGCAAGAACAAAAAGGATAAGAAATAATGCAGAAGATACTGGGATATATAAGAAAAGCCGTACAGGATTTTGATCTTATACAAAAGGGCGACAGGATAGCAGTGGGAGTATCCGGCGGCAAGGACAGCCTTGTTCTGCTCGCCGGACTTGCGCAAATGAGAAGGTTTGCGGAGTTTGATTATGACATAACAGCTGTCACGATTGACCCCGGTTTCAACGGTGTGCCGAATAACTATGAGGCGGTGGCAAGGCTTTGTGAAAAGCTGGACGTGCCTTTCAGCCTTGTTCATACGCAGATAGGCGAGATAGTATTCGACATAAGAAAAGAACCTAACCCCTGTTCGCTGTGTGCGAATATGAGGAGAGGTGCGCTTCACGATGCGGCAAAGGCGGCAGGCTGTAACAAGCTTGCGCTCGGACATAACAATGACGATGTTATCGAAACATTTATAATGAACCTGTTCAACGAGGGCAGGATAGGATGTTTTTCGCCTAAGACCCACCTTGACCGCAAGGATATAACGGTTATCCGACCGCTTGTGCTTGCACCTGAGTCACAGGTGTTATCCGCCTGCAACCGCAATGGGTTTGAAATCATAAAGTCGGTCTGCCCTGCGGACAAGACAACGACGAGGCAGAAAACGAAAGAGTTTTTAAGGGATATGGAGCATAAGGACAAGGGCTTCAAGCTCAGAATGTTCACGGCACTCAGAAAGAGCGGCGTGGACGGCTGGGGATACCCCGATAAATAAACAACAAGAGGTGACCGTACTTGGCTGTTAAAAGACAGACGCTGAATATTCCCGAGCAGGCATTGCAGGTGCTGAAAATGCTTGAGCGTGCAGGTAACAAGGCGTATTTTGTCGGACAGTGTGTAGCTGAACTGCTGAGAGGCGGCTCGCCTATGGATTATGATATTATAACTACGGCGGACTTTGGCGAAATGCTGTATGTGTTCCGTGATATGCGGATAGTTTCGCAAAACGAGGATATGAGCAGTGTTATGGTATCGTCGCTGGGACTTGTAATACAGGTGTCAAGCTATTGCGGCGAAATAAAGGACGGAAAAGCAGTCTATACCGACAATTATATTTTCGATCTTGTTCACCGTGATTTTTCCGCATTTGCGATCGCATACCATCCAAGAAAAGGATTCAGAGATCCGTTTGACGGTATGCCGTGCATAAAGGACGGAGTGATAACGCTGAAAGCAATAGGCGAATATCCCGTTGTGATGTGGCACGAAAACGACCTTGACGAAAACGAGCTGACGCTTAAACTCGAACCCAAGTCGAGCCTTGTTACAAACCCGTTCAATATGCTGACAGCACTTGAACTGCTCGGCGCAGAGAATTATGAGATCGACAGCGTTACAGCCGACGCAATAAAGGCGGACGCACCGCTTCTGCGTGAAGCGGATAAGCACGAGTTGTCAAGACGCTTTACAAGGATTCTTCTTACAAGAAATATTTCGGGCGTGATGGCTCGGTTTCCGGAGGTATTTTCTGCAATAGAGCCTGAACTGCTGAAAGCGCAGAGATATAAGGAAAGATATTATGACAGCACGCTGTGGGAGCATATTTCCAAAAGCGTTGAGTTTGCGCCTCCGCAGGCTGATATACGGTATGCTATGCTGTTCCACAATGTCGGCATTCCCGATTGTAAATGCCGTGATTCGCACGGCAACACATTCTTTTACGGTCACGGGGAGTACGGCAGGATAAGAGCGGCGAATTTCTTCGAAAAGTACAGGGCGGAGCTTAAACTCCGCAGTGACACAGATATGCTGATAGAATCGCACGATATAAGCATCACGGAGGACAGGACGGCTGTTAAAAGGCTGCTTTGCGAGTATTCGCACGAGGAACTTAAAAAGCTGATAAAACTCCGTATAGCCGATGATACGGCGAAGCCTACGGTGCATGAGGGCGTTATAGCAATGTACCGCAGGACATTGACAATGCTTGATGATATAATTGCGTCGGGCGAATGCTACAGTATATCACAGCTTGCCATAAAAGAAAACGATCTTATCACGCATCGCCTTGTCGCAAACAAGGCACAGGCGAGAGCTGTTATAGAGTCGCTGTATGAAGCGGTGCTGGCCGAGCCGTCGCTGAACGTTGCTCCGATACTGCTTGATATGGTGAGAAAAAGCGTGCGCCGCTGAAAAATGTACGCTTACGAAAGGATTGATGTTATGCAGAACTGTTGCCTCTGGATAGGCGGAGTAAAGGTATCCGACCTTGACGGTATCAGGGACAATTTCAATATAACCGATGTTAAAGGCTATTATCTCGGCGGCAGACTTGCTGACTGGTTAAGGCTCGGAGGTTATGATAACGAAGCGGCAAGAATTGATAACATCGACAGAAACGGCGACGTGGACAAGGCTCTTGAGGATATATTTACAGGCTCTGCGGAAGAATCCGACAGCAATAATAAAGACAGCGAATACGGCGGTTATTATTTCAAGACGGTGACACCTCCGTTTTTAAAGCGTGAAGCAGGAACAGTTGTTTTATCGGCGGACGGTTCGTTCAGATTTCCTGTTATGACGGGAAGCGGTTCGTTTGCCGGTTCTTTCACGGCATCTTCGTTTGCAGGTTCGTTCGGTTCTTATAAGCATCAATATGAATACGAATATGAATACGGCTCGGGTAAAACGAGCTTCGGCTCGTTCAATATCGGCAGTTTTGATATAACGAGCTTTCTTTCGGGCAGTTTTTCGTATGACGAGCTGTGCGTGGGCGGCAGCTTTACGCCTAAGGCACTTATGCTTTTCTTTTCGTCCGAACCGCTTAACCGCTACGGATACGGGATACATCTTATATGAACGGATTTCATTCATTTTCATCGGCGGCTTTTTTCGCCAAAAACCCGGGCAGGAAGCTCATTATGAGCCTACCCGACATATACTGCACAGTGATTTCGGCTTTGCAATGGCGCAAGAACGGCAACAGCATAACTATGCTTACCGACAGCGCAGGAGCAGAGCTTTTTTCCGCTCTCGGCATAAACGATATATGGAACGATATAAAGGTTGTCATTCCCGATGATCTTGACGGGATAGACCCTGTTATGTTCTGGGCGGGAGGAAAGCTGATTGCTTTACAGCAGTTTCCTGCACCGTGCGCAATGATAGATACGGATTTTATCGTGTGGGAGGATCCGCCGTTTGAGGATAAGATAATTGCGGCACATGAGGAGGATCTTATGCCGTCCGTCTACCCCGATGTTTCATCGTTCAGGCTGAAAGGCAAGGTGCTTGACGAGGGACTTGATTACACAACGTTACCGCTAAATACGGCGTTTTTGTATATTCCCGATGAGGATTTTAAGCAGTATTACACATCACGCTCCATAGCGTTTATGAAGTCGGCGGTGTACGGCGGAGATTATCTTACCTATATGGTTTTCGCCGAACAGAGATTGCTCCCTATGCTTGCAAAAAGGTGCGGCATCGGATACACCACGCTTCTTGACAAGGACAGGCTATTTCTGCCTCAAAGCAGATATACGCATCTGTGGGGCGCAAAACAGAAAATGCGTGATGACAAGGCACAGCTTGACAAGTTCTGCGAGCGGTGCAGGGAAAGGATAAGAAAATCATACCCCGAGTATGAATATATTATCGGGAATATCGAAAGAGCAGAAAAATAAGCTGTATACTACGGGCGTCCGCAGTATACAGCTTTTATCATTTATCATTATATCCGATTATCTTTATCAGCCTTATGTCCGTATATCCGTATGCACTCATAGGATAATCAACTCTGTCGGTTGTATTGCTGTTAATGAGAAGATCGACAACGTTGCCGTCATCGTCATATATTAATTTTGTTACTATCACGCTGTGGTGCGCCCAGCCGTCAACTACATACTGGATAATATCGCCGGGCTGTGCGGAGAAAATATTACCGTCTGTTTCGGCTACAATGCCCTTGCCCGTATTCTTGTTGCAGTATTCGTAAAAATATTGCGTTCCCGACCACGACCCTGACCTTCCCGTAGGAAGCTCAGAAAGGTCGCTTTCATCGTCAAACCATTTCCACTGCTCACTGCCGCTCCAGTCCATAGGTATCCCCGAAGCAAACAATGACTGCGAAACGTAGTTCTGGCAATTTCCGCCGTATATGGCATAGTCACTGTAAGCAGGGTTTCTGACTACGCTTTCGCCGTTTACCCATTTGTATGAATAAGCAACGGCTTTGTCACGGTCGTAGCTGTGCTTTGCGGTCTTTGAGGTTTTGAAGCTGTCGGGATCGGCGTTATAGTTCGCAAGCATCTGCTCTTGCTCATTTACGTTGCTCTCTGCTTCCGCCTTGAGCTTTTTGAGAATGCCCGAATACATTTTATCGTAATCAAGGTTGTCGGGTATTTTCATATCCTTGAGATAATATTCTTCATAATCATACCCGAGATAACTCATTACACGTTTTTCTATGAGCAGGTTTACATCGGTATCCTCCGCCAGAATGTCAAACCTGTATTTCCCGTCTGTGCCTTTGGAAATCTGCGCCTCGACCTCCATACCGCAGGACTCGGCAGGGGTATCGCATATTGCGAACGCAACCTTTTCGCTTATGGTATAGTTTATTGTGTAAACGCCCTTTTTCACGGTTGCGCTTTCTACGTTTATCACAAACGATGCCTCGTCATAGCGAAGATCGGCAGAGCGGCACTGCCTTGCATATATCAGATATTGCAGCGAGGTATTGCAGAAACCTGCGTACAGCCTGCCGTATGTACTGTCGGTATTGAAATACTGCGACAGCGAGCTGTATTTCAGCTCACCTGCGTATTCGTATTTATCTGAGGTGTAGTCGAGCAACAGTTGTTTTATCTCATCGGGGAGCTTTACGCTGTCGGCTGTTGTGACATTTCCGCTTATAAGAGCAATCTTTTCAGGCTCGACAATGTCATTCACAGGCACGGCATCGGCAGCAGTGACGGTGGTTTCGCTTTCCTGCGCCGATGAAGCACTGTCTGCGCCAATTTGCTTTTTGATATTCAATAAGGTCAAAAACGCACCGATTGTGACCGCCGCCGCAAATCCTATAAGGGCGAGCTTTTGCGGCTTCGAGCTTTTGCGCCTGTATCGTCTTTTTCTGTACAATGTATATTCTCCGTTTCTGTTCTTCCGTCATATTTATTATATTCTTTGAAACGCAGGTTTGCAATAGCAGCATCTCCGTTTTTAATATGATACATCCACAACCTTAAACAAACCTAAGCCCTGCCTTGCTCTGATACTTGTCAAAGTGCATAGGTATAAACTGCGTTTTGATGAACTGTGCACAAAAAGCACGATATTTAATTGACTTTGATATGCAATTGTGATAAAATCAATAGTATAAACAGCAGAATAACGTTTTGCTGTCTTAAAATTGCATATTACATAAAACAGGAGCAGACAAATGAATTACTGGAACAAAGAAATCGAATGTGCGCCGAGAAGCGAAATAGAGGCGTTACAATCCTACAGACTTTCACGCACAATAAGACGTGTATATGAAAATGTTGCACCTTATCGTAAGAAGATGGACGAGGCAGGAGTAAGACCCGAGGATATAAAATCTATCGCAGATTTGTCAAAGCTGCCTTTTACGACAAAGCAGGACCTCAGAAACAATTACCCCTACGGTATGTTTGCCGTACCAAGCTCAGAGGTCGTAAGAATACACGCATCATCGGGTACAACAGGCAAGCAGACAGTTGTCGGCTATACGGCTCATGATATTGACGTGTGGGCTGAATGCGCCGCAAGAGCGCTTACCAATATCGGCGGAACAAAGGACGATTATGTTCAGGTCTGCTACGGTTACGGATTATTCACAGGCGGTCTTGGTATGCACTACGGAACAGAAAAGCTCGGTGCTACCGTTATTCCCGCATCGGCAGGAAACAGCCTGCGTCAGCTTGAAATGTTCAGGGATTTCGGCACTTCTATAATCTGTATGACCCCTTCATACGCTATAAGCCTTATAGAGCTTATGCACGAAAAGGGCTTCAAAAAAGAGGATTTCAATCTTAAGGCAGGTCTGTTCGGCGCAGAGCCGTGGACAGACGAGATGAGAAAGCAGATTGAGGACGGACTCGGAATCAATGCCTACGACATCTATGGACTGTCGGAAGTAATGGGTCCCAGCGTGTCTGCCGAATGTCAGTATAAATGCGGTATGCACATCTGCGAGGATCACTTCATAGCAGAGGTCATCGACCCCGATACGCTTGAGGTATTACCCGCAGGTCAGCAGGGCGAGCTTGTATTTACCTGTATAACAAAGGAGGCACTGCCTCTTATCAGATACAGGACAAGAGATATAGCTACTCTTATCTATGATAAGTGCGAGTGCGGAAGGACGCATATCAGAATGCTGAAGCCCCAGGGCAGAACAGACGATATGCTTATTATCAGAGGCGTAAACGTATTCCCGTCACAGATCGAATCGGCACTGCTGTCGGTTGACGAAAAGGCTACGAACTACCTGCTGGTCGTTGACAGAGTGAATAATCTTGATACCCTTGAAATTCAGCTTGAAACCCGTCCGGATATGTTCGGCGACGGCGTAAAGACGCTTGAAAACTACACAAAAAGGGTAAAAACGGCGATAGATTCCGCTATCGGCGTAGGAATCAATGTAAAGCTGCTTGAACCCAAGACCCTTGCACGCTCAATGGGCAAGGCTGTAAGAGTTCAGGATAACAGGGCTATAAAGAACAAGTTTGAAAAGAAATAATTTGGAGGAGGTACAGTATGTATATTGATCAGATTTCGGTTTTCGTTGAAAACAAAAAAGGCAGACTTGCAGGTATTATGGAGGTACTGAACAAGGCAGGCATCGACATAAGAGCAATGACTATTGCGGATACGGCGGACTTCGGCATACTGCGTATGATAGTAGATGATACCGACAAGGCGCTTGAGGCACTGAAGGCTGACGGCTGTACAGCGGCTGTTACAAAGGTCATCGCATTCACTA
>OLYV01000671.1_pt1 | contig 14298 bp, 13 predicted proteins | sample 1644371 | NCBI WGS metagenome assembly OLYV01 (sample SAMEA103958124, study PRJEB25191) | human gut metagenome | biome: human-associated habitat [ENVO:00009003]; feature: intestine environment [ENVO:2100002]; material: feces | place: Germany | collected 2013/2015 | reverse complement strand
AACCTGAAAGTGAAAGCTCCTATAGACGGGCAAGTGGGTAATCTTGAAGCACAAATCGGGCAATCCATTTCTGCCGGGGAACATATCGGTCAGATTATTACTGCTGATCTGAAGGTACAGGCATTAATTGATGAGCATTATGTGGAGCGTGTCGTCCAAGAGCTTCCCGCTGACTTTACCCGTGATGGAGAAAATTATAAGTTGGAAGTAACCAAAGTGTATCCTGAAGTGAAAGACGGGCAGTTTCGTACGGATTTCCGTTTCACGACAGGGCGTCCCGAAAACATTCGGGCGGGACAAACTTATCATATCAATCTTCAGTTGGGGGATCCTGTCAAAGCTGTTCTGATTCCTCGGGGAGGTTTTTTTCAAATTACCGGAGGACGATGGATATATGTTGTGGATGAAAGTGGTAAATTTGCCGTCAGACGTCCTATCAAGATTGGCAGGCAGAATCCTCAGTTTTATGAAGTGACTGACGGGCTGGCTTCCGGTGAGAAAGTTATTATTTCCGGTTACGAGCTGTTTGGAGATAATGAGAAACTGATTTTAAACGAATAAAAAACACGTAAGAATGATTAAAGTAGAAAACCTCTCTATGTTGTTCAGCACCGAGGAAGTGCAGACCAAAGCATTGAATGAAGTAACTTTCGAAATTGAAAAGGGAGAATTTGTCGCTATCATGGGGCCGTCCGGTTGTGGAAAATCTACCTTGTTGAATATACTTGGAACATTAGATACCCCTACTTCGGGCTCCTATCTCTTTGAAGGAAAGCGAGTGGATAAAATGAATGAAAACCAACTGACCGCTCTCCGAAAAGGAAATATCGGTTTCATCTTCCAAAGCTTTAATTTGATTGATGAACTGACTGTATATGAGAATGTTGAACTCCCATTGGTGTATCTTAATATAAAGCCGACAGAACGTAACAGGCGGGTAAAAGAAGTGCTTGAAAAAGTGAATATGCTGCATCGCGCCAATCATCTGCCACAACAGTTATCAGGTGGACAGCAGCAACGTGTGGCCATAGCCCGTGCCGTAGTTACCAATGCCAGGCTTTTGCTGGCGGATGAGCCGACAGGTAATTTGGACTCTACCAATGGGGTGGAGGTTATGGAACTGCTTAGTACACTGAACAAACAGGGGACCACCATCATCATTGTTACCCATTCACAGCGTGATGCTGCTTATGCACATCGTATAATCCGTTTGCTGGATGGTAAAATTATTGCCGAGAATCGTAACCGCCCTATGGAATCTGACAGCAAAATTGAAATTTTATGATTATACAAAATTATTGGAATAGCGTTTGGCGTAATCTGATGAAGAGGAAAGGTTTCAGCTTCATCAATATCTTTGGCTTGGCTGTAGGCATGGCATCAGCTTTATTGATATTTACTTACGTTGCTTTTGAATTTAGTTTTGACAAAATGCATAGTAAGAGTGAACGGATTTATCGTGTGCAAAGTACTTTTCATGAGGGGGAAGTTCTGACGGATGATTGGGCGACCAGTTCATTCGGATATGGTTCGGCCATGCAGGAAAATCTGGCGGGAATTGAGGATTATACTCGTGTAGGATGTATTATCCAACCGGAGCAATTGGTAAAATATGGCGAATTATGTCTGCGCGAGAATGGGATAGCATACGCTGATCCTGGCTTTTTCCGTTTGTTTGATTTTGAATTGTTGAAAGGTGACCGCGCTTCTTGTCTTTCCATGCCATGTCAGGTAGTGATTACGGAACGGATTGCCCGCAAATATTTCAGAGATGAAGACCCTGTCGGGAAGATACTTATTTTTAACAGCAATATGGGGAAGGTGTCTTGTGAGGTAACTGGAGTCATGAAAGAAATGCCTTCTAATTCGCATATACATTATAATTTTCTTTTATCATATGCCACCTTACCTAAATGGGTACAGGAATATTGGTACAAACATGAAGCCTATACATATGTATTGCTGGATTCGCCCGAGCGCAAAGAAGAGATAGAACGTACTTTTCCTCAATTGGCCGAGAAGTATAAAACTGAAGAGGCATTGAAAAACAAGACTTGGGGGGTGCGGTTGGAGCCATTGGAGAAGATTCATCTCAATCCTCAATTAGGTTATGAGGCCGAGTTGAAAGGAAACCATTCGGCCATCATCGCGTTGATTTTCGGAGCTATTGCTATTTTGATTATTGCTTGGATCAATTATATAAATCTGACAGTTGCCCGTTCTATGGAGCGTGCCAAAGAGGTAGGAGTGCGCAGGGTAGTGGGAGCTTTCCCGAAACAGCTTGTTGGTCAGTTTCTATTTGAAGCATTTGTAATGAATTTGATCGCTTTTATCATTGCGTTAGGATTGATCGAACTATTACTTCCTTCCTTCAATCAGTTGGTAGGACGTACTATTACTTTCTCTGTATGGTTTACGGAATATTGGGGGGGCGGGGTTCTATTGCTTTTTATAGTCGGTATTTATATTTCCGGTTACTATCCTGCCCGCGCATTGTTGCGTAAGAAGCCGATTGTTTTACTGAAAGGTAAATTCCAAAATAGCCGTTCCGGAGAAAATACACGTAAAATATTGGTCATAGTACAATATACGGCATCCATGATATTGCTTTGTAGTACATTAATTGTGTTTGCACAACTCAGCTATATGCGTCGGCAGTCTTTGGGAGTAAAGACTGACCAGATTTTGGTAATCAAGTTTCCCGGGCCTACTGAGGGTATGAAAACAAAGATGGAGTCTATGCGGAGAGCTATCAAGAAATTGCCATTGGCGTCGAAAGTAACTTGTTCCGGGGCGGTACCGGGTGAAGAGGTGGCCATGTTCCTGTCCAATCATCGGGCACATGATGCGTTGAAGCAAAACCGGTTGTACGAGATGCTGAGTTGTGACCCTGACTATATAGATGCATACGGACTGGAGGTGGTAGCCGGACGGGGTTTTTCCGAGGAATATGGGGACGATGTGAATAAATTGGTTATCAACGAAACGGCTGCCCGTATGTTAGGATATGTGGATAATGATAATGCCATTGGTGAGGAAATAGCTGTTGAAACGCTAGGAGAGCCCATGCAGGTAATCGGGGTAGTGAAGGATTATCATCAGCAAGCGTTGAATAAAGGTTATACAGGGGTAATGCTTTTCCATAAAGATAAGATTGACTGGATTCCTCAGCGTTATATTTCGGTTGTGATGAAACCGGGTGATCCTTCGGAATTAGTATCACAGATAGGAGAAATATGGAATAATTATTTTGCGGATTCCAGTTTTGATTATTTCTTCCTCGACCAGTTCTATGACCGGCAGTACCGTCAGGATGAGGCTTTCGGCGTATTGATGGGAGGTTTTACCGGATTGGCTATTTTTATCTCCTGCTTAGGTTTATGGGTGTTGGTTATGTTCTCTTGTGCCGTCCGTACCAAGGAGATGGGTATCCGGAAAGTATTGGGGGCATCTCGTTGGAATCTGTTTTATCAGTTGGGTAAAGGTTTCTTTATTCCTATTATTATCGCTATTCTGATTGCGTTGCCTGTGGCATGGGGCAGCATGAATGCATGGTTGGCTCATTATCCGTTCCGAACAGAATTGAAAGTGTGGTTCTTTCTGCTTCCTGTGGTCTTGATGTTGTTGATTTCTTTTCTGACTGTAGCAGGACAAACCATAAAGGTTGTTTATAGTAAACCCGCTCGGTCATTGAAATATGAATAATGGAATATAAGATATCCGTGGTTAGTAATTCATTTACAAGGAATATCATTTAAAACCAATATAAATTATCGTACCAGTTCATTATGGCAGATCAATACTGATAAACTTTGAAAACCTTTTGAATTTTTCTACAAAACTAATTTTGCGTCTAAAATTATTTTATTAATTTTACAGCGTTTTTAAGGAGAGTCTAACTCTCTATAGTTACAAATGAGCGATGAGAAAGGGTGCCTTGGTGGCATCCTTTCTCTTTTGTAGTGTGTTTTTGTATAATTTATATTGTATTTTACTTATGTCACGATTATGTGAAATCACGATACATCTTTTGTATTTCCGTTTCTTTTACTTTTATCAGACTTAATCGTTTTTCTTGCATTAAAAAAACAATTGGACCTCCCTTTGTTATATATTTAACACTCTTTTAATCTCATTTTGTTGAACAATCTACGCGATTCAAATGTTAATATAATGTGTTTTTCATAGTAATAGATTTAAGATTAATAGTTAGTATTTGCTTGTGAAAGTCAGTACACTTACGGATAAAAGCGTTTATCCGAAAAGAAAAGAGAGGCGACCGGAAACGGAAGCCTCTTTCTTTTTGAGCATTTTTAGTTCACCATAATTATTGTGAGAGGAAAATTGATTCTGATTGCATAAATAATATAATGTGTTGAAAATAAGATTTTTCCCTTTTTAAGCCTTTAATAAAAAATGGAGTTCTCTTAGTAAGAGAACCCCATTTTGCTGCAAAAATAGCTATAATTCCTTAATACAGAAAATTCCGCATTAAAAAAGTATTCCAAAGTATGCTTATAAATGACAATTGTTTGCAAAAATAATATGAAAGGTTATAACTATAGTACACTCTATCAGGCATTTAAGTAAACTTGGGGTTCTCTTACTAAGAGAACCCCAACAAAAAAACGAAAATTGATGGCTTATTCGAGCCTCATTTTTTAGAAGAATAATTTAATTATGATGTTTTGATGGAAATAAAAAGTCCTATGGAGCTTGCAACCGAAGCACTCTCTTATAATAATCAAAACATAGCGAGCGAAGCGCCTAAGTTACTGCTCTGCAGTTCAATCGCTTCCGGCTCAGACCTGGGGTCAAATGAAGGAATCACGCCAATGGCGGGAATAGGAAAAGAATACCCTGAACTCGGCTGGTATTATCTGTATCTTTCCAACAAAGAACTGAAACGCTATATCAGTGTTTTCAGTGGCAGGAAAGCTGTTCGGCTTCGTACACCATCAGGTACCGTAGAAGAGAGATTTTTTTGCTTCAAGGTGTTTTCTTACACTGCCACCGATCATAGGAAACGTTTCGAGCAATGTGCTTATACCAAAGAGGAATATACCGCTCGCCGTGACTCTGCCCGGGTGGTGAAAGAGGCTTTTGCTACCGGCTCCACTCAGAAACTGAATGCGTTGACGAACGAGAAAGGGATTGAAGGCAACGGTTGGCTGTTTGTATGTGCCCCCTTGGGGCAGTTGGAATGTATTCTGTCTGCCATGCTTCCCCGCCAGTATCTGGTGACGGACTATAACACACACCGTGCGGCGGTAATTCCTCAACGTCAGATGGAGGAATTTATTTATCTGTATGAATCCATGCCTTACAATATCGAGCTGATGAACCGGCCTTTGGAGGACTATCTTCAGAAAAAGCAACGAATCCGTATTACCGGTGGTGTCTTTCGGGGGAAAGAGGGATGTATCATGCGTTTGCACCGCAATACAAGGCTGGTATTCGCTTTTGGCAATATGACGGTGGCAGTGAGCTATCTTCATGCGTTTCCGTTTGAAAAAATTGATTAGTTTAATTAAAGCCATCCATACATCCCTTGCAGGACGATGGATGGCAGATAAGACTACAGACGCAACTAAGGTTGCAAGTCTATATATTCAGCTGTGACATGGAAACATGGACAGGCTTTTTGCGGATTCAAGTCATGATGGCCTACAATCAGTGCCTTGGGATAACGTTGATGCAGTTGTTCAATCAGTTTTCTCAGCGTAGCCTTTTGTGCTTCCGTTCGGGTGTCTTTCGGCGTTGTTCCGCCATCATCCAGTCCGCCTATGTAGCATATACCTATACTGTGGCTGTTGTGGTGCTTGCAATGTGCTCCAACCAACTCTTCCGGGCGTCCGGCTTCTATCGTTCCGTCTGTAGGAATCACATAGTGGTAACCACAGCACTTCCAGCCCAATGAACGATGGTAGCGGTCAATGTCCTCCGCTCGCCTTGTTGGCAGAGCAGTGCACGATAATCAACGAAACCGTTCTCATAAGCCGCTTCCAAGTGCTCCTCCGGCAGCGCCTGTAATGAGCAGCTCAATGATGCGGACGATGTACAGCAGTACATTTTTCCAGTTCTTTTTCATACGCTTTGTCTTTAAATAGATGAATAATATAAGTTCCATGACGTTAAAAGATTCGTGGAGTCATTTTATATTCCATATCTGCAAATGTCTCCTTGAGTTTGCGACACGGGGCAAACACGATGTGCGCGCCCTTGATGTTTTTCTTGGAGAACAAAGCCTCCGAAGCGGCTCCTTCGCATTTCAGGGAGACACTGAATGTTCCGAGGCCGTCCAGGGTGACTCGGTCGCCTTGGGCAAGATGCTCGGACAGGCGGTTGAAGACTTCCTCCAGCACCGCTTCCATCATGCCGTGTGGGAAAAAGCGGAGATGTTCCGTCACTTCCTTTACGAGTTTCTTATGCGAAACCGTTTCGTTGGGCACACACTTTGCGTATGCTTTCTTGGGCATCGTCCTGTCGGACGCATTTCTCATCGAGAAAACGTGGTATTTTATCATAATGACGGATTGTTTTCATTTGTGGAAGCCGGGGTCTTTCCTTTGGCGGCATCCAAGTCGACTGTGCCTTTACCGGCCTTTTCGGCCTTCAGGGTGGCGGCTTGGGCTATGCGGCTTGCTACGGGATTGAAAGCGGCGCGGGAACGAAGATTTTGGAAGTCTTCTCCCGGCGTGAACACAATGTTGACGGCGGTGATGTTGCTTTCTGTAAATTTCTTCAGGTCTTCCGCACCTTCCGAGCCTATAGAAATCCAGAAATTACCTAATTCTGCCAGTTGTACTTTTTTGCCTTCCAGAAGCATTTCTACAAGGCACTCGCACATATCGGCTATTACACCTTTTACCGTTCCGCGAGTGAATACGCCATTGTGGTCGGCAATGTGTTTGACAAACTGGCTGAATGGCATGATTTCAGAAACTTGAGCTTTTGCATACGCTTTTTGGGCGGCATCGACATCCATCGGGTTGCCCATCATAAATACACTGTAATCAATCATAATAAAATAAAGTTTAAAAGTTTTGTGTTTCCGGGATGTTCGTTCATCCTTCCGACACGACAAAATTAATGCGGGGAAATACCGTAAAAAAATCTATTTATTATCGTTTACTAACTGTTGACTGCCGTTCACTAGCTATTGACTGACCGTTAACTACCCGTTGACGAATCATTCAAACAATAAGCTTATGGATAGTGAGACACACTTCAGCATCGTCTTCAATATTTATGGAGGCAGCAACCAGATTCTTCCCAATGCTACTTCCGCCACACAGAATTATTATGGTGATGAGGCGGAACTAGAGAAGGATGATGTAAGCAAGGACAAGGAACCTGCTTTATCTCCCGAGGCTACGCGCCTTTTCTCTTATATAAATAAGGTGGAGGATTTACGTATCTATCTGGTACAGATAGCAGAATGTACCAATGCGGTGGAACTGGCCAGGGTTATAGTTAAGATGGGCGAACGGGAACCGAAGATTACTTCGGAAGAGATGGTGAAGGAGCGTTTTATCTCGTTGTTCTTTCCTCTCACACCTTTGTTCGTATCGGTCAAGACTGTCAGTAATATCCGTGCGCGTATCAATAACGCTTGGGCAAGACGACCGAGAAAGCGGTTATGACCGGAGGTGAAAAACTGGTGAAAAGTGTGGAAAAAAGTAAGATATGTTCGTGGGCAAAGTAAGTTCACTTACTTTGCTGTTTAAGTCTACTTACTTTGCTTGGGAATATATCTTACTTTTTCGTTAAATAAGCATTAAAAGATAATCCAATTTTTGACCCAATTTATAGGGAAACTGCTTTAATGCGGTTTTCTTTATAGGATGTGTCAAAATGAGATGCTAATCCTAATAAATCCATGTTTAATTTACAGCAATTCATTGCAGACCATGTGATTTGTCGTCCGACAAGTATGTTTGCAGCAGATATTGAAGCTAATAAAGAAACGCTTCAAGCAGAAATAAGGAATAAAAGTGTATGCGTCATAGGAGGTGCCGGTTCCATCGGTTCTTCTTTCATTAAAGCAGTCTTGCCGTTCAAGCCCTCCAAACTGATTGTAATAGACCTGAACGAGAACGGATTGGCAGAACTGACACGTGACCTGCGTTCCACATACGGCATGTATGTACCTGCGGAATATCGGGCATATACCTTGAACTTTGCCGATCCTATCTTTGAAAGGATCTTCCGTGAGGAGAAAGGCTTTGACATTGTGGCGAATTTTTCAGCTCACAAGCATGTCCGTAGTGAGAAGGACAAATATTCGGTACAGGCACTCATTGAAAACAATGATATCAAGGCAAAAAGATTCCTTGACCTGTTGGCCGTTTACCCGCCTAGGCACTTCTTCTGTGTCTCCACTGACAAGGCCGCCAATCCGGTGAATATCATGGGAGCCAGCAAACGTATTATGGAAGATATGATTATGGCGTATTCTTCCAAGTTCAAGGTGACCACCGCCCGTTTTGCCAATGTAGCTTTTTCCAACGGTTCTTTGCCGGATGGCTGGATACAGCGTGTCATGAAAAAGCAGCCGTTGGCTGCACCCAATGATGTGAAACGCTACTTTGTTTCTCCGGAGGAAAGCGGCCAGATATGTATGCTTGCCTGCATACTAGGTAAGAATGGTGAAATATTCTTCCCAAAGTTGGGTGAAAGACAGATGCTCACTTTCTCTTCCATTTGTGATGAGTATATAAAAGCGGTTGGCTGCGAGAAAAAAGAGTTTGCAACGGATGAGGAAGCGAAGAAATTTGCTTCGGATATGACTTTTGATAATAAGGATTACCCAGTGGTGTATTTTAAAAGTGATACAACAGGTGAGAAGGCATACGAGGAGTTCTATGTTTCTGGTGAGAAAATTAATATGGATCGTTTTTGCAGCCTGGGGGTGATTGAGGAAGTGGTGAAACGGCCGATGACTGAGATAGATGCATTCTTTACTGAAATGGAGAATATATTTGCCGAACCGGATTTTACCAAAGAAGAGGTGGTTATGGCGATAAAGCGTTTCATCCCCAACTTTGAACATGAGGAAAAGGGGAAGAATCTGGATCAGAAAATGTAATTAAAACGATATACAGCTATGAATAACAACGCTGAAATCTGTGAATTCATTCACCATCTTTTTGGAACACAAGATTTTGTTCCTCTGAGTGCTCCCAAGTTTATCGGAAACGAGAAAAAATACCTCAACGAATGTATTGATACGACTTTCGTGTCAAGTGTCGGTGCTTTTGTTGACCGCTTTGAGCACGATATGGCTGTGTACACCGGTGCCAAGCGTACCGTAGTCTGTGTGAGTGGTACCAATGCCCTTCACATGGCCATGCTGCTAGTGGGTGTAGAACGCGATGATGAGGTGCTCACCCAAGCTCTGACCTTCATCGCTACTTGCAATGCTGTCACTTATATCGGAGCATATCCTGTTTTTATTGATGTGGACAAAGAAACGATGGGACTTTCGCCCCGAGCTGTCAAGGCATGGCTGGAGAGGAATGCTGAACTGAAAGAAGGAGTTTGCTATAACAAGCGTACCGGTCGTCGTGTAAAAGCTTGTATTCCCATGCACACTTTCGGCCATCCCGTAAAAATAGATGAACTGGCGGATATCTGCCGTGAGTGGCATATCGAATTGGTTGAAGACGCAGCCGAAAGTATCGGCAGTTTTTATAAAGGTCGCCATACCGGTACATTCGGAAAGGTGGGTGCTATTAGCTTTAATGGAAACAAAACCATCACTACAGGTGGTGGAGGCATGTTGCTTTTCCAGGATGAAGAACTGGGCGCATACGCCAAGCACCTTACTACCCAGGCTAAGATACCTCATCGTTGGGAGTTTCGTCATGACCATATTGGTTATAATTACCGGATGCCGAATATCAATGCCGCTCTAGGTTGTGCCCAGTTGGAGAATCTAGACCGCTATGTGGCAGATAAGCGTGAAACAGCAGCCTGCTATGCTGAGTTTTTCAAGGGTAAGGAAGATATTACTTTTTTTACTGAACCTGCTGATTGCAAATCGAATTATTGGCTCAATGCGGTGGTACTAAAGGATAAGGCGGCTCAACTTGATTTTTTGGAGTACACAAATGATCATGGTGTGATGACCCGTCCCGTTTGGGAACTGATGAATCGACTGCCCATGTTCGAGCATTGCGAAACGGACGGGCTGGAGAATACCGAGTGGCTGGCTGACCGGGTGGTGAATATTCCTAGTAGTGTAAGATTAGATAAATGAAAAAAATCGCAGTTGTCACTGGTGCACGTTCAGAGTATGGACTGCTACGTTGGGTGATAGATGAGATACATCATGCTACTGAGTTACAGTTGCAGCTTATCGTTACAGGCGGACACCTGTCTCCCGAACAGGGGTTGACTTATCGTTGTATTGAGGAGGACGGATATGATATTGATGCTAAAGTCGATATGTTGTTGTCCTCGGATTGTGCTTCTGGTATAGCGAAATCTATGGGGATGTGCAGTATTGGGATGAGCGATGCTTTTCTGCATCTTCAGCCTGATATGATTGTTGTCTTAGGTGATAGATATGAGTTGCTTCCCATAGTTGGTACTGCTTTGGTGATGCGTATTCCGATAGCTCATATTTCAGGAGGTGACATCACTGAAGGAGCTATTGACAATGAAGTGCGCAATGCTGTTACAATGATGTCTACACTCCACTTTCCGGGTACTCAAACTTCTGCAGCCCGTATTGGTAGGATGATTGGAACTATGAAGAATGTTTTTGTTGTAGGTGAGACCAATTTAGATAATTTTTTACGTTTGTCGCTTTTGTCAAGGAATGAATTAGCAGAGTCTTTAAATATTGATTTAGGTAAAAAATGGATATTGATGACTTACCATCCGGTAACTAAAGAAAGCCGTGAGAAGAATCTTTTCGATGTAAATAGTTTACTCCATGTGCTCCAGTCGTTAGGTGATGACTATGAAATACTAGTTTCTAAGTCTAATACAGATTTATATGGTTCGGATATTAATCAACTTTTAAATGATTATGTATGCAATAAGCCTTGTTTTCATTTGTTTACCTCGTTAGGACAGAAGTGTTATGTCAGCCTTCTTCCTCAGTTATATTGTATGATAGGTAATTCGTCCAGTGGAGTATATGAAACGGGTTATTGGAAGTTGCCTACGATTAATATAGGACATCGTCAAGAAGGCAGATATATGACATCTAACATTATTTGTTGCGATAATTGTTCTGAGTCTATTATTCAGTCTTTAAAGAAAATTGAAACAGACGAATTTCAGCAAATGTTAAAGTATATTGATAATCCTTATGGTGATGGCAATGCTTCCAAACGTATTGTAGAACAGATAAAAATGTATTTTAATGCAGTTAAGTAATCTAAAAACACCTTGTTTTATTTTGGATTCGGATAAGTTGGTATCTAATGTTTTGGAATTTAAAAGAGCTTTGAACAGTCGCTTTTCAAACCATTGCATTGGATACTCAATTAAGACGAATTCACTTCCTTATATGTTGCACATGCTTAATGAGTTGGGATGCTATGCTGAAGTAGTATCTTATACAGAGTATGCATTAGCTTTGCAAGTTGGTTTTGAGAAGAGCCATATTGTATATAATGGTCCAGCTAAAGATAAGGAGACTTTTTTAGATGCAATAAAGAATGGTGCATATGTAAATATAGATACAAAACGTGAAATAGAATGGTTGAATGATTTGAACAAACAGCATTCTTATAAGGTCGGCATTCGTGTCAATTTGAATTTAGGGAAGATTTCGCCAGAAGATGCTAAAGAGGGTGAATCGGATAGCAGATTTGGTTTTTCGTTTGAGAATGGAGAACTGGAAGAAGCAATAAATAAGATTCAATTATGCAAAAATGTAAAACTTGGAGGTTTGCATCTGCATCGTACTTCATTGACTCGTTCTTTAAATGTTTATAGGAATATTTGCAAATATGCTATTCGGATCATTAATTCATTAGGTCTAGAACTTGATTATATTGATGTTGGTGGTGGTTATTTTGGTGACAAGCCTAATGCACCTACTTATAAAGAATATGTGGACACTATCTATTCAAGTTTGTTAGAGGAAGGGATTGATGTTTCTAAAATGAAAGTCATAGTGGAACCAGGAAATGCAATAGTTGCTTCACCTTTTAGTTTTTTATCGGAGATCATTGATACAAAAAAAATAGGTGACTCTCAAATTATAGTAACTGATGGTTCTCGTAATGATGTGGACCCTTTTTTCCTGAAAAAAGACTATTTTAAATCTTTCATCAGAAAGCAAGAGGAAAAAGTGTTCATTGATTCACAAATGGTTGTAGGATGTAGTTGTTTGGAGTATGATAAGCTTTTTACACTTCAAAATCAGCCATTACTAAATGTCGGTGATAGAATACTTTACCAAAATGTCGGTGCATACACTATGACTTTATCACCATTGTTCATTCGATTTTTTCCTAGAGTTTATTTGAAAACTTTAAATGGTTATGAGATAATTAGAGAGGAATGGACTGTCAATGATTTAAAGCAATAACAATAAACTTTATAGTTATGAATAATATTCTGTGTTGTAATGCGGGCCGTAGAGGGCGTTTAATGATAGATATGCGTAAGACTATCGGTGATAGTGGTAATGTGGTTGCTACAGATAACTGGTCGGTAGCCCCAGCAATATTTTTCGCAAACAAGCAATATGTAGTTCCTAAAATTACACATCCAAATTATATTCAAGAAGTACTTGGTATTTGTAAGAAAGAAGATATTAAAGCTATTTTTACTTTAATCGACCCTGAAATAGATCTTTTAGCATCAAATAAAAAGAAGTTTGAAGAAATTGGTGTTCTTCCTCTTTGTCCTTCTAAGCAAACTGCTGATTTGTGCTTTGATAAGTACAGCATGTACCTGTATTTAAAAAATCATGGTGTTAATACACCGCTTACTTTCCATGAATTAGATGATTTCAAAGCTGCATACTTCAAAGGTGAAATTCAATTTCCTGTTTTCATCAAACCACGTACAGGTAGTGGTAGTGTTGGAGCGCATAAGGTCAATACCATGCAGGATTTGGAAAACTATTATGCTGAGAATGCTTTCGATTATATCATTCAGGAGTTTATGCAAGGTGATTGCGATGCAGATGCTTATATTGATTATTATTCAAAGGAAGTGGTTTCTATTTTTTCAAAAAAGAAAATTGAAACTCGTATCGGTGGGGCCAGTAAAACTATTTCATTCAAAGACCAGCGTTTGTTTGACTTCGTGCAGTCTTTTATGCATCTTTTCGACTTTGCTGGAGCAATTGATATGGATTTCTTTTTTAGAGATGGAGAGTACTATCTGTCTGAAATAAATCCTCGTTTTGGCGGAGCCTATTTGCATGCGTATGGTGCTGGAGTTGATTTCTTTAAACTGATCATCAATAACATTAATGGTGTTACCAATGAAGTTTGCATTGGTGATTATGATGAAGGTGTGCTCATGTTGATGTATGATGATGTAGTCATAACTAAGGAAGTTGACCTTTTAAGAGATTATCATGATTAATCACGTTTATATAATAGCCGAAGCCGGAGTGAATCACAATGGTCGGTTGGATTTGGCTCTTCAGCTCTGTAATGCTGCCAAAGATGCGGGAGCTGATGCCGTGAAATTTCAGACATGGAAAACAGAGAAGATTGTTACTCGGAATGCTGAATTGGCTGTTTATCAGGAGAATAACATATCCGATAAGACCAAATCACAGTTTAAGATGTTGAAAGAACTTGAATTGAGCTATGATAATTTTGAAGTAGTGAAAAATCATTGTGATGAGATAGGTATCCAGTTCCTTTCTACTCCTGATGAAATAGATAGTCTAGACTTTCTTTGTAATTTTAATTTGCCTTTCATCAAGCTGGGATCGGGAGATGTTACCAATATTCCTTTTCTTCGTCTTGTTGGTAGCAGACATATTGATGTTGTCCTTTCTACAGGAATGTCGTATCTCGGTGATGTAGAGATAGCATATCGCACCTTGATAGAAGCAGGAGCTAAAAGTGTTTCTTTACTTCATTGTACTACTAACTATCCATGTCCCATGCATGAAGTAAATCTTCGGGCTATACAAACTCTTAAGGATGCATTTCATTGTTCCGTAGGTTATTCAGACCATACAATGGGTGTGGAAGTACCTGTTGCAGCTGTAGCAATGGGAGCTGAAATCATAGAGAAACATTTTACGCTTGATAAGGAAATGGACGGTCCTGACCACAAAGCCTCCCTCAATCCCGAGGAACT
>OLYV01000667.1_pt1 | contig 14444 bp, 10 predicted proteins | sample 1644371 | NCBI WGS metagenome assembly OLYV01 (sample SAMEA103958124, study PRJEB25191) | human gut metagenome | biome: human-associated habitat [ENVO:00009003]; feature: intestine environment [ENVO:2100002]; material: feces | place: Germany | collected 2013/2015 | reverse complement strand
TGTTCGGAGCCTTGATGGTTTCGTCAACAGGAACATTTGTGTCTTGTAAAGACTACGATGATGACATTGACGAGCTGACTTCGCGCGTGGATGGCGTTGAAGGTCAAATCAAAGACCTGGAAGCAAAAATCAATGCTGCCAACTGGATTACTTCTGTAACTCCTGCCACAGGCGGTTTCACTGTTGCTTTCAATGACGGTAGCAGCTACACCATTACCAACGGTAAGGACGGTGAAGCAGGTGCTGCAGGTACAGAATGGACTATCTCGGAAGATGGTTTTTGGGTATGCAACGGTGAGAAGACTACCGTTAAAGCTGTAGGCCAGGACGGCGCACAGGGTGAACCGGGCAAGGATGCTCAACCTGAAGTGAAAAAGGAAAACGGCAAGTGGTATTTGTGGAACGGTACAGAATTTGAAGAATTTGCCGGCGCTACTCCTGCAACAAATGTTCCTTACTACTACGCTGATCCTACTGATCCTAACAACTACGTTATCATGGTTGTTTGTGACAAAGACGGTAAGAATGAAAAATCTGTTCGTCTGCCCTTGAACGAAGGATTGGCTCAGATTACTGTATTGGAAAACAATTTCAATATTGCTTATAGCATTGCTAAAGAAGGAACAGCATGGCCGAAATGGGAAGGTGGTTCTAAAGAAAAACCTGCCAAAGGTGAATATATGGTAGGACAATCTACCAGTTCTATTATAGTTCAGATATCCCCGGTTTCTTACGATTAATCAGGAAAAACCGTTAAGGCTGTAAACTCTAAAGGTGAAGAACTGCCTATCAAATTAGGAAAAGTAGTTCCTTTTAGTGGAGTATTAAGCAGCAGCAGAGCAGCTTCTACAACCGGATTGTATGAAATTCCTGTAGAAGGTATTACTGTTAATGATGAAATAGTTGAATCATACGGCAATAGCAATGCTGTAGCGTCATTGGTTGTTAACGAAAATGTTTACTCTCCATTCAATGGTGATTTTAATTTTAGTTTGGTGGATGCCCAAGATGTTAATATTCCATTCGGTAAATACCAGATTAATGAGCAAGGTGATACTTATCTCACATCATACGTGGATGCTAAGCCAGGTGAATCTGTAACAATTGTCCCTGAAAAAAAATGGGCAGGTCAACTATTCGATTCATACATCACAATGGCTGATAATGCTCAAGCAAAAGCAGACTCTATCCGTTATGGCGTATCATTCGATGGTATGACTATCAATCTTAATGACAAGGCTGCAGGAAATGTTTACTTTACAGTTCATTATATGAATGTTTTCGGTAAGGTTAAATCTGACAATGTAACCTTGAACTTTAATGAAAAAACTCCTGATGCAGAAGAAATTACTTCTATCGTAAGCAAGAAGCATGTTGTAACAGAAGTGACTGAAACTGCTGAACAAGCATTTATCTCTGACTTAAAGCCCTACTTCGATGCCATGGGTGCAGACAAACGTGTCGTTTGGAATGCTGAATATCAAGAAATGGTACTTGAACCCCAAGTAGAATGGGTATATGAAAATGCTGAAACAGGCAAGATAGAAACTGAAAATCTAACCGATCTTGTTAAGAATATCGCTACTGTTGACTCTGAAGGTAAAACAACAACTGAAGCAGCCCAAATAGCAGGTATCAAAGTTAACTTCAACACAAATTACGGTAGTCAATTAGCCAAAATCATTGAAAATGGTGGTGAGTTTACAGCTAAGGTAAATGTTGTTGCAGCTGTTAAAATTGGAACACTCAATTATTTCAGAACAATTGCTGTTATTAACTTGCCGTTCACTATTGAAAAGCCAAGCGATGCAACATTGGCAGCAGCTTATACATTTAACCCGTCATACTATTTGAATAAGATTGTAACAGTTTATGCTAGTGAAATCACTAAAGCCAACATTTTCTCTGCTGGAACTGTAAGTGGATACAAAGCTATTGAAGATGATGCTGACAAGATTGCTGTTAGTGACAACGGTACTATCACATTAACTGAAAAAGGGGAAACTAACAAGGCTTATACGTTAACAGGTGGTAAGGTTACCTATGCAGGCGTACAGTTCCCGATTGCTGACTTCAAAGTTATGTTTGCTGAAAGCAAAAACTATACAACAGTTATGCCTGCTGGTATTTCTATCATCTCTGGTAGTGGTAACATAGTAACTGTGAAATATGGTAAAGCTGCTGATAAGAATGACAAGAACATCTATTACCGTGTAGATAACATTTCTGGAACACAAGATGATATTCAAAATGTAGTTTGCGAAGTCGAAGCTAAATATACCCAATATTTGACAGCAAATATAAACGGTAAAGATATTAAACTTACAGCAAATGCTGGTGATGCAAACAAAGTATCTGTAGCAACCCCAGTCAAAGTGAAATTGACTATCACTACTTCAACAAATGAAAAAGTAGAAGACACCATTACTGTAAACCTGACTCCCTATCCGGCACAGTAATCAAAGTCTAAACACACAGAGATAAGGATTTAATATCCTCCTCTCTGTAGAACTACTCCCAAGCAGAGAGAGAATTATTTTGAGTTATTCAACTCTCATTCTCTCTCTGCTTTTTTATTTATGCCAAACAATCAGTACTATGTCCAATAATTTTTATCAGGCATTCAATAGCATCAGCGATTCGATGACAAAAACCGTTCCTAAAGAAATCAAAATGACAAATGAGGTCGTATTTACAGAATCCACTCCATTGATTTCCAAAGATATTTATCGCACCTACCGACATTGCCGCAATATTGAAATAAGCCACCTATGGCAATACTCTATCTCTCCTATTACATTTATAGTATTTTGTCTTTCAGCCTATGGTTATCTACCTGTATAGATATGCTATCAATGTTACTATTTTCTACCAAAACATCTCCGAAGATACGCTGAACACTTATTGGAAGTTTACTAGTTGTGGTGCTATTTTTATCTCTCACATAGGTACTGTACTCTCTGTTTTATGAATTTAATGGTCGAAGATTCAAAGACATGGTTTGAAATTTATGAAGTTGCCATTGCTGTTTATGAAGAAAATGACAAGTACCTGAACAAAATAGAAAATAATAATAACGAGGACAAAATAGGTGCTTTCCAATTTCAACAATTAGAAAGTTTCGAGACCAAGTTAACTGAAAAGATATTCGACTTGCCTATCCTCAATGTCCAAGGCGGGACTTATCCATCTTCTAAAATCAATTGTGTTATTGGACAAGTAATGCTATCCGTTTGGGGAACAATTACATTTTGCCACATTTAGAATAAATACGACCAAACTCCCAAGGTTAGAGCTAATACTTACTGAAGCACGGAATAACAGTGAATACACTTATATTACATTTGCTGGTATTATTGTAATCATATCTCTACAAGTTCATCACTTCCTGTTCAAAAGTTTCCTTGTTTCCTATCGCCTTATTACGCATCTTGCTGCGATAATTATAAATCGTTGCCAAAGAATACCCCAAGAAATGGGCAATCCGATTACTATCAGTCACTCCCAGACGGATCAAAGCAAATATACGCAATTCCGTAGTCAGCAACTCGCCCGATTTGGGATATATTCTTCCTTCCTCTACCAATAACTCATTAAAAGAAGTAATGAAATGAGGAAATAACTCCAGGAAAGACTTATCAAACTCATTATAAAAATCCTTCCGTTCATCTCGTATGAACTGCTCGGATTTAATCGCTTTAAACAAATCGTCTATACGGGAGGCCATTGCCAGTTTCGCCAAAGAACGACGATAAAACTCCAACTTGTCCAGATAAATCACACATCTGTCCAAATAACGGGCAATGTATACTTCCTTGATCTTCCCCGTCTGTGCCAACTCAGCATTTACTTCCTGCATCTGCTGATTAGCCAGACTCAGATTACGGCGCATCACTGATAATTTCTTCATCCATCGGTACAGATAAAAAATAGCAGCAAGCAAAAATAAAGAAAGCAAACTGACACTGATTAAAAGAGTACGGGAAATCTGCCTCTCTTTTTCTTCTTTCAATTTATATGCTTTATCAATAATAGGAAAGAACTGCGTTACCTCAATAAACCGCAAACGGGCATTACAAGCTACCGCATCCTCCATTGAACAATTCAAATACTTATAAGCACGATCCAAATCACCTACCTCATACATCAGTTGAGCCAATTTCTGTAAGGATGCATATTCACGAATAGACGATTTCAAATCTGTAATAGCGGTCAAGGCCAGATAATAAATTTCTTTCTGAATATCTCCCCGCATATCGTAAGCCTCGGATAAAGTATAATAAATATACCCTTTTTGCCGTTCATCCGGCGTTTCTTTCAATAGGTCCGACAATATAACCAAAGCAGAATCCACCCTGCCATTAATAATCTTTTTCTCGGCCCATACAATGCTCCTGTCCACACAAGGATCAGTAGCAATAAGAATAGAATCCCTGTAAGCATCGGTCTTTTTCAAATATTTCACTTTTTCGGCATCATTGGTGGTATAATCGGCCACCCAACCATAATAAGCCCGATAGGTCCGGTAATAATAAGCCAAAGTCTCCCGTTCCAATTCCAACGGGTCTACCCGCTCCAATTGTTCCAAAGCCTCGTTATACATTCCCATCACCCCCATCACCTCGGCACGGTTAATGACAATCTCATTCTTTAACTCCGGATGATTCAACAGAGGCAACAAATTCATTTTTCCATTAATATAATACAATGCGGAATCAGCTTGATAATGCAGATAAGCGTTAAACAAAGAACCGCAAAGTTCATATTTCTCCCTATTATCTTTAGAACGGTGAAGACGTTGCTTTAAATCCACAATCTCTTTTTCCTTCTGTACATGACAAGCGGTCTTATTATCTATGACCCGATCCAACCTTTTCAACACTTCTTCATTGCTGTTTTTATCAGCAAACAAAGGAGTTGTCAAAGTCAACAAAAACAATATAAAGAAATAGGTTACATTCTTCATCTTATATACTTATTATAGATTCACAAATATATAAATATAAGTAATTAGAATAAAGTTTTTCAACGAAAATATTTTCATTGACGTTTATATTTTCAGCAATACAGCAAAGACAAATGCGCCTAATTATCAATAAGTTGAATCTATAAAACATTTATATTTTTATTCTAGTACTCAAATCTCAGCTATTCCACTCCTACATTTGCAACATCCAAATGAAATGAAGATATAAACACTAATTTCTATATATTATGAAAAGAACATTCGCACTTATGGCATTACTCGCGTTATTCGGTTTGCAACACACAGTGTCCGCAGCCATAATTAAAAAAGTAGCCCCAGAATCCCGAACTACAGATCCTACTGTATGGCGACAATATTTCCTCCAGTGATGTAAGCATCTCTTCTAAAGACATTCTTCTGAAAGATGTTGTGAAACAAGAAAATCCCAATTACTTAATCTTATATATGGATTTATCGGAAGCTACTCCGCAGACTTTTCATATTACACTGAAACAAGGTAAAAAGCAAACTGTTGTGCCATATGAAATAAAACAGCGTAAGGCAGATGCTTCCAACGTGGAAGGCTTCAACTCGGGTGACGTATTATATCTGATTATGCCAGACCGCTTCGCCAACGGAAATCCCTCGAACGATGTCGTACCGGAAATGTTGGAAGCAAAGGTAGACCGTAACGATCCGTTCGCCCGTCACGGGGGCGACCTCGCAGGTATTGAAAATAATCTGGATTATCTCTCCAACTTGGGAGTTACGGCAATCTGGCTGAACCCCATACAGGAAAATGACATGAAAGAAGGATCCTATCATGGCTATGCCATTACCGATTATTATCAAGTAGACCGCAGATTAGGTAGCAATGAAGAATTCTGCAAGCTGGTAGAACAAGCACACAGCAAAGGAATGAAAGTTGTTATGGACATGATTTTCAACCATTGTGGCAGCGAAAACTATCTTTTCAAAGATATGCCTTCCAAAGACTGGTTCAATTTTAAAGGAAACTACACACAAACTTCTTATAAAACAGCGAGTGTACAGGATATCCACGCTTCTGATTATGAACGCAAGATAGCCGTAGACGGATGGTTTACAGAATCAATGCCCGACTTGAACCAACGCAACCGCCATGTAGCCCGCTATTTGATCCAAAGCAGTATCTGGTGGATAGAATATGCAGGGATTAACGGCATCCGTCAAGACACACATCCTTACGCAGATTTCGACATGATGTCAGAATGGTGTAAAGCCGTGACCGATGAGTACCCTGATTTCAACATAGTAGGTGAAACTTGGTTGAACAGTAATGTGCTGGTTTCTTTCTGGCAGAAAGACAGCAGACTGGCTGCTCCCAGAAACTCCAATCTCCGTACCGTGATGGATTTCCCGCTGATGGAACAAATGAACAAAGCCTTTGACGAAGAAACAACTGACTGGAACGGCGGATTATATCGTCTTTACGATTATCTTACTCAGGATTTGGTATATGCAGATCCGATGAATCTGCTCGTTTTCCTTGATAACCATGATACTTCACGCTTTTATTTAAATGAAGAAGCCACGCAAAATATTGACCGCTACAAACAAGCACTTGTATTCCTGCTGACCACACGTGGCATTCCCCAGATTTATTATGGGACAGAAATTCTGATGGCTGCAGATAAAGCCAATGGCGACGGTCTGTTACGTTGTGATTTCCCCGGAGGTTGGAAAAATGACCCACGCAACTGTTTCAATGAGGCTAACCGTACTCCGCAGCAAAATGAAGCCTTTACTTATATGCAGAAATTACTCCAATGGAGAAAAGGGAATGAAGTCATAGCCAAAGGCAGATTGAAACACTTCGCTCCCAACAAAGGGATTTACGTTTATGAACGAAAATACGGAAACAAATCGATAACGGTTCTCATGAATGGAACAGACAAAACGCAAACCATAAACCTGACTCCATACAAAGAAGTACTTCCAACAACATCAGCCCATGATGTTTTAACGGATCAAAATATCGACTTGAATAAAAACCTAACACTTCCGGGGCGTGGAATGCTAGTTTTAGAATTTTAAAACAACCAGTAAAAGCTTATAATTTAATACCAGTACATATTATGAATTTAAAAAAGAATCTTTCACTTATCGCATTTCTCTGTATCTCATTCATTGCAAATGCACAACAAAAACTGAACTCTCCGGATGGTAATCTGGAGATGACATTTACTCTAGATGGTCAGGGCACTCCCACGTATGAACTGACCTATAAACAAAAGGAAGTTATCAAACCCAGTAAATTGGGGTTGGAATTAAAAAAAGAAGACGCAAACGCCAAAACCGACTTCGAATGGACTGATAAAAAAGACATAGACAAACTGGACATCAAGACAAACCTTTATAACGGTTTCGAGATAAAGGATGTCCGGACATCTACCAACGATGAAACATGGCAGCCGGTATGGGGAGAAGAAAAGGAAATCCGTAACCATTATAATGAATTGGCGGTCACATTGAACCAGCCTGCCAATGACAGATTTATAATCATCCGTTTCCGCCTGTTCAACGACGGTCTGGGCTTCCGCTATGAATTTCCGCAGCAGAAGAACTTGAACTATTTCGTGATCAAAGAAGAACATTCACAATTTGCCATGGCAGGTGACCACACCGCTTACTGGATTCCGGGAGATTATGACACACAGGAATATGACTATACCGTTTCCCGCCTGTCGGAAATCAGAGGATTGTTTTCAAAGGCTTATACGGAGAACTCCTCGCAAACCGCATTCAGCCCCACCGGTGTACAAACTGCCCTGATGATGAAAACAGACGACGGTCTGTACATCAATCTGCACGAAGCAGCTTTGATAGACTATGCCTGCATGCACCTCAACCTGGATGACAAGAACATGATTTTCGAATCATGGCTGACTCCGGACGCACAAGGTGACAAAGGATATATGCAGACTCCCTGCACTTCACCGTGGCGTACCGTCATCGTCAGTGATGATGCCCGCAACATTCTTGCCTCACGCATTACGTTAAACCTGAACGAACCTTGCAAAATAGCAGACACTTCCTGGATCAAGCCTGTGAAATACATCGGTGTGTGGTGGGATATGATTACGGGAAAAGGCTCATGGGCTTACACGGACGACTTATCCAGTGTAAAACTGGGTGAAACAGATTACAACAAAACAAAACCTAACGGCAAACACTCTGCCAACACTGCCAACGTAAAACGTTACATTGATTTTGCAGCAGAGCATGGATTCGACCAAGTATTGGTAGAAGGCTGGAATGAAGGTTGGGAAGACTGGTTCGGAAAAAGCAAAGATTATGTGTTTGATTTTGTAACTCCCTATCCCGACTTCAATGTGAAAGAACTTCAAAGCTACGCTGCAAGCAAAGGCGTAAAACTGATGATGCATCATGAAACTTCAGCTTCTGTACGTAACTATGAACGCCACATGGATCAGGCATACCAATTCATGGTAGACAACGGATATAATTCTGTAAAAAGTGGCTATGTAGGCAACATTATTCCACGTGGCGAACACCACTATGGACAATGGATGGATAACCACTATCTGTATGCGGTGAAAAAAGCAGCGGACTACAAAATCATGGTAAACGCCCACGAAGCTGTACGCCCTACCGGAATATGCCGCACCTATCCCAACCTGATCGGTAACGAATCGGCACGCGGAACTGAATATGAATCATTTGGCGGTAACAACGTAAACCATACTACCATCTTGCCTTTCACACGATTAATAGGTGGTCCGATGGACTACACTCCGGGTATCTTTGAAACCCGCTGTAACAAAATGAATCCTACCAACAATTCACAGGTACGTTCTACTTTGGCACGCCAACTGGCCCTGTATGTAACAATGTACAGCCCATTACAAATGGCTGCCGACATACCTGAAAACTATGAACGCTTCATGGATGCCTTCCAATTCATAAAAGATGTAGCCATTGACTGGGATGAAACCAAATATCTGGAAGCCGAACCGGGAGACTATATTACCATTGCCCGCAAAGCTAAAGGAACCAACGACTGGTATATCGGCTGTACGGCAGACGAGAACGGTCATTCTTCAAAACTGATATTTGATTTCCTTGATCCGGACAAAAAATACATCGCAACTGTATATGCAGACGCAAAAGATGCCGACTGGAAAGATAATCCACAGGCATATACCATCCGTAAAGGCATTGTGACCAACAAAAGCAAACTGAACTTACACGCAGCAAGCGGTGGTGGTTATGCAATCAGCATTAAAGAGGTAAAAGATAAAGCAGAATTAAAAGGCATCAAGAGGTTATAGAAAGTGATCTTTTGACAAACAGTTAACATTAATCCTCATAAAATGTAGCCGAATGAGCCTTGAACAGTTCACATATAGTTATATTTTTAAGATAAGCCAACCAGTATATTATACTATGAATCAATTATATATGATTTGCACTAGCACTAAATCATTTATATTTTTATTCTTATCTCAAAAATCGCTTTATAAGACCGCTACATTTGTAACAAACAAAACAAAAAGTAAGTGAGGATGATGGTTAGCTAAAGCAGCCGCCAATCATTCTAAAAGGTAAAAACATACATTATAACAGAGATTGATTAGAAAATCAGGTTGTTTGGGAAAACAGTTTTCAATAGGTATTTTTTAACTGAGAATATAAACTTGAAATAATTATTTAACTTTAAATTTAAAGACATGAAAAGAAACTTGATGTTCAAGGTCCTACTAATGTTAATGGTAGGATGCTTCTTGTCCATAGACGCATTTGCCCAGCAAATGACTGTTAAAGGACTTGTAAAGGACACAACAGGCGAACCAATTATCGGTGCCAATGTTGTGGTAAAAGGAACAACCAATGGTACTATCACTGATTTTGACGGTAACTTCCTGTTAAACGCCAATAAAGGTGATATAATTGTTATTTCGTTTATCGGATACCTGACCCAGGAACTTCCGGCTGCTACTTCACTAAATGTGATACTGAAAGATGATACGGAAACTTTGGAAGAAGTAGTCGTTATCGGTTATGGTGTGGCTAAAAAGAATGACCTGACCGGTTCGGTAACAGCCATGAAACCGGATGGAAAGAACAAAGGCTTAGTAATAAACGCACAGGATATGATTTCTGGGAAAATAGCCGGTGTCAATGTAACAAGTAATGATGGTGCCCCAGGCAGTGGCGCCCAGATTCGTATACGTGGCGGTTCTTCACTGAACGCATCTAATGACCCTCTAATTGTTATTGATGGTATGGCTATGGACAATGAGGGAGTAAAAGGCCTCTCTAACAAACTAGCCATGATTAATCCGCAGGATATCGAATCATTCAACGTATTAAAAGACGCTTCAGCCACTGCTATCTACGGTTCACGCGGCTCAAACGGTGTTATCATCATCACTACTAAAAAGGGACGCAAAGGGCAAAAGCCTTCAGTTTCCTATTCAGGTAGTGTCACATTGAGTCAGAAAAAAGGAACAGTTGATGTACTTGACAGCAACCAATACCGTCAACTTATCACCGATTTATACGGAGAAAACAGCGATGCTTATCGTGCCATGGGTACAGCCAACACCGACTGGCAAGATCTTATTTACCGTACCGCTCTCAGTCATGACCACAATATAACCGTATCGGGTGCAGTAAAAGACCTTCCTTATCGTGTATCTGTAGGTTTCACCAATCAAGAAGGTATCTTGAAAAATTCTGATTTCAAACGTGTCACAGCTGCATTGAATCTTAATCCGTCTTTTTTTGACGATCATTTGACTATGAACCTCAATGCGAAAGGAATGTACGCACGTTCTGCATATGCCGACGGTGGAGCCGTAGGTGCTGCTGTAAAAATGGACCCTACCCAAGATCCTTATAATTTCACATCCGAATATCACAAAGCCCAATTCGGCAATGCATTGGATCAGACATTACAAAATTATGGGGGATTTTTCCAATGGTCATCAGCCGCATCATTAGGCGACTCCACATGGCCGTTCATCTATAACAGCACGGCAGAATGTGCCAACCCATTAGCCATGCTTGCTTTTAACACAGAAGTTGCCCACAGCCGCGCCTTTGTGGGAAGTGCCGATATCGACTATAAAGTACATGGTCTTGAAGACCTTCGCCTTCATTTATCTCTAGGTGCCGATGTTTCCAAAGGACGCCAAGCACAGAATAAATCTACTGCTTCCCCTAGTGCCATGTATTATGGTTCTGTTGGAGGTGAAAGTATCCTAAAACGCAACCTTTCATTGAATGCATACGCCCAATATTATAAAGACTTTAATGATAACCACCATTTTGATATTATGGGAGGTTACGAATGGCAACATTTTTGGAAAAGCACAAACAGTGACTACGTAGGTCGTTATCCGATGACGAACGATGACCCCACATTAGCCGGCACAGAGCGTCCTCACACTCCGTATCAATACAAGACCGACAGTTATTTGGTTTCCTTCTTCGGACGTGCCAACTACATACTTATGAACCGTTACTATCTTACAGCTACCGTTCGCGATGATGGAACTTCACGCTTCAAAGACCATTGGGCGTGGTTCCCGTCTGTAGCCTTAGCTTGGAAAGCAAAAGAAGAAAACTTCCTAAAAGACATATCTTGGATATCTGACTTGAAACTTCGCTTAGGCTGGGGCATGACAGGTCAACAGGCAGGAGAAAAAATTAACAATTATAACTGGATTCCCACATACTCAGTAAGCACAGGTACTAACGGTTTTTATCCACTGATAGGTAACGGAACCCTATACCGCCCGGACAACTATACTCCTGATTTAAAATGGGAAACCACTACTACCTATAATATTGGGGTTGATTTTGGTATTATGAATCAACGGCTGACAGCCAGTATTGATGCTTATTACCGTAAAACCGAAGATTTGCTGAACTATGCACCATTAGCGTCCATGGCTGGCTATAGAAATCAAGCATGGCAAAATATCGGTTCGTTGGAAAATAAAGGCATCGAATTTGCCTTAGACTGGAAACCCATTGTAAACAATGACTTAATATGGACTATTAATTATAACCTTACTTATAATAAGAATGAGATTACCGATCTAAGTGGTGTATCCGATAGTGGTGCTCCTGTAGCCAATACCGATATCAAAGTAGGTCAAGGTTCGGGTTTTTATCTGCAATACAATCAAGTAGGGTATCCAGCTAATTCATTCTATGTATACCAACAAGTATATGACCCACAAGGCAACCCGATAGAAAATGCAGTAGTAGACCGGGACGGTGACGGTAAGATTACCGAAAATGACAAATACCTTTATAAAAATGCTGCTCCCGACGTAACTATGGGGCTTTCCTCCCGCCTGGAATACAAAAATTGGGACTTCGGATTCTCACTGCGTGCCAGTCTAGGTAACTATGTTTATGATGGAATCAACGCCGGATGGAGCAACATGAATCCTGGTGAAGTATGGTCCAACTCTTTGAATTACCTGTCTAACCGTCCGGTAGACGCTGTAGCCAGAAATTGGCAAACTTACGAAATTACCGCCAAAGCTTCGGACTACTGGGTGCGTAACGCCTCATTCTTGAAGTGTGACAACATCACTTTAGGATACAGCTTTTCCAATCTCTTCAAGAACGGAAGCTATCGCGGTTTGAATGGACGCGTATATGGAACCGTATCGAATGTTTTCACCATTTCAAACTATGATGGCATCGACCCCGAAATCAATAACGGATTCGATAACAATCTCTATCCGCGTCCTATCTCATTTATTATTGGTCTTAACCTGAATTTCTAATTCGCAAAATTATGCAGTATATGAAAAAATACATAAAGAATATCGTTCCTGCCACATTCATGATGTTGGCTTTGGGGGCAACCTCATGTATCGGAGACTTAGATGTAGATCCTATCGATCCGAACATCGATACCAATGTTGATTTAAACGGATTGTTCAACAAGTGCTACGCCAATATGGCATTAGCCGGAAACGGTGGTGCTAACGGTGACTGTGATATTGACGGTTTGGATGGTGGTACGACAGGCTTTATCCGCCAATTGTTCAATTCCAACGAACTGACCACTGATGAAGCTATCTGCGGCTGGGGAGATGAAGGTGTAGCCAGTTTCTGCTACAATACTTACAATGCTTCCCATCCTATGTTAAACGGGTTCTATGCCCGTCTGACTACCGGCATCACCTATTGTAACCAATATCTGGCTATGGCTGGAGATACAGATGCCACCATGTCTGCCGAAATCCGCTTTGTACGTGCCCTACACTACTTCTTACTGATGGATGGTTGGGGAAACATACCCTTTACATTGGAACCAATGACCAAACCTGAACAAAGATCCAGAGCTCAAATGTATGAATGGCTTGAACAGGAACTGATCGGAATAGAACCGGCCCTTTCCGAAGCAAAAGCAAAAAAATCGACAGATGCCGGTTATGGTCGTGTAGACAAAGCTGCCTGCTGGCTGTTGCTCTCACGCCTGTACTTGAATTCGGAAATTTATACAGGAACGGCCCAATGGCAAAAAGCAAAAGAATATGCCGACAAAGTAATAAAATCCTCCTACCGGCTCAATACTGTGGGAAAAGGCGGATGGACTGCCTATCAAATGTTATTCATGGGTGACAACGGGGAAACTGATGCTGCTTACGAAGCTCTTCTACCCTTACTTCAAGACGGTCTGACAACCACCAGTTGGGGTACTTCCCTGTTCTTGATAGCTGGTTGCTTTGATGGTGAGATGCATGCAAACCCTAATGACCTGACAGCCACCAACGGTGTTTCTGCACAAAACTGGGGCGGTAACCGCGCACGTCCTGACCTCATCCGCAAATTCTTCCCTCAGAATGATGCCCCCGAACTGCCAAGCTACGACATGTATGTAGCAGCCAAAGACGACCGTGCTTTATTCGACGGTGTGGGACGTACCTTAAACAATGAAGATGTATCTACCTTTAAAAGCGGTTATGCTATTGCAAAATTCACCAACTTCAAAACAGACGGTTCAGCCGGACATGATGCCACCTTCGCCGATACCGACTACTTCTTGCTACGTGTTGCAGAAGCCTATCTGACTTTTGCAGAAGCCGATGCTCGCTTGAATGGAGGAAACACTACATCTGAAGGTACACAAGCAGTTAACTCCATCCGAAGTCGTGCACATGCTTCTACCCGTACAAATGCATATAGCCTGGATGATATTTGCGATGAATGGAGCCGAGAATTCTATTTTGAAGGCCGCCGCCGTATGGACTTAATTAGATTCAACCGCTATGGAGGCAACAACAATTACACTTGGCAATGGAAAGGCGGATCTTATGAAGGACGTAGTTTTGATGCACATCTTAATATTTTTGCCATCCCGACCAATGAGTTGACTGCCAACTCCAATTTGACTCAGAACCCGGGATACTGAAAACTTTTTGTTTTATAAATATTAAATGAA
>OLYV01000630.1_pt1 | contig 15119 bp, 10 predicted proteins | sample 1644371 | NCBI WGS metagenome assembly OLYV01 (sample SAMEA103958124, study PRJEB25191) | human gut metagenome | biome: human-associated habitat [ENVO:00009003]; feature: intestine environment [ENVO:2100002]; material: feces | place: Germany | collected 2013/2015 | reverse complement strand
CTCCCAGGTAGGGGCTGCCTGTCACACCGGAAACCGTACCTGTTTTTTCAATAGCATCGTACAAAAAGAGTATGTTGAGAAAAATCCGCTGAAGGTACTTGAGAGCGTGTATGATATTATCAAGGAACGTAAAGCACATCCGCAGGATGGTTCCTATACCAATTATCTGTTTGGGAAAGGAACCGATAAGATTTTGCAGAAACTTGGGGAAGAGTGTACGGAAATTGTAATTGCAGCGAAAAATCCGGAACCGGAAAACATCAAATACGAGATTTCCGATTTTCTGTATCACTGTATGGTGCTTATGGTGGAAAAAGGCATTACCTGGGAAGAGATTGCCAATGAACTTGCCCAGCGATAAAAAATAAATGTTAAGAGGTATCTATGAGAAAACTAGCTTTAAGTGACGAGATTCTGATGCAGATTGAAAAACCTGCACGCTATATCGGTAATGAGCTGAATTCTGTAGTAAAAGATGACACATCGCAGATTCGTTTTGCGATGTGTTTTCCTGATGTATACGAAATTGGTATGTCACATCTTGGAATTCAGATCCTATACGACATGTTTAACCGCAGAGAGGACACCTGGTGTGAACGTGTCTATTCTCCATGGCCGGATCTGCATAAAATTATGAAGGAGCAGAATATTCCGTTGTTCGGACTTGAGTCCCAGGAACCGATCAAAAACTTTGATTTTGTCGGTCTGACTCTGCAGTATGAGATGTGCTACACCAATATTTTACAGATTCTGGATCTGGCACAGATTCCGCTTCTTTCGGCTGACCGTGGGGACGAAGACCCGATTATTTTAGGTGGAGGACCATGTTCTTATAATCCGGAACCGATTGCAGACTTTTTTGATTGTTTTTATATTGGAGAAGGGGAGACACAGTATGATACATTTTTAAATCTCTATAAGTCGATGCGGGCATCCGGACAGTATTCAAGAAAGGCATTTCTGCATGAGGCGGCAAAAATAGAGGGCATTTATGTCCCGTCGCTGTATGAAGTCCGTTACAAAGAAGATGGCACGATAGCGGCATTTACTCCTGTTTATGATGATATTCCGGCAACCATCAAAAAGCAGGTGGATATGGATCTGACCGGCTCGGTTTATCCGGAAAAACCGGTGGTTCCATTTATCAAAGCAACACAGGATCGCGTGGTACTTGAAATACAGAGGGGCTGTATCCGCGGATGCCGTTTCTGTCAGGCCGGCATGATTTACCGGCCAAACCGGGAAAAGGGCGTAAAACGACTGAAAGAACTTGCACAAACCATGCTTGCATCGACCGGCTATGAAGAGATTTCCTTAAGTTCTCTCAGTTCATCGGATTATTCCGATCTGGAGGAACTGATCAATTTCCTGATTGAGGAGTGTGACAAAAAACATGTCAATATTTCCCTGCCATCCCTTCGTATTGATGCCTTTTCCCTTGATATTATGCAGAAAGTGCAGGACATCAAAAAAAGCAGTCTGACATTTGCCCCGGAGGCAGGTTCCCAGAGACTGCGAAATGTTATCAATAAAGGCCTGACGGTTGACAATATTCTGACCGGTTCCCATGATGCGTTTGTCGGCGGCTGGAATAAGGTCAAGCTTTATTTTATGCTTGGACTTCCAACGGAAACAGAAGAAGATATGCGGGCGATCCCGGAACTGGCAAACGAGATTGCCGCTTTGTATTATGACACCGTGCCAAAGGAACAGAGAAACGGAAAATGCCAGATTACGATCAGTACTTCCTTTTTTGTACCGAAACCTTTTACCCCGTTCCAGTGGGCTACCATGTTAGACCCATCAGATTATCTGGCGCGTGCAAAGATTGTCAATGATCATGTAAAGGAACAGTTAAACCACAAGAGTATCCGTTACAACTGGCATGAAGCCGATGTGACGGTATTGGAAGGAATCCTTGCGCGCGGAGACCGTAAGATTTCAAAAGCTATTCTTTATGTGTATGAACACGGCGAATTTTTCGATGCGTGGTCGGAATTCTTTCACTATGATCTGTGGCTGGAGGCATTTGCCGCATGTGGCATTGATATTGATTTTTATACCAAGAGAGCACGAAGCGACGATGAAATTTTTCCGTGGGATTTTATTGATGTCGGTGTGACAAAGGCATTTATGCTGCGTGAATGGAAAACCGCGCTCAGTGAGACGGTGACGCCAAACTGCCGGATGCGCTGCTCCGGATGTGGTGCAAGACAATTTGGAGGAGGTGTCTGCTTTGAAAATCAGAATTAAATTTCGAAAATGGGGTGTCATGAAATTCATCGGACACCTGGATATGATGCGCTATTTTCAGAAAGCGGTCCGGCGTGCAAAGATTGATATCCGTTATTCGGAAGGATATTCTCCGCATCAGATTATGTCCTTTGCGGCGCCGCTTGGAGTCGGAATCACAAGCGATGGCGAATATTTTGATATTGAAGTCAATGAATCCATGACATCTAAGGAGGCAGTCGCTGCACTGAATGAAACCATGGTAGATGGTGTGGAGGTTACTTCCTATGTGAAACTGCCGGATAAAGCGAAAACCGCGATGTCAATTGTGGCAGCAGCGGATTACCGGCTGAGCTATAAAGAAGGGTACGAAAGTCCGTTTTCAACGGAAGAATGGAAAAGAATCGTCAAAGAACGGTTTTTGGACAGCCCACAGTTTACCATTATCAAAAAGACGAAAAAAAGTGAACGGGAAGTGGACCTAAAACCATTGGTATACGCGTTTTCCGTTGAAGAGGAGCAGGGACGCCCGGCATTTTCCCTGCAGGTTTCTACGGGCAGTGTGGATAATATTAAACCGGAACTGGTACTTTCATCGGTTTATCAGCTTTGCGGACTGGAATACTGCGAATCCGCAATCCAGATCCACCGGCTCGAAGTTTATGCGAGGGATGAACAGGGGCAGCTGGTTGGGCTTTCCGGCATGGGAGAGGAAATTGTTTAAATGAATCGGATCGTTGTCACAAAACTGGAACATCATCAGACAGAGTATCTTGCTTATCTGGTTTTGGATGAGAACCGGAAGCTGCAGGAACTTCAGGTTTTTGAACCGGAAGAAAATACTCTGCTGGATCATATTTATGTAGGATATGTAGAGAAGATTGTGCCCAATATTCATGCCGCTTTTGTGCGCATTGCGGATGGACAGAAATGCTATCTTCCGCTGAATGATGTGAAAAACCCGGTGTATACCAGAAAATTATCCAAAAAAGAAGCGCTCTGTGAAGGGGATGAGTTGCTGGTGCAGGTTGTAAAAGATGCGGTAAAAACCAAAGATCCGGTCGTAAGCACCAAGCTTGTAGTGCATGGACATTACTGTTTCCTTTCGACAGAGAATACCTGTCTTGGCGTTTCTAAAAAATTATCCCAGGAGGAGTCAAAAAGACTGTCGGCTCTTTTAGAGAACACGTGTAAGGATCATGAAGCAGAAGGGTACGGGCTGGTATTCAGAACCAATGCAGGGGCGGTTCCGGAAACCCTCGCCGGGTACTTATGCCTTGAAATAGGGACTGGAAATAGAACAGGCAGGTCTGAAGGCCTGCCCTGATAGAGAACCGGGAGATGATTATAGAGTCTTTATGCAAGCTATCAGTTTGTCGACATCTTCTTCTGTTGTATCGAAAGAGGTAACAAGTCTCATTTCTCCTATGGTTTCGTTCCAAAAGTAGAAATGATAATATTCTTGTAGCTTATCTTCTTTTTCACGCGGCATGATGAAGAATAATTGGTTGCTCTCCACTGTTTGGGTAAACTTTATATCAGGCATTGTGGAAAGTTTCTTGTACAAGCGTTGCGCCATTGCGTTGGCATGTTGTGCGCATGTTAACCATAGGTTATCTTCAAGGAAGGCTGTGAACTGGCAAGAGATATAACGCATTTTGCTGGCCAATTGGCAAGATTGTTTTCTGGCATAACGTGCTTCCTTTATCAAATCCTGATTGAAAATCACTACACATTCGGCTCCCATCAGTCCGTTCTTTGTTCCTCCCAAAGTCAATGTGTCAACTCCGCAAGCTCCTGATATATCATCAAGACTCATTCCCAATGCTGCCGCGGCATTAGAGATACGGGCACCGTCCATATGCACAAACAGTCCATGCCGGTGTGCAAATTCTGTCAATGTGCATATTTCTTCTGGTTTATAAATTGTTCCTAATTCACTACATTGACTTAGGTAAATTGCTCCGGGCTGAGAATGGTGTTCTATACCAAAGTTAACCATAAATGGTTTTAGTAATTCCGGAGTCAGTTTGCCATCCGGAGTAGGAATTGTGCGCATGAAACAGCCAGTCGCTTTACTGGGGGCACCACATTCATCTACAGCAATGTGAGCTGTGTCGGCACAGAAGATAATATGGTAAGGACGGGTCATTATTTGCAGCGCCATAGTATTACTGCCTGTGCCATTAAAAACAAACAGTGCTTCACATGGACGTGAAAATTGTTCTTTCACTTTGTGGGCGGCTTCTTCTGTCCATGGATCATCTCCATAGCCAAGTGCATGTCCGTTATTGGCCTTCATTAACGCTTCCATGATGCGGGGATGTACACTTGAATTATTGTCAGATGCAAAACTTCTCATATTCTTTTTCTATTTTACAATTTATTTGTAAAGGTAGGAGCTTTTTCAACAAAATGCAATGAAACGTCATTGAAATAAATACGCAAAAGGAGTATCATGCAGATGTATTATACATGTAATGCTTTTATCTGATCTTTGCCATCGGAAAAATAACAAGGTAAAAGTATGATGAAAGCTCAGATGAAAGGCATTAGCCTTATGATAATTCTCTTGATGTTGGTATTGACTGTACAGGCGGCTGCTTTGAGAGGAACTGTAACAGATAAAGCGACTAAAGAGCCACTTATTGGTGCTGCTGTACAGTTAAGTGGTACAAATACAGGAACTATTACTGATGTGGATGGTAATTTCGAACTTGCGGGATTAAGAAATGGAACGTACAAGCTTATTATATCTTATGTGTCTTATTGTACACAGACTGTTGAGGTTACAATAAACGGCATGTTCGAAATAAAAGTAGAACTAGAACAGGATAATCAACAATTAGGAGAAGTTGTGGTTGTAGCGGATGCTAAAAAGAATACGGAGAATGCTATTATTACCCAACAACGTACTAGCTTGGTTATGCAAACGGGAGTTTCTGCCCAGCAGATTACCAAGACGCAAGATAAAGATGCTTCGGAAGTGATTCGCCGTGTACCGGGTATCAGTATAATTGAGGAGAAATTCGTTATGGTACGTGGGCTTTCACAACGGTATAATAATGTGTGGATTAATAATAGTGCCGTACCTAGTTCTGAAGCCGATGCGCGTGCTTTCTCTTTCGATATTATTCCATCGTCGCAGTTGGATAATATGTTGGTAGTGAAATCGCCTGCACCGGAATATCCGGCTGATTTCAGTGGTGGTTTTATTTTAGTGAATACCAAAGATGTTCCTAGCAGTAATCTGTTTACTATTTCGGTTGGAACTAGTTTAAATGATCAGACTCATTTTAAAAAGTTTCTGTATAATAAAGGAAGTGGCACAGATTTTCTAGGTTTCGATAATGGCTTTCGTAGCTTGAAAGGTGGAATCAATGCTGTGCTTAGTCCGATGAACAATGGCTATGATTTATTAAATAATGGGTTAAATAATGACTGGACCGTTAAAGATCGTAGGCCCTTGGCAGATCTTAGCCTGAATATGCATTTCAGCCGTCGCTGGGTGGATAGTAGCGGACGTACTTTGGCTATATTAGGAACAGTGAACTATAGCAATAGCTATAGGACATATCTGGATATGGATAACAATTTGTTTGGTGCTTATGATATGACTCACGATTGTTCTAATTATTTACGTAAAAGTATAGATGACCAATATAATCATAGTGTTCGTATAGGAACTATGCTGAATTTTACTTATATACCTGCCAGTGGTAACAGTCGCTATGAGTTTAAGAATATTTTTAATCAATTAGGGAAAGACCGCTATACTTACCGTAAGGGAACAGATGCACAAAGTGATTATGAAGAGAGTGCGGAATATTATTATCAGAGTCGTACCACTTATAATGGTCAATTTACGGGGAAGCATACATTGGGTAATACCGATAAGTTGGATTGGAGTGCTGGATATTCTTATGCCAATCGGAATATGCCGGACCGCCGTCGATATACTACCGTACTCAATGAGGAGACCAATCAGTTGGAAGTAGAGAACTTGAATGAGATTAATCGGGAGTTTTCCCGATTGGATGAACATATTTTGTCGGCTAACATCAATTATCAGCACGATTTCTCTTTCGGGATTTTTACTCCTAGCCTGAAGGTTGGAGCTTACACGGAGCATCGTGCTCGTGAATATAATACCCGTTTTTTTATCTATAGTTGGAAAAATGGTTTGCCGGGTGCTTATAAAGTAATGAATGTCCCTAATGAATTATTACAAGAGAAGAATTATGGAGAGAATGGACTTTATTTATTGGAACAAGTGGATTGGCGCAATAATTACGAAGGCAATAACCTCTTGAGTGCTGGTTATGTAGGGGGTAATCTTCCGTTGGGCAAATTGAATGTATACGCAGGAGTTCGTTTTGAATATAATAGAATGGAGTTGGTTAGCCATACACAGAAAAACGAGGAAAGCCCCACTAGTGTGTTTTACACGTATGATGACTTTTTCCCGTCTGTAAATGCGGCTTATCGTTTGAATGATAAGCATCAGTTCCGTTTATCTTATGGACGTACTGTGAATCGTCCGGAATTTCGGGAGGTTTCTTCTTCTGTATATTATGATTTTGATCTTGCCAGCAATGTACAAGGTAATTATAATTTAAAGCCTGCTTATATTGATAATTTAGATTTTGGTTATGAGTTTTATCCCAGCAGTGGAGAGCTGATTTCTGTTTCTCTTTTCTATAAAAGGTTTAAGAATCCTATTGAATGGACTTATACTGTATCCGGAGGTACAGACCTTATCTATTCGTATGTCAATGCCAAAGGAGCGGATAATTATGGAGTAGAAGTGGATATACGCAAAAATCTGGATTTTATAGGTATGCGTAATTTTAGTCTTAGTCTGAACGGGGCTTTAATTAAAAGTAAAGTGAAATTTGAGCCGGGAGCCAAAGAGAAGGACCGTCCGATGCAAGGTCAATCTCCATATTTGATTAATGCCGGTTTCTTCTATCAACATGCCGATAGCGGATGGAATGCTGCATTGCTTTATAACCGTATCGGTAAACGTATTATTGGTGTAGGCCGTAGTTTGGGAACCGCAGACAATGAAGTCAGAGTACCCGATTCTTATGAAATGCCCCGTAATGCAGTAGATTTAAGTGTTTCGAAAAAAATTGGTAATCTGGAAATAAAGGTTGCTGTACGCGATTTGTTGGCGGAGAAAGTTTCTTTCAAGCAATTTGAAGAAACTAGACATGGAAAAGTGGCGCAAATTACCCGTCAATACAAATCAGGGCGTAATTTCAATTTGAACATTAACTATACGTTTTAAAATAGAATGAATCTTTCATTATTAACCAATAAACAAATGGAAATGAGAACTGACAAGTTTATGATTTACGTATTCTCAGCAATAATGCTGGGGGGAATGGTTGCTTGTAGCAGTGATGATCCGGAAACTGATACAGGAAACGGTAATGGCAACGGTGGAAATGCCGAAGCTCCTTATGTATGGGGGGCTGAGGGGGCTATTAAAACATGTGACCACTTGTTATTTAATGATGATAAAACAGAGAATGCCAAAGGTACCGTGATAGGAAATGGAGATCAGGAGTTTATTTTTAAGGGTACACAGACTTTGTCCAAAGGAACTTACCTGATGAAAGGATGGATTTATGTGGGGACTGGGTCGGTATTGACCATCGAACCGGGGACTGTTATCAAAGGGGATAAAGATACACAGGCTGCCTTGATTGTAGAACCGGGCGGCAAACTAATAGCCGAGGGTACTAAAGACGCTCCGATTGTTTTTACCTCTGAACAGCCTAAAGGCCAGCGTAAACCGGGAGATTGGGGGGGATTGATTATTTGTGGTAATGCCAAGAATAATCAGGGAGTGTTGAACCAGCAGATTGAAGGAGGTCCACGTACTAAACATGGAGGAAATGATGATGCTGACAATTCAGGTATATTGAGATATGTACGTGTGGAATTTGCTGGTTATCCTTTTCAAAAAGATAAGGAAATTAATGGTATAACTTTTGGATCTGTAGGTAGTGGAACTACCATTGATCATTTACAGGTTTCATATTCCAATGACGACTCTTACGAATGGTTTGGAGGTAATGTAAATTGTAAATATCTAGTGGCTTATAATGGATGGGACGATGAGTTTGATACAGATAATGGCTTCTCCGGTAAGGTCCAATATTGTCTTTCAATCCGTGATCCGAGAATCGCAGATACTTCTCAGTCTAATGGTTTTGAGTCGGATAATTGTGGAGACGCCTCATTGATAGAACCCTATACGACAGCCGTATTTAGTAATGTCACTTTTATCGGACCGTTGGGGCGTGATGCCAACTTTGTTAATAATGAGAGCTATATTACGGGCGGTAGCTTCAATCCTAATAATGGTTCAGCTTTAGGTAAGTTTCAGTCTGCTATGCAGATCCGGCGTTCCAGTCGTTTGAATTGCTTTAATTCAGTAGCTGTAGGGTATCCTGTCGGTTTAATTATTGATGGTGAGAAAGGTAATACAGTTGAGATGGCGAAGGCAGGAAACATAAAGTTGGAGAATATTTGGTTTGCAGGTATGACGGTGGTCGGTTCTGATGCTAACAAAGTATATGATGATGTGCTTTATGATGCCGTGAACAAGCAAATCATTGATGCTGGACAAGAGTCTTATTCTTCTACTTTTTTCAAGACTCAGAAAGGAAATAAAGTATTGACTGATGTCAATGAGTTGAAATTCAAGGACGGGCGTAATATCGGTGTTAATTATATGCCGGATGCAGATAGCCCTGTGTTGACAGCCGCTTCATTTAATGACGCACTGTTGAGCAGCGGTTTTGAGACAGTAGAATATATCGGAGCGTTTGGAACAGATGATAATTGGTTGGATGGCTGGACTAATTTCGATCCTAATAATACAGACTACTAATACACCTTTGAATATACACACATAGCTGTTAATTTTAGGGGATTCTATGCGGTAAAGTCATAGAATTCCCTTATTTTTGTATCCAAACCTAGAAACTATTAATTAATACACCTATGTATCCATTTAAATTTAACCCCATTCTGAAATCCACCATTTGGGGTGGAGAAAAGATTATTCCGTTCAAACATCTGAATATTGAACAGCCTCAGGTTGGCGAAAGTTGGGAAATTTCTAATGTCCCAGGCGATGAGTCTGTTGTTGCTAATGGAACTGAAGCCGGCAAAAATTTGAGCCAGTTGGTAAAAGAATATAAAGGTTCTTTGGTAGGAGAAAGTAATTATCAGCGTTTTGGCGATAATTTTCCCTTGTTGATCAAATTCATTGATGCTTGTGACGACCTCTCTATACAAGTGCATCCGGATGATGAACTGGCAAAGAAGCGTCATAATTCGATGGGCAAGACCGAAATGTGGTATGTTATTGACAATGCCGGGGGGAAAGCACATCTGCGTTCGGGATTAAGTAAAAAAATTACTCCCGATGAATATGCTGCAATGATTGCTGATAATACTATTTGTGATGCATTGGCTGATTATGCCGTACAACCGGGTGATGTGTTTTTCTTGCCTGCAGGACGTATCCATAGTATTGGAGCCGGATGCTTTATTGCTGAGATTCAGCAGACCTCGAATGTGACTTATCGAATTTATGATTTCAATCGTAAGGATAAAAATGGCAATACTCGTGAGTTGCATACAGAATTGTCAAAAGATGCCATAGATTATTCTGTAGAAGAGGATTATCGTACTCATTATACTCCGAAACAGAATGAATCTGTCGAGTTGGTTACCTGTCCGTATTTCACTACTTCTGTTTATGATTTGACTGAAAATATGACGATAGATTATAGTGAACTTGATTCGTTTGTAATTTATATTTGCATGGAAGGTACATGTACGGTAACTGATGGGGATGGTAACTCATTGGAATTGCAAGCCGGTGAATCTATCCTTTTCCCTGCCACAACAAAAGAGGTGAAAGTGACTGTGGAAGGTCATGTTAAGTTCTTGGAAACTTATGTATAAAGATTCGTTTTGTTTTTGATAAAATAAACTGCTGTTTCCAATACATACAACGAAAGCAGCAGTTTATTTTATTAAAAACAATGTTCCCTGTTTAAAAGGTAAACTTCAGGCATACAGGTTTATTGGTTTTTATTGTTTTGCCTGTGTCTTTCAGTAGTCCTGTTTGGGAATCTCTTTCAAATACTTGTATGGAGTTGCTGTCTCTGCAGGCCACTAACAGGTATCGTCCGTTCCGGCTGATAATAAAATTACGTGGATGGATACCAGTCAGCTGATAACCTGTCTTTGTTAATGTTCCTTCTTCCTGATTTATGGAGAAAATAGCGATACCGTCTGCTTTTAAGCGGTTGGATGCATATAGAAATTTTCCATCAGGTGAAATGTGAATATCTCCGCTACCTTTGGCACCCACTGTGTCAGCTTCTATATATTGTATGGCGTTTAATTTTCCTTTGTCGTAAGAGAAAGCTATAACTTTTCCTGAGATTTCATTAATCAGATAAGCGAATTTTTGGTTCGGATGGAAACAAATGTGGCGTGGTCCTGATCCTGATTCTACTTTTATATTAAATTCTTCGGATTCATTCAGCAAGGAATGGGATACACCATCAGTTACATTCTCACTAACAGGAAATACATGAATCTGGTCTGTTCCTAAATCACTGGCAAGTAGATATTTATGGTCTGGAGTGAATTCTATACAATGTAAATGTGGCTGTGTTTGTCTCTCTTTGTCAAGACTATTTCCTGTAAAGGAAATAAGGCGTGTTTCGGATTTTAATTTGCCGTCTTTATCTAGTGGGAAAACGGTAATGCTACCTCCTATATAATTTGCTGTCAGGACAAATTTTTCCGACGGGCTGAGAGTTATATAACAAGGTGCACCGCCGTCAGTGGGTTGAGAATTAAGCAAAGTTAGTTTCTTTTGTTCTTTATCGAATTTGATGGCATTGGCGGTAGAACTTTTTCCGGAATCCTCCCCTACAGCATATATTCTTTCTCCATCAGCCGAAGGAATGAGGAAAGATGGGTTGGATATTCCTTTTATTCCGCTGATATATTGTGAGTTGCCATTTTGTTCATCAAAGTTATAAACCTTGATACCTTCTTCCTCCGGAGTTGCATAACTGCCTACCAACATATACATCATATTCGGATTTTCTTCAACTGTAATTGCTTCCGTTTGTTTCTTGGGAGAGGGTATACAGCCTCCCAGTATCATACTGCTCATACACAATACCATTAATTTTTTGTTCATATTGTCTGATCTGTTAGGATTAGAAAAATTATTTTCAAAGATACATTGTTCTCATTAAAATGCTATAAATAAATGAATAAATAATTGGATATTAACAGAAGTGTGTGTATATTTGTAATCTCTTTATGAGTTACCAGTACGGGGTTGACTGGATTTGACAGCGTGGCTAAGTGGTATGTAAGCATGCAGTGCGTGGTTGATTGGCACTATAATCCCAGTTTTCAAAATTTTATCTGGCAACGAAAATTATGCTCTTGCTGCTTAATCGAATCATAGTAGATTAGCTTTATTTCTGCCAAAGTGGTGGAAACGAGACATCACTCAAAAGCTCTTGTTCCGAAGCGTTTGATCAAGTGGTGCAGTAAAATCGGGAATAGTTAGAGATCCGCCTCGTGTCTCTTACGAAAATTTAGAGGATAAGGTATAAGTTGGTGGCTTCGGTCCTGCTTATACTCGAAAATTTAGGCGAAGATAAGCATGTAGAAAGCGTATGGCTTCCTCGTTTGGACGAGGGTTCGACTCCCTCCAGCTCCACAAACTAAGAGTGATTCGTCCTTGGGTTTTCATAATCCAAGGACGAATTCTTTTTTAGAAGAGTAATGTATGTAGCTTACTCATGTTTCTTTTCTGATTTTTGTAGAATACATTTTCTCTCTTTTTCTAAAGATATTCTTGTTTTTCACGTAAAGACACTTGTTTAAAGATGAATGCTATTTTATTGTTTAATGACTAATTCTATTACATAATCTATGTCATCAGGTACTTGAGGCAGTTTTATAAATATGCCGTCTTTCTCCTGTTTGAAAGAAAGTGGAGTTTTGGAAATGAACTGTATTGCTTTCTTTACTTTTGCCTTCAGAGGTATATAAAGTGCATCATCCTGCAAATCTAGTATATGGATGAATAAACGGTCACCTTTGCGAGTTGATACCCCCCATGTATGAGGAACTACATCACCACCACGGGTTCCATAAATCGTTTCTCCATATTGATTCATCCATTTACCCACCTGTTTTAGATGCTCTACAGCTGTAGCTGGTAATTCTCCGTTGGGTTGAGGTCCAATATTCATTAGCAAATTTGCATTTTTTCCAGCTGCCTTAACCAAATAGTGTATCAATTCTTTAGGGGATTTGTAATTTTGGTCTTCAATTCTGTAGCCCCACATTCCGTTCATTGTTTCACAAGTTTCTAAAGGGAGTTCACTTATTCCTTGTCCTGCTGAAAAACCGGCTTTGTTTTCACCGGGCAAATCACGTTCGAACATTTGGAAATCTTCTCCTGCATAAGGAGTTCGGTGATGATTGTTACCTATTAGACAGGATGGTTGCAGTTTATGAATTAATGCGTATTGTTCTTCCAGTTGCCAATTGAAGTTGGTAGGTTGATCCCAAATACCATCAAACCAAATGGCACCGACAGGACCATAGTTAGTCAAAAGTTCGGTCAGCTGTTTATTCATAAACTTGTAGTAACTTGCCCAGTTTCCATGTCCTTTGGGACGTCCTGTTCCATGTCCGGTGTTTCCTTCCGGATAGTCGTCACGAAACCAATCCAAATGCGAATAATAAAAATGGAGTTTGATGCCTTGTTTTTGACATTCTTCTGCCAGTTCTTTTAGTATGTCTCGTTTGAAAGGGGTGGCATCTACGATATTAAAATCGGATTCTTTTGTATCAAACATTGAGAAACTGTCATGGTGTCTACTGGTAATACAGATATATTTGGCTCCGGAGGTTTTGATGGCGGAAACCCATTCGGCAGCATCGAAGCGCGAAGGATAGAATCCGGATGCCAGTTTGGCGTATTCATTACGGTTGATGTTGTGAGTGTTCATATACCATTCTCCTTGGGCGGTCATACTGTAAATGCCCCAATGAAGGAATATACCGAATTTATTATCTTGAAATTCCTGCCGTGCTTTTATATTTTCAGGAGTAGGTGTATAAATTTGATTGGAGGTTTGTGCGAAGGCTGAAGTTCCCGCCATTAATAACAAGGCTGCGCCTAATTTGATTTTTTGTGCTAATTTGTTTCTCATTGTTATTATAAATTTGTTTTGCGAAATATAGTTATACTCTTGGAATATTTAAAGCATTTTTTGAAAAATGTTGCACTGCGAATTGAGTTTTAATGGATTCTAGCTGGGGGTATGTAAAGAGTCTTTTTTGTTTATAAGGTATAAAAAGATGTTTTCTATTGTTTGGAAATTAATCATTCTATACCTTTGTGAAAGTAATATTGAATTTTATATGAGAGTAAAAGAAATTCCTATACTGCTTTTGACCGGTTATCTGGGCAGTGGAAAAACGACATTAGTGAACCATATTCTTTCTAATAAACGTGGTATTAAGTTTGCGGTTATTGTCAATGATATCGGTGAGGTGAATATTGATGCCGACCTCATACAGAAGGGGGGGATTGTAGGAAAGAAAGACGAAAGCTTGGTAGCACTTCAGAACGGTTGTATCTGTTGTACTTTGAAGATGGATTTGGTGGAGCAGATAGATGATATTATGAAGCAGGAGCGTTTTGATTACATTGTGATTGAGGCAAGTGGGGTTTGTGAACCAGCTCCTATCGCACAGACTATTTGTTCTATTTCAAGTATGGGGAATACGTACGGGGGATGTCGTTTGGATTGTATTGTGACTGTGGTAGATGCCTTGCGTCTGCAAAGTGAGTTTTCTTGTGGCAACGATTTGACCTGTAAGGGTATTGACGAAGAGGATATTGAAAATTTGATTATTCAACAGATTGAATTTTGTAATGTTGTATTGTTGAATAAGGCCTCGGAAGTGAAACGTGACGAATTGGAACGTATCAAACAGATTATCCGTACATTGCAACCTGCAGCTGAAATAATAGAATGTGATTATGCTGATGCAGATTTGGATAAGATAATCTATACTGAAGCATTTGACTTTGAACGTACTGCCACTTCTGCCGGTTGGATACGTGGAATAGAGAGTGCCCTTACGGAAGAGCAGAAAAAAGAAGCGGAGGAGCATGCACACCATCATCATCATGAAGGTAGTGAAGTGGATGAATATGGCATCAGTACTTTTGTGTATTATCGTCGTCCGGCTTTTGATATCCATAAATTTGATCGTTTTGTATCCACCCAGTGGAGTCGTAATATTATTCGAGCAAAAGGAGTCTGTTATTTCAGCAATAATCGTGATATGTCTTTTCTTTTTGAACAGGCCGGTGTGCAGAAAAAGTTGAAGGAAGCCGGTTTATGGTATGCTACGGCACCTGAAGAAGAACTGATAGAGGTAATGCGTCAGGAGCCGGGCTTATTGCGGGATTGGGATGATAAATATGGAGATCGTATGCAGAAAATAGTTTTTATCGGGCGACATCTTGATAAAGAAGAGTTGATACGTGAACTTGATGAGTGTCTGGAATAGAATTTCATTTAGATGGAGGTGTGTCGTAATGCACGATGCACCTTCTTTTTTATTCATTACTATACAACTCGGTGCATTTTCTTTAGGGATATTCAGTAAATGTCTCTAAAAAATAAGATGGCATATGAAGATGATAGGGCATGACCATTTCATATGCCATTCTTATTGTCATTTTTCCGTGCTTTCTCACATACTTCTATCCGACAGGACATGACGTTCCGGAA
>OLYV01000604.1_pt1 | contig 15628 bp, 15 predicted proteins | sample 1644371 | NCBI WGS metagenome assembly OLYV01 (sample SAMEA103958124, study PRJEB25191) | human gut metagenome | biome: human-associated habitat [ENVO:00009003]; feature: intestine environment [ENVO:2100002]; material: feces | place: Germany | collected 2013/2015 | reverse complement strand
CGGCAACGGCGTGAACCACCAGTTTGTGGAGTACGCGCTGCCCCTGATCCAGGGTGAGCCGGACCTGCCCAGGGTGGACTCCCTGCCCCGCTTTGCCCGTCTGAAGAAGATCCTGGCCAAGTAAACAGGCGATTCCATAATATGACGATCCCCTGGCGCATAGGCGCCAGGGGATTTTTGACTTTTTCCTGTAATGCGAAATAGCTTTACAGCTTTGCCAGATGCGCGCCTGCGGCCTTCAGCATGAGCCGTTTGGTGCCCACCCGGTCGAAGGCCACCTCCACCAGGGCGTCGCCGCCCATGGGCCGCACGCTCAGGACCATCCCCTGGCCGAAGGCGCTGTGCCGCACCCCGTCGCCGGGCTGCAGCTGCAGCAGCGGTGCGGATGCAGCCGCCGGACGCACCGGGCGCTCCGGGTGTGCCGGACGCTCCGTCCCGGGCCGCGCTTCCCTCTCATAGGCAGGCCCATCGCCGAAATCGTCCCAGGAGGACGCCGGACGGGGCTCGGGCTTCCCCAGCCACTCCATGTTCTCCTCCGGGATCTCCTTCAGAAACCGGGAGGGCATGCAGGGAGTGGTGCGTCCGAACAGCATCCGCTGCCGGGCGTTGGTCAGGGTCAGCTTCTCCTTGGCCCGGGTCATGGCCACATAGCACAGACGCCGCTCCTCCTCCATTTCCTCCGGCTCTCCCATGGCGCGATTCCCCGGGAAAAGCCCGTCCTCCATGCCCACCACGAACACGCTGGGAAACTCCAGTCCCTTGGCGCTGTGCATGGTCATCAGCGTCACGCAGTTGTCCCCGGCCTCCTGGCTGTCCAGGTCCGTATACAGGGCCACCTCGTCCAGGAAGCCCGACAGGGTGGGATTCTCCGGATCATTTTCCAGGAAGGCCTGGATGCTGGAGCTGAGCTCCTCCACGTTTTCCAGGCGGCCCCGGCTCTCCATATCGTTCTTCTCCTGGAGCATCCCCACATAGCCGCTGCGGCGGCACACATATTCATAGAACTCCACCAGGCCCATATCGTCCGCCTGACGGCGCATTTCGTCGACCATTGCTGTAAAGGCCATCAGCTTGCCAGCGCTTGCCTTCAGCTGGGGATAGTCTCCTGCCCGCCGCAGAACCTCCATCAGCGGCAGGCCCTCCTCCGTGGCGATGACCTGGGCCTTGTCCATGGTGGCCGCGCCGATCTTCCGGGCGGGCACGTTGACGATCCGCCGCAGCCGCAGGTCGTCGGCGGGGTTGTTAATGACGCACAGATACGCCAGCATGTCCTTCACCTCGGCCCGGTCGAAGAACTTGGTGCCGCCGATGATCTTATAGGGCACGCCGTTGCGCTTGAAGGCATACTCCAGGGCGTTGGACTGGGCGTTCATGCGGTACAGCACGGCGTTGTCCTTCCAGTTCACCCCCCGGCGATAGTTCATCATGATCTGCCCCACCACATAGTTGGCCTCGTCTCCCTCGTTGAAGCAGGTCTTCACGGTGACCACCTCCCCCGCTCCGTTCTCGGTCCACAGGGTCTTGCCCTTGCGGCCCACGTTGTGGCGGATCACGGCGTTGGCGGCGTCCAGGATGTTCTGGGTAGAGCGGTAGTTCTGCTCCAGACGGATGGTCCTGGCCCCGGCGTACTGCTTTTCAAAGCTGAGGATGTTCTCGATGTTGGCCCCCCGGAAGCGATAGATACTCTGGTCGTCGTCGCCTACCACGCAGATGTTCTTCCGTCCCCCGGCCAGCAGGCTGGCCAGCATATACTGCATGTGGTTGGTGTCCTGATACTCGTCGATGAGGACATAGCGGAACTTGTTCCGGTAATATTCCAGGGTCTGGCGGTCCGACTGCAAAAGCTCCACCGTGTGCAGGATGATGTCGTCAAAGTCCAGGGCATTGGCGTCCCGCAGGCGGCGGTTATAGGCGGCATAGACCCGGCCCATCCGCACCCGTCTCCAGTCGCCCCGCTGTTCCCACAGCTGGCTGAACTCCTCGGGCATCATCATGGCATCCTTGGCGTTGGAGATCACCGACAGCACCTCCCGCACCGGGAAGGTCTTTTCCTCCAGCCCCATCTCCTTGAGGATGTCCTTGAGGATGTCCTTGATGACCCGCTTGCTGTCGTCGGTGTCGTAAATGGTAAAGCTGCGGTCGAAGCCGATTTTGTCGATGTCCCGCCGCAGGATCCGCACGCAGGCGGAGTGGAAGGTGGAGGCCCACACGTCCTCCGCCGCAGGCCCCAGCATCCGGGTCAGACGCTCCTTCAGCTCCCCCGCCGCCTTGTTGGTGAAGGTGATGGCCAGCACCTCCCAGGGGCGGGCGGGCTCCACAGCGCAGAGATACTGCATCAGCGGCCGCTGCTCCGGGTCCGGCCGGGCGGCATACTGCTCCAGAAATTCCACCTCATCCCGGGAAATGGGCAGCGGGATCTCATCCGTGTCGCTGCCCCGGCCATAGCGCAGGAGGTTGGCCACCCGGTTGATCAGCACCGTGGTCTTGCCGGACCCGGCCCCCGCCAGCAGCAGCAGCGGCCCCTCGGTGGTCAGAACCCCCTCCAGCTGCCGGGGATTCAGGTGCGCATAATCCGTGGCAATGGCCCTTGTCCGGGCCTCAATAAATCGTTTCTCCAGGTCGTTCATAGTGTTCCTTCCCCTGTCTGTATTCTTGCCTCCTATTTTAATACAATTTTCGCCTCCGGTCAACCGCTCCGCAAAATTTGTCGAATTTTTGTTCGACTTCCTCTTGACAAGAACACCTGTTCGATTTATAATGTAGATAGAACAGATGTATGACAAGCAAAACCGGAGATCTTCCGCCATCGGAAAGGAAGATCGTTACGAAAGAAACCCATCAGGGGTGTCTTTCGTTTGCAATTACAGGTTTTTCAGAACTTTTTAAGTTCTGAAAAACCACACGCAGCTTGTCAAAAAGGCTTTTTTGACAAGCTGCAATAGGGGAGACAGTCAAAGAAAGACGAGGTGGGGGACATGAGCGCCACAAAATACCAGATTTTCCTGAAAACCGTGGAATGCGGCAGCTTTACCAAGGCGGCGGAGGAGCTGAACTTCTCCCAGTCCGGAATCAGCCACGCCATCAGCTCCCTGGAGGAGGAGCTGGGGGTGACGCTGCTGAGCCGGAACCGGGGCGGCGTGACCCTGACCGGCGACGGCCGGGCCCTGCTTCCGCAGATTCAGCAACTCTGCACGGAATATCACCGACTGGCCCAGCAGGCGGCGGACCTGCGGGGTATGGATGCGGGCCTTGTGAAGGTGGCCTCGTTTTCCAGCGTCTCCGCCCAGTGGCTGCCCATGATCCTGAAGGCCTTCAGCAAGCTGTATCCGGCCATCGAGTTCGAAATACAGACCTGCGACTTCTATGACCAGATTGAGGAGCTTATCGTCACCGGGCAGGCGGACTGCGGCTTTCTGCGGATGCCGTCCCTGAAGGGACTGCAGGTGTACCCCCTGCACCTGGACCAGCTGAAGGTCATCGTGCCCTGCGGGCATCCCCTGGCCAACAGCGACCCCTTCCCGGTGGAGGCCCTGGCCACGGAGCCGGTGATCCAGCTGGAGGAGGGGGACGATTACGAGATCCGGGCCGCCTTCGACGAAATGGGCGTGCGGCCCCATGTGCGATATATCGCACGGGAGGACCGGACCATTCTGTCCATGGTGTCCAACGGCCTGGGCATCAGCCTGCTGCCGGAGCTGATGGTGCGCCACAGTCCCTATCCCCTGGTGGTCTGCCAGCCGCCCAAGGCCTTTTACCGGCGCATCGCCATCGGCGTCAAGGACGAGAAGGCCCTGTCCAACTCCACCCAGCGGTTTGTGGACCACGTCCGGGCCTGGGTCCAGGTGAACGGGTTCAAATAAGACGATTTTCCTGCTTTACAAATTCGATTCTCTGGTCTATGATGGGAAGTAGTATATAGGATAAAGGAGAGGCTTCCATGATCTATTTCAACAGCGACTATCTGGAGGGCGCTCATCCCAGTGTGATGGCGCGGCTCAATGAGACCAATATGGTGCAGACCGTGGGCTACGGCGAGGACGAATACTGCGCGGCGGCCCGGGAGAGGATCCGCGCCGTCTGCCAGGCGCCGGAGGCTGACGTTCACTTCCTGGTGGGCGGCACCCAGACCAACACCACCGTGATCGCCTCCATTCTGCGGCCCTGGCAGGGTGTGCTGTCCGCCGACAGCGGACACATCAACTGCCACGAGGCGGGGGCCATCGAGTCCACCGGCCACAAGGTCATCACCCTGCCTGCGGCAGAGGGGAAGATCACCGCCCAGCAGGTGCAGGATTATGTGGAGTGGCACCGGAACGACGAGTCCACCGAGCACATTGTCCAGCCCGGCATGGTGTATATCTCTCACCCCACCGAGGGCGGCACCCTGTATTCCAAGGCGGAGCTGACGGCTCTGTACGACACCTGCCGGAAATACGGCCTGCCGCTGTTCATCGACGGGGCCCGGCTGGGCTACGGGGTTATGGCCGACGGCTCTGAGCTGACCATACCGGAGATCGCCCGCCTGTGCGACGTGTTCTATATCGGCGGCACCAAGGTGGGAGCCCTGTTCGGCGAGGCCGTGGTGATCATGAACCCGGCGCTGAAGAAGGATTTCCGCTTCATCATGAAGCAGCGGGGCGGCCGCATGGCCAAGGGCCGTCTGCTGGGCATCCAGTTTGACGCCCTGTTCACCGACGACCTGTACTTCAGGATTTCCCGCCACGCCGACGAGATGGCCTATCAGATCCGGGACATCTTCGTATCTGCCGGGTATCCGCTGCTGTTTGACTCTCCCACCAACCAGCAGTACCCCATTATGCCGGACGATGAGCTGGCGGAGCTGGGGAAGAACTTCGGCTATGAATACTGGGAGCGGGTGGATAAGACCCATTCCGGCGTGCGCTTCTGCGCCAGCTGGGCCACCACCCAGGAGCACGTGGACGCCCTGCGGGCCGCCGTACAGGCCCTGCGAAAATAACAACAACCGGAACAAATTGGAACAATTTGAGGAGGAACGACACATGGAAACATACGGACTGGAAAAGCTGGGCATCATCAACGCCGGGGCGGTGTACCGCAATCTGACGCCGGCGCAGCTGGTGGAGCACGCTCTGCGCCGGGGGGAGGGCACCCTGTCCAACACCGGAGCCCTGGTGGTCAAGACCGGGAAGTACACCGGCCGCAGCGCCAACGACAAGTTCATTGTGGACACCCCCGCCGTCCATGACGACATCGCCTGGGGCAAGGTGAACCGGCCCATGGACAAGGCCCGGTTCGACGCCATCTATGCCAAGGTCACGGCGTATCTGCAGAATAAGGACGTGTTCATTTTCGACGGCTTCGCCGGAGCGGACCCCAAGTATACCAAGGCCTTCCGCATCGTCAACGAGCTGGCCAGCCAGAATCTGTTCATCCACCAGCTGCTGCGCCGCCCCACGGCGGGCCAGCTGGAGAGCTTCCATGAGGATTACACCATCATCGCCGCCCCCGGCTTCAAGTGCATCCCCGAGGTGGACGGCACCCGCTCCGAGGCCGCCATCCTGGTGGACTACGAGGCCCATCTGGTGGTGATCTGCGGCACCCAGTACGCCGGCGAGATCAAGAAGTCCGTGTTCTCCGTGATGAACTATGTCCTGCCCAAGCAGGGGGTGTTCCCCATGCACTGCTCCGCCAACATCGGCAAGGACGGCGACTCCGCCGTGTTCTTCGGCCTGTCCGGCACCGGCAAGACCACCCTGTCCGCCGATCCCGCCCGCAAGCTCATCGGCGACGATGAACACGGCTGGGCCGACGACTCCGTGTTCAACTTCGAGGGCGGGTGCTACGCCAAGTGCATCAACCTCTCTCCCGAGGGCGAGCCGGAGATCTACAACGCCATCCGCTTCGGCGCGCTGGTGGAGAACGTGGTCATGGACCCCGACACCCGGGAGTTCGACTTCGACGACGATTCCCTGGCGGTGAACAGCCGGGTGGGCTATCCTGTGGAGTACATCCCCAATGCAGAGCTCTCCGGCATGAGCCCCAGCGTGCCCAAGACGGTGATCTTCCTGACGGCGGACGCCTACGGCGTGCTGCCTCCCATCAGCAAGCTGGATAAGAACCAGGCCATGTACTACTTCGTCTCCGGTTTCACCAGCAAGGTGGCCGGCACTGAGATCGGCGTCACCGAGCCGGCGCCCACCTTCTCCACCTGCTTCGGCGAGCCCTTCCTGCCCCTGGATCCCTCTGTATACGCCGCCATGCTGGCGGACAAGGTGGAAAAGTCCGGCGCAAAGGTTTACCTGGTGAACACCGGCTGGAACGGCACCGGCAAGCGCATGAAGCTCCGCTACACCCGGGCCATGGTCACCGCGGCCCTGACCGGCGAGATCGAGAAGGCGGAGTTCGTCACCGACCCCACCTTTGGCGTCCAGGTGCCCACCTCTATCGAGGGCGTGCCCAGCGAGTTGCTGATCCCCGCCAACACCTGGGAGGATCACGCGGCCTATGAGGCCAGCTGCAGGAAGCTGGCGGCCAGCTTTGTGGAGAATTTCAAGAAGTATACCCGCATGAGCGCGGAAGTGGTGGCCGCAGGCCCCAAGGCGTAACGAAACAGTAGCAGGGCTGGGTTTCATGCCCAGCCCTGCTTTTTTACAAAAGGAGAATCTATGTTAGAACTGCGTATTCTGGTGGACGACATCGACTATGACTCCATTGCGGAGTATCTGATCCCGGCGGTGGCGGAGAAGCTGCGCCGGGAGGAAAAGGGCGGCATCCTGGGAAACGTCCTGGCCGGGAACCCGGACATGGCGGCCTCCATGGCCCGGACGGTGCTGGGGGCCATGAGCCAGGAGCAGAAGGACCAGCTGCTGGTGCAGCTGGTGACCAAAAACCGCGAAAAGCTGCTGGATAAGGGAAATCAGGCCGCCCGCAGCCGGGGCATCGGCGTGCAGCTGTGCGATGTGGCGGTGCGGAAGCTCTGAAAAAAACCGCCAAATATCGGCAGAACAGCCGCCCCGCCGGGCGGCTGTTCTTTTTTGCTTGTAATCGGCGGAAGTTTCTGATATAATGCGCTTATATGATAGTTTGGGGAGGAAGTCCTGTGGGATACCTGGAAAATTTGTGGAATGCGCTGGACTTTGGCTCCCTGCGGGATATGGTTCTGCGGCTGGTGTCGGTGTTCCTGTGCCTGACGGTGCATGAGACCTGCCATGGCCTGGCGGCCCTGGCCCTGGGGGACCCCACGGCCAAGCGGGCCCGGCGGCTGAGCCTGAACCCCCTGCGCCACATCGACTGGTTCGGCCTGCTGATGATGATCACCGTGGGCTTCGGCTGGGCCAAGCCCGTGCCGGTGGACCCCCGGTATTTCCGCCGCCCCAAGCAGGGCATGGCCCTGACAGCCCTGGCGGGGCCGGTGTCCAACTTCCTGCTGGCGCTGGTGCTGCTGTTTGCGGGGCGGCTGGTGTATGACTATGCCCCGTATTCCGCCGCCAACCAGCGGTTGCTGACCTTCCTGCTGACCACGGCGATCCTGTCTCTGGGCCTGGGGTTGTTCAACCTGATCCCCATCCCGCCGCTGGACGGCAGCAAGGTGCTGTTCTCTCTGCTTCCCGACCGGGCCTACAACACTATGCTGCGCTACGAGCGATACGGCATGCTTCTGCTGTGGGCGGTGGTGCTGCTGGGCGTGGGGGACAGATGGATGAGCGCCGCCATCCAGTGGACCTATGAGCTATTCTGCCGCGTGGTCGGCTTTTAAGAGGGTACAGGCAATTGGAAAGTCCCATTTATAAGCTGGAAAAGGTGGTTCAGGGGAAAGAGGAGCTTCAGGATTTCGAGGGGCCTCTGGACCTGATCCTGTTCCTGCTGAGTAAGAATAAAATCGAGATACAGGATATCCCCATTGCCCTGATCCTGGACCAGTATCTGGCCTATCTGGACCGGCGCAAGGAGATGGACCTGGAGGTGGCCAGCGAGTTTGTGACCATGGCCGCCCACCTGATGTATATCAAGACCCGGATGCTCCTGTCCCTGGAGGACGAGGAGGCCAAAAACGAGATGGACGCCCTGATCCAGTCCCTAGCGGAGCGCCAGCGGGGCGAGGCCTATGCCCGGGTGCGCCGCCTGGCGGAGCTGCTGGGCCCCATGGGCGAGTTTGGCCGTAGCATCCTGACCCGGGACCCCGAGCCTATGGAGCGGGGCAAGGTATATGAATACGACCAGCAGCCCGCCGACCTGGTCATCGCCATGCAGGAGGTCACAGACCGCCGGGGCCAGGCGGAAACGCCGCCTCTGCGGGCCTTTGACGAGATCGTCCGGCGGGAGCCCTATTCCGTGGAGCAGAAGGCCAAGGAGATCGTCCGGCGGCTGAAGGAGGGCGGCATCACCCGGTTTCTGCTGCTGTTCCGGGGCAGCCGCAGCCGCAGCGAGCTGGTAGCCACGTTTATGGCGGTGCTGGAGCTGTGCCGCAGCCGGATCATCCGGCTGGCCGGACCCGCCGCCGACTGCACCGTTACCTGCCGGGAGGACCCGGAAAACACCGAGGAATAAAACATGGAAGCAATGGAAATGAAAGAAATAGAGGCCGCGGTGGAGGGGATCCTCTTCGCCTCCGGGGAACCTGTGGCGGCGGACCGCATCGCCGTGGCCCTGAACCTGGACCGGGACACCGTGGACCAGGTGCTGCGCCGCCTGGCGGACTACTACAGCTACGAGCGCCGGGGTATGCGCCTGGTGCGGATGGACGATACCTGGCAGCTGTGCTCCGCCCCGGAGTACGCCGACCTGATCCGCCGGGCCTTCGAGATCCGCAAGCCCGCGAAGCTGTCCCAGCCGGCTCTGGAGGTGCTGACCATCATCGCCTACTATCAGCCCACTACCCGGGCCTATGTGGACCAGATCCGGGGCGTGGACAGCGCCTACACCGTGGGCCTGCTGCTGGACCGGCACCTGATCGAGGAGTGCGGGCGGCTGCAGGTGCCGGGACGGCCCCGGCTGTACCGCACCACCAAGGCGTTCCTGCGGGCATTTCATCTGAACTCGCTGGACGATCTGCCGGAGATTCCGGGCCTGGAGGCCGACGGACAGCTGCGGCTGGATGACGATGGCGCCGTTCAGGAGCCGGAACAATAATTACAGGAAGGGGGACCCTGCATGGTCGTGCTGTGGATACTGGGCATATTGCTGGCACTGATACTGCTGGTGCTGTTTCTGCGGGTGGGGGTGCGCATCGCCTTCGGCGACGAGCTGCGGGTCATCGCCGTGGCGGGGCCTCTGCGCCTGCAGATCGTGCCCAAGCCCCAGAGAAGGCCCAAAAAAGAGAAGAAACCGAAGAAGCCTAAGGAAAAACAGGAGGAAAAGCCCCAGGAGGCTCCCAAGGAGAAAAAGAAGCTGGGCCTGACTTTCGCCGATATCCGGTCGGCGCTGCCGTATCTGTGGCAGTCCCTGAAGGGAGCCCTGCGAAAGACCCGCCAGCGGCTGCGGGTGGATCCCCTGCGTCTGTCGCTGGTTCTGGGCGGGGAGCCGGACCCTGCCGCCTCCGCCGAGACCTATGGCTGGCTCAGCGCGGCAGTGTGGACCTTCATGCCCCGGCTGGAGGAGCTGATGCGGATCCCCGACCCCTATATCCACCTGGACGTGGACTATTCCGCCGCCGAAACCAAAGCAGAAGGGGAGGTGGGCCTGTCCTTCCAGATCCGGGACCTGTTCGCCATCGGCTTTGCCTTCGGCATCCCGGTGCTGAAGTGGCTGCTCCGGTGGAAGAAGGAGAAAAGACTCAGGGAGGAGGCCCAGAAGGCCGAAAATCCCGAAAAGCCCCAGGAACCTGTGACCAACGATGAAAAAAGCGCCTGATATAAAAACGAAAGGATGACACCCATGGAAAACAACGAGAGAAAGAACAATTCCCTGACGGAGCTGATGGAGGCATCCATGAGCAAGATCCGCGATATGGTGGACTCCAATACCATCATCGGCGAGCCCATCCAGACCCCCGACGGCGTGACCCTGATCCCCGTGTCCCGGCTGAGCTTCGGCTTCGGCTGCGGCGGCGGCGATTACGGCAAGCAGGCCCCCAAGTTCGGCGGCGCCAGCACCGCCGGTGTGAAGGTGGAGCCGGTGGCTTTCCTGGTGGTGAAGGACGGCGTCACCCGGGTGATGCCCGTGGCCCTGCCCGCCGTGGGCACCGTGGACCGGGTCATCGATCTGGTGCCCCAGGTCATGGACCGGGTGGAGAGCTTCATCGACAAGAAGAAGGCGGAAAAAGAAACGTACTGAGTGAATAGAATGAGGTCATCGCTGTGGATATGGGGTGATCTCTGTGAGAAAACGGATGTGGCTTCTGGTGGGGCTGGCGCTGTGGTGGTGCCTGACGCCGGTGCGGGTGTGGGGCGTGTCCATCAGCGCCTCTGCCGCCGTGCTGATGGACGCGGACACCGGGCAGGTGCTGTATGACCACAACGGCAGCCGGCGGATGCTCATCGCCAGCACCACCAAGATCATGACGGCCCTGGTGGTGCTGGAACGCGCCTCGCCCGGTGACGTCATCACTGTAAAGCAGAAACACATGACAGAGGGCTCCTCCATGTACCTCAGGCCCGGAGAGCGGGTGACGGTGGAGGAACTGCTGTACGGCCTGTTGCTGTGCTCCGGCAACGACGCGGCGGAGGCCCTGGCCGACGGCTGCGGCGGGACGGCATCCTTTGTCCGGCGGATGAACGGCCTGGCAGGGGAGCTGGGGATGGAGGACACCTCCTTTGAAAACCCCAGCGGCCTGGACGGTCAGGCCCACTACTCCACCGCCCGGGACATGGCCCGTCTGGCGGCCTATGCCGCCGGGAACCATACCTTTGTGCGCCTGTGCTCCACCCGGAGCGTCACCATCGGCGGGCGCACCATGACCAATCATAACCGGCTTCTGCGGGCGGTGCCCGGGTGCATCGGCATGAAGACCGGCTACACCAGAGCCGCGGGACGGACCCTGGTCAGCGCTGCTGAACGGGACGGCCGGCGGCTGGTGGCTGTCACCCTGCAGGACGGCAACGACTGGGCGGATCATGCCGCCCTGTACGACTGGGGCTTTGCCCAACCCGCCGGGCAGGAGACGGCGGACCACCGCCGGGAGGATACGCCGTGAAGGAGCGACTGCAAAAGATCATAGCGGCTGCCGGGATATGCTCCCGCCGGGCGGCGGAGGAGCTGCTGCGGCAGGGCCGGGTCCGGGTCAACGGACAGTCCGCTGCCCTGGGGGACCAGGCGGACCCGGAATCGGACATCGTCACGGTGGACGGCCAGCCCCTGCGGCGGGACACCCGCCGGGTGTACCTGATGCTGAACAAGCCCCGGGGCTATGTCACCACCCTGTCCGATGAGCGGGGACGGCGGACGGCGGCGGAGCTGGTGTCCGGCTGCGGCGCGCGGGTGTACCCCGTGGGGCGGCTGGACATGGACTCCGAGGGCCTGCTGCTGATGACCAACGACGGGGCCTGGATGCAGCGGCTGCTGCACCCCAGCCACCAGATTGAGAAGGAATACCGGGTCACGGTGACGGGCCCGGTGGAGGGGGCCGCCCAGCGGCTGGCCGCCATCCGGGACCTGGAGGGGGAGCGCATCCGCCCGGCCCGGGTCCGGGAGCTGTGGCGGGACGGCAGCAAGGCCGCCCTGTCCGTCACCATCCATGAGGGGAAAAACCGCCAGATCCGCCGGATGTGCCGCCAGGCGGGGCTGGCGGTGCGGCGCTTGCAGCGGGTGCGGGAGCACACGCTGACGCTGGGGGACCTGCCTGCGGGGCAGTGGCGGTATCTGACGCAGCAGGAGCTGCGCGATTTGGAAGGAAGCGAGAAGTCGTGAGCAAAAACGTGCTCCAGACCATACGAAGCCGGACGGACAGCTTTTCCCGGGGGCAGAAGCGCATTGCCGACTATATTCTGATGAATTATGACAAGGCGGCGTTTATGACCGCCGGGCACCTGGGGCGCAAGGCCCAGGTCAGCGAGTCCACGGTGGTGCGGTTCGCCTCCCAGCTGGGGTACGATGGGTATCCCAATATGCAGCGTGCCCTGCAGGAGCTGGTCCGGGGCAAGCTCACGTCCCTGCAGCGCATCCAGGTGTCCCGGGATCAGATGCAGGAGCAGGATGTGCTCACCGGCGTGATGCAGCGGGACATGAACAGCATCCACACCGCCATCGAAAGCGTGGACCGGGCCGCCTTTGACCAGGTGGTGGACCGGCTGCTGACGGCCAGCCATATCTATCTGATGGGCGTGCGGTCGTCGGCGTTTCTGGCGGGCTACCTGAATTTTTACCTGCACCTGATGTTCAAGAACGTTACCCTGGTGCAGAATGCCGCCGCCGGCGAGATCTTCGAGCAGCTCAGCCAGATCGGCCCCAGGGACGTGCTGGTGGGCATCAGCTTCCCCCGATACTCCCAGATGGCCATCCACGCCGTGGAATATGCCCGGGACCGGGGCGCCGACGTGGTGGCCATCACCGACGGGCAGATGTCGCCCCTTTACCGGATGGCCACGGTGTCGCTGCTGGTGCGCAGCGACATGATCTCCTTTGTGGACTCCATGGCCGCCCCTCTGAGCCTGCTGAACGCCCTGATCGTGGCGGTGGGGCGGCAGAAAAACGAGGAAGTATCCGGCACCTTCTCCCAGCTGGAGAATGTCTGGTCCAAATACAACATATTCGGGAAAACGGAAGATGAATCATAAGCATATCGCGGTGGTGGGCGGAGGAGCCGCTGGACTGATGGCGGCTATCGCCGCCGTCGAGGGCGGCGGACAGGTGACGCTGCTGGAGCCCAACGACCGTCTGGGCAAAAAACTGAACATCACCGGCAAGGGCCGGTGCAACGTGACCAACGACTGCTCCCGGGAGGAGCTTCTGCGGAACATCCCCCGGAACGGGCGGTTTCTGTACGGGGCCTTCGCCCGGTTCGACAGCCGGGACGCCATGGTCTTTTTTGAGAAGCTGGGCGTCCCCCTGAAAACCGAGCGGGGCAACCGGGTGTTTCCCCAGTCGGACTGCGCCTTCGACGTTTCCGGGGCCCTGCGCCGCCGGTGCGAAAGGCTGGGTGTGAGGTGGGTCCGGGACCGGGCCGTATCCGTGGACACGGACGGGGGCCGGGTCTGCGGCGTCACCGGACAGCAGGGAACCTACCCGGCGGAGGCGGTGATCCTGGCCACCGGCGGCGTCAGCTATCCGGCCACCGGCTCCACCGGAGACGGATACCGCATGGCCCGGGACCTGGGCCACGAGATCGTGCCGCCCTGCGGCTCCCTGGTGCCTCTGGTCAGCGGGGACGATGCCTGTCGCCGGATGCAGGGCCTGGCCCTGAAAAATGTGGAGCTGACTGCCCTGAACGGGAAGAATAAGGTGCAGTTCCGGGATTTCGGCGAGCTGCTGTTCACCCATTTCGGCGTGTCGGGGCCTCTGGCGCTGTCCGCCAGCGCCCACCTGCGGCACTGGGACCGGGAGCAGTACCGCCTGTCCATCGACCTGAAGCCGGCGCTGGACCGGGAGAAGCTGGAGGCCCGCATTCTGCGGGACCTGGGGGAGAATCCCAACCGGGACTTCGAGAAAATACTGGCGGGCCTGGTACCCCACAGCATGGTGCCGGTGATACTGGAGCGGCTGGAGATCCCGGCGGGGCTGAAGGCCAACTCCGTGACCAAGGCCCAGCGCCGGGCCCTGGAGGAGCTGCTGAAGGGCTTCACCGTGTCCGTTACCGGGCCGAGACCGGTGGCGGAAGCTATCGTCACCTCCGGCGGCGTGAAGGTGAACCAGGTGCAGCCGTCTACCATGGAATCAAAGCTGACCCCGGGGCTTTATTTTGCCGGGGAAATACTGGATGTTGACGCCTATACCGGCGGCTTCAACCTGCAGATTGCCTGGTCCACCGGGCATCTGGCGGGGACAAGCGCCGCCGTGGCGGAAGGAGAATGAGCATGGCCGAAAAATATTCCGTAGCCATAGACGGCCCCTCCGGGGCCGGAAAGAGCACACTGGCCAAGGCGGCGGCAGCGGCGCTGGGCATCTGTTATGTGGACACCGGGGCCATTTACCGCACCATCGGATACGGGGTGTACCGCCGGGGGATCGACCCGTCGGACGCCGGAGCCGTGGCGGCGGTGCTGCCGGATATGCAGCTGGAAATGCGCTATGACCAGGCGGGCCTGCAGCGGATGATGCTGGCCGGGGAGGACGTGACGGATCAGATCCGCCTGCCGGAGATGTCCCGGTACGCCTCCACCGTCTCCGCCATTCCGGCGGTGCGGGACTTCCTGCTGGAGCTGCAGCGGGAGCAGGCCCGGCGTCACAGCGTCATCATGGACGGCCGTGACATCGGCACGGTGGTGCTGCCGGATGCCACGGTGAAGATTTTCCTCACCGCCGCGCCGGAGGTGCGGGCCATGCGCCGCTTCCGGGAGCTGGAGCAGCGCGGCACCTCCCAGCCCTATGACCAGGTGCTCCGGGAGATCGTGGACCGGGACTATGCCGATACCCACCGGGCCATCGCCCCGCTGTGCCGGGCGGAGGACGCCGTGGAGCTGGACACCGGCGCCCTGACCTTTGAGGAGAGCCTGCAGCTGCTGCTGGAGACCATAAGGAGGCGGGCAAAGCTGTGAAAAATCCGCATTTTGTCCGGATTCAGAAAATCCTGGGGCCGCTGGTGCGGTTCCTGTTCCCCATTTCCCTGGAGGGGACGGAAAATCTGCCGGAGGACCGGCCGGTGATGCTCTGCGCCAACCACAGCAGCGCCTGGGACCCGGTCCTGTTTGTGGCAGCCATCCGCACCGGCTACCCCCTGCGCATCATGGCCAAGAAGCAGCTGCTGAGCATCCCCATTCTGGGGCGCATCCTTCAGAACGTGGGGGCTTTCGCCGTGGACCGGGGCAACTCGGACATCCAGGCGGTGAAAACCGCCATCCAGAGCCTGAAGCAGGGCTGGAACCTGCTGATCTTCCCGGAGGGCACCCGGGTGAAGGACCCGGGCCATGCGGAGGTCAAGGGCGGCGCGGCCATGATGGCCATCCGCTCCGGGGTGGACATGGTGCCGGTGTTCATTGACACCAGGAAGCGCCCGTTCCATCGGGTGCACATCGTCATCGGCCGGCCTTATACCCCGGTGTACACCGGGCGCAAGGGCACGGCGGAGGAATACCAGGCCAACGCCGACGAGATCATGCGGCGGGCCTATGCATTGGGAGGGATCGTATGCCGGTGATCCAGGCAAAAAGCGCCGGTTTCTGCTACGGCGTCCGCCGGGCCGTGGAGCTGGCGGAGAAAACCGCACAGGAGACCGGTGGCTGCGTGATGCTGGGCAGCATCATCCACAACGCCAACGTGGTGGCCCGGCTGGAGCAGCTGGGGGCCCGTCAGGTGGATTCCCCGGATGCGGTCCGCCCCGGGGACACGGTGATCATCCGCTCCCACGGGGAGACCCGGCAGGTGCTGGAGCGGCTGGAGGCCATGGGGGCCCGGTGCGTCAACGCCACCTGTCCCAACGTTCTGCACATCCAGCATATCGTGTCCCGGGCCGGTCAGGCCGGGCGCATTCCCCTGGTCATCGGCGAACCCCATCACCCGGAGGTCATGGGCGCGGCCAGCTGGTGGGACGGAACCCTGGTGTTTCCGGGGCCGGAGG
>OLYV01000598.1_pt1 | contig 15774 bp, 14 predicted proteins | sample 1644371 | NCBI WGS metagenome assembly OLYV01 (sample SAMEA103958124, study PRJEB25191) | human gut metagenome | biome: human-associated habitat [ENVO:00009003]; feature: intestine environment [ENVO:2100002]; material: feces | place: Germany | collected 2013/2015 | reverse complement strand
ATATTGTAGCTGTCATTCTGGCATTTACCCTTTTATGGGTAGTAGGAAGCAGCCTGTATCGCCAGACCTTTACCACACGGCTTACTTTCGCCATTGTCAATGACCGTTCCGGCGGTGATGAGCAGGAAGCAGCCAAACTCTGCCACCAGCAAGATCAAAAACTGCAGCCACTCCCGGCAGTACAGCGTATAAAGGCCGCAGCCGAAAATATACAGCATGGGCAGTGCCAGCACAAACGCCGACAGGTTCAGCGTCCATTTCAGCATCAGCGCAAGGAAAGCCGTAAGCAGCCAAAACGGGAAAACGATCATCTTGATAACGAACCTCATATCCAGCACCTGCCTTTCGTCCCTATTATAAAGGTGTCAACGATTGCTTTGCAAGGATGTCAACCCTTATGTACCCCCGCAGCCCTCCAATTGCGGGGAAAAATTTTAGAGTTCTGCCAGCCGAGCGAGAATTTTTCTGCCAATGTCGATCAGTTCATCCAGCCGCTGCCGCAGGTCCTCCGTCATGCCCGGCAGCCCTGCCAGAAGCCCGGGGAGCTGCCCCAGCAGCTCCGCCGCCTGGCGGATCAGCTGCCACACGATCACCGCCGCCAGCGCCAGTATGGCCCCGGTGACGGCGATGGTCACCACCGCCGCCGTGAACCCCCGCTTCAGGCCCATCCGGCGGCGGCACCAGGCGATCACCGGCTCCACCGCAGCCGCCAGGGCCAGGGCCAGCAGAAACGGCAGCAGCCACCGCAGCAGATACCGCACCCCCAGCCACAGCAGCACCGCCCAAACGGCCCAATAGGCAGTCCGCACCAAAAAAGCCCGCTGCTTTTCCTGCATTTTTGTATGCTCCCTCCTACGAAAACAGTTGTGTTTTGTCAAACAACATGGTATGATAATGGCCAAAAGAAACGGTGGGGCCGCGTCTCCGCCGGACACATCAGCGGAGGTTTACGGCCATGAGCAATCAGAAGTATTACATCGTATCGGCAGAAGCCCTGCCGGAGGTATTCATAAAGGTGGCGGAGGCCCGCCGGATGCTCCAGGTGGGCGAGGCGGCCACCGTGGGCGAGGCGGCCCGGATGGTGGGCATCAGCCGCAGCGCGTTTTACAAGTACAAGGACGCGGTGCAGCCCTTCCAGGACATGAAGGCCGGCCACATCATCACGTTTTACGCCCTGCTGAAGGACAACCCCGGTGTGCTGTCCAACTTCCTGTCTATTTTTGCCAATTCCGGCGCAAATATTCTCACCATCAACCAGACCATCCCCACCAACGGCTGCGCCGGCGTCACCATCTCCGCCGAGACCCGGGACATGGTGGAGGATCTGGAGTCCATGATGACCCGCATCTCCGCCGCCGAGGGCGTGCTGAAGTTCGAGGTCCAGGCCGCCTGACCTCCAGTATATGCGCAAATCATAAAAACCCGCCCTGCCATCCGGCAGAGCGGGTTTTTGTTGTTGAAAAAATCTTGCGGAGTCTGCCATCCGGCAGAGCGGGTTTTTGCTTTATTTCTCCCCAAATTCCCGGGTCAGGTCCCGGTCCAGCAGGGCGCGCAGCTCCGCCATGGGGTCCGCGCCGCAATAGAGAATGCGGTGCACCGCCCGGCAGATGGGCAGCTCCACGCCGTAGCGCTCCCCCAGCAGCACCAGGGCCTCCACGGTGTAGTATCCCTCCGCCAGGTCCGTGTAGGTCTCGCCCCGGATGAAGGACTCGCCGAACTGCCGGTTGTGGCTGTACCGGGAGAACACCGTGGCCTCATAGTCACCCAGGTGGCACAGGCCATAGGCCGAAAGCTGGCTGCCGCCCATGGCCTGGATGAGACGGGCCACCTCCCGGGTGCCCCGGCTCATCAGGGCCCCCTTCAGGCTGGACAGGCCCTTGCCGTCTAAAAATCCGGCGGCGATGCCCACCACATTTTTGGCGGCGGCCCCTACCTCATTGCCGATGAGGTCCTCCCCATAGTAAAAGCGGATCAGGTCGCTGGAGAAGGACTGCACCAGCAGGCGCTTCACGTCCTCCCGGCTGCTGTCGATGACCATGCAGTTGGGGATGCCCCGGTAAAACTCCTGCACATGGCCCGGGCCCAGCCACACCGCCACGGCGTTGGAGGGGTCCAGATTCTCCTGGGCGATCTGGCTCAGGCGGCGGCCCGTTCCCTGCTCCAGGCCCTTCATGCATAAAACGAAGATCTTATCCCGCAGGGCCAGGGGCCGCAGCTGGTCCATCAGGCCCTGGAGTCCCTGGGAGCCGATGGAGATCACCACGATCTCCGCCTGCCGGAGGCAGGACAGGTCCGTGGACAGCCGGATGCTTTCCGGCAGCTCCAGCAGGTCATTGCGGCGGGTGGCAAGAAAGCGCTGCATATGCCGGGAGCCGGGGCGGCCATACAGGGTGACGGCGTGGCCGGTGCGGTCCAGATACCAGGCGATCAGCGAGCCCCAGCGCCCGCAGCCGATGACGGTGATGCGCATATAAAAATCCCTCCTGCGGCGTGATAACATCTTGTTTATCATGCCACAGGAGGGGTTCTTTTGCAAGTTAATTTTCTGTGACGCCGGGCTGTTTCAGCTTCCGGGCATAGGCCAGGGTCTGCTTCAGGGCGTTGTCGCGGGGCACCGCCGCCAGGTGGAGCTTGCGGGCATAGGCCAGCAGCTCCCGGAAGCGGCTGTCCGGCGTGAGACCGGCGGCGATGAGGTCCGCCCCGGTGACCTGGGGCCGGGCCATCAGCTCCCGGTACAGGGCCAGGCGCTGCCGCAGCCAGGGCTCCGTATCCTCCCAGGGCCACAGGCTATGGGTGCCCCGGCCGTCCGCCGAGGCCAGAAGGATCAGGTCCTCCGGCTCTGTGGACCGGTCAAACATCCGGCTGCTGGCCTTGACGGAGGCGTCGGCCCCCACCAGGGCGTTGGGCTTCATGTGCAGCTGCACCATGTTCCGCACATAGGCCGCTGCCGCCTTCTCCCCCACGATCCGCCGCACCAGGGCGTCCGCCAGGGGCACCCCCGCCGACTCGTGGTCATAGGCGTGGATGCGGCCCCGGACATACTCGGTGGCGGCCGGTTTGCCCAGATCATGGCACAGGGCCGCCAGCATAAAGGGAAAGGGCTGCCGGGCCCGGCTGCGCAGAGCCGCCGCGTGGTCCAGCACCAGCATGGTGTGGGTCCAGACGTCCCCCTCCCGGTGATATCTCGGCTCCTGGGGCACGCCTATCAGGGCCTCCACCTCCGGGAACCAGTGGGACAGCTGCCCCATGTCCCGCAGAGTCTCGAAAAACAGCGAGGGGCGCTCCGCCTGAAGCAGGGCCTTGCGCAGCTCCCCCTCCACCCGCTCCGGCGGCAGGGCGGACAGATCGATGCCCCGGCACAGGGCGATGGTCTCCGGGGCCGCGGTGAACCCGAACCGGGCGGCAAACTGAGCCCCCCGCAGCACCCGCAGAGGGTCCTCCGGAAAGGTCCGGTCATCCACATGCCGCAGCACGCCCCGGCGCAGGTCCCGGACACCGTGGAAATGGTCCAGCACCCGGCCGGTCAGCACGTCCTCCATCAGGGCGTTTACGGTGAAGTCCCGCCGCCGGGCGGCCTGCTCCGTGCCCAGAAAGGGGTCCACGGTCACGTCGAAATCCCGGTGGCCCCGGCCAATGGCCCGCTCCCGCCGGGGCATGGCGATGTCCAGGCCATAGCCCTTCAGGCCGTAGATCCCGAAGCTGGCCCCCATCTCCAGGCGGCCGCCCAGGCCGTCTAAGATCTCCTCCAGTTGGCTGGGAGTCAGGCCGTGAACCTCGATGTCCACGTCGGTGTTCTCCCGGCCCAGCAGACGATCCCGGACGAAGCCCCCCACATAGTAGGCCCGGCCTCCCAGGGCGGCGGCCTGCCGGGCGATGGCCCGGGCGGCCTCCATATCCCGGACCGGGTCCCGGCGGCCGGTCATCGCTTCTGCCGCCGGGCCAGGAGGTGGTCAATCCACACCAGCACATAGCCCAGGGCCAGGAAGGCTGCGGCCATGGCCAGGAAGATCAGCAGCACCTTGCCCCAGCCCAGAGCGTCCACGTCCATGAAGGGGTAGGGGTACGGCGAGCCGTTGTAAAACCGGAAGCTGCTGACCCGGGCCCGGATCATGGTGTATACGAAGTAGGCCGCCGGGAAAATACCCCACAGGAAGGGTTCAAACCGGCGATAGTGCCCCTTTTCGTCAAACAGCAGCCAATCCAGCACCGTCAGCAGCGGGGCGGCGGTGTGGAGCAGGTGGTTGGTAATCAGCTGGGTGGGGCCCATGTTGAAGTCCCCGGCGGCCAGGAACAGGTGGAAGGTGATGCCCGTGATGGCCATGGCCATCACCAGGGCTCCCTTGCACACCGGCAGCCAGGTGTCCCCCCGCCGGAGGGTGCGGACGGCGGCTCCGGCAAAATACACGGCGCACAGGATGTTGCTCATCAGGGTGAAGTATTGCAGGGCGGCCAGGTTCAGCCTTCCGCCGAAGAAGCCGCATTGCAACACCACCCCCACGGCGGCGCACAGGGCGGTCAGGATATGCACGGCCGCAGCAGCGGCCCTGGAACGAATGGGCATAGCAAAATTCTCCTTTTTCGAAAGCGCTGCGGGCCGGTACAGGCAGCGCCTATACCGGCCCGGGAACAGGTGGGGTCACTGCTGGCTCTGCTGCCAGCGCCAGGAATCCCGGCACATATCCGCCAGGTCCTTTTCCGCGTGCCAGTGCAGCAGGCGGGCGGCCTTGTCCGTGGCGGCATAGCAGGTGGGCAGGTCCCCGGGGCGGCGGGGGCCGATGCGGTGGGGCACCGCCACGCCGTTGACCCGCTGGAAGGTCTCCACGATCTCCAGCACGCTGCTGCCCCGTCCGGTGCCCAGGTTGATGGCCTCCCAGCCCGGATGGCTCCGGGAGTAGTCCAGAGCCGCCGCATGGCCCCGGGCCAGGTCCACCACATGGATATAGTCCCGGACGCCGGTGCCGTCGGGGGTGGGATAGTCGTTGCCGAACACCGTCAGCTCCCGGCGGATGCCGGCGGCGGTCTGGGTGATATAGGGCATGAGGTTGTTGGGAATGCCGTTGGGCAGCTCGCCGATGAGGCCGCTTTCGTGGGCCCCCACGGGGTTGAAGTACCGCAGGCACACCGCCGCAAGAGAAGGGTCCGCCTTGGCGGCGTCCCGCAGGATCTGCTCGATCATCAGCTTGGTCCAGGCGTAGGGATTGGTGCAGCCGCCGGTGGGCATATCCTCCCGGCAGGGGGCCTCCGCATTGCCGTACACCGTGGCGGAGGAGCTGAAGATCAGCCGGTGGACCCCGTGGTCCGCCATCACCTCCAGCAGGGCCAGGGTGGTGTCCAGATTGTTGCGGTAATAGGCCAGGGGCTTCTGCACGGACTCGCCCACGGCCTTGTATCCGGCCAGGTGCACCGTTGCGGCGATGTCATGGGCCCGGAACACCCGGTCCAGGGCCTGCCGGTCCGACACGTCCATCCGATAGAACACCGGGGCCCGGCCGGTGATTTTTTCGATGCGCTCCGGCACGTCCGGGCGGCTGTTGGACAGGTCGTCGGCGATGACCACGTCATAGTCCCGCTGCAGCAGCTCCACCGCGATGTGGGACCCGATGAATCCGGCTCCGCCGGTAAGCAAAACAGTTTCTTTCATGGTGCTTCCTCCCGAATCCTGTGGTTTACTGCGGCGTCTGCCGCACCACGCCGGAGAACAGATACACCCCGGCGCCGTCGTACAGGGGGGCCGTCAGGTGCTGCCCCAGGCCGCTGTGGCGATGGAGATAATACAGGGGAATGACCCAGCCGTCCTCCACCAGCATGGCCTCCGCATCCTCCAGATAGGCGTCCCGGACCTCCACATGACCGGAGGCGTCCGCCGCCCGCAGCAGCATGTCATAGGCGGTGGAATAGAAGAACCCATTGCCGCTTTCCCACAGGGACAGCAGGCCCGAGGCGTCGCCCCGGTCGGCGGTGACGGTGGTCAGTGCCACCATAAATTCGCCCTGGTCCAGGGCGTCCGCCAGCTCCTGGGCCGTGGCTCCCCGCAGGATGGCGATGAGCCCCAGCTTCTGCTTCCAGGCGTCCCGGACGGCGGCGGCGGTCTGGGCTGCCGTCTCGTCGGTGCTGTCATACAGCAGGGTGATCTGCCCGGCGGCCTTCACGCCGCCTGCCTCCTCCAGCAGGGTCCTGGCCTGCTGGCACAGGGCCTCGTAGTTATCGGGCTCGTTGTCGATGAGACTGCCGCTGCCCTGGCGGAAGTCGCCGCCCATGGTGTTGCGCAGCCCCGGGGGGACAATGCCCTGGGCGGGGTCCAGAGACTGGCCCTCCGTCAGCGCGTTCCGGTCGATGGCCAGGGCCAGGGCCCGGCGCAGGGACTCGTTTTCCAGGCTGCCGGTCCGCTGGTTCAGCAGCAGCAGGGTGGTCTGGGGATAGGGATCGGAGGTGTCACCCTCCGGCAGGTTCATGGCAAAGTCCACGTCGCCGCCGGACAGCAGGTCCGCCCGGGCCTGGCCGTCCGTCTCGAACCGGAACTCCAGCACGTCCGGCCCCAGGCGGCGGGCGTCATAGTACCCGTCGGCCGCCTGGGCGGTGAGGCCCGTCTCGTCCCAGCCGGTGGCCCGATAGGGGCCGTCGGTCAGCAGGGTCTCGGAGTGCAGGGACCAGTCCTCCCGCTCCGCCGCGTCGCTGCGCACCGGCATGGTGGCCGTCCCGGCGCAGACATCCGTCAGGAAATAGGCGCACTTGTAGGAGAGCTTCACCACGAAGGTGAAGTCGTCCGGGGCGGACACCTGAAGAAGGCTTCCGTCCTGCCTGGCCTGCACCTGGTCAAAGCCCGCCACCATGTTCAGCAGAGCCGCGTGGGGGGAGCCGGTGGCCGGGTCCGCCAGCCGCTGCCAGGCATAGACAAAGTCGTGGGCGGTGACGGCCTGCCCGTCGGACCAGCGGGCGTTCTGCCGCAGGGTGAAGGTATAGGTCTCGGTGCCGTCCAGGTTGTCCTCCACGGTGTAGGATTTGGCGGCGGCGTAAACCGGCTGGATGCCGCCGTCCTCCCCCCGGGAGAGCTTCATGAGATTTTCAAACAGGTGGGCCACCACCGTGCGTTCGGCGTCGGAGGAGGCCATGGCGGGGTCCAGGGTGGCCGGGGCGGCGTCCAGGCACACCCGCAGGGTCATGGTGTCCCGCGGCTGGGCGCAGCCGGTCAGAGCCAGCATGCACAGCACCAGCACCAGGGCCATGTACCGTATCCGTCGTTTCATAGGGGCCACGCTCCTTACTTTGATTTGGGCTCCGCAGGGGTCACCCGGCCGTCCTCCGCCAGGGTGGCGGGGATGATCTGGCTGCGGGTGTTGCGGGCGATGTCGTCCAGCCGCATGCGGGAGGGGAAGTCCGACAGCAGGGTATAGGCCACGCCGTGCTTCTTCGCCCGGCCGGTGCGGCCGATGCGGTGGATGTAATATTCGTTCTCCTCGGGTACCTCGAAGTTGAACACCGCGTCCACGTCGTCCACGTCGATGCCCCGGCTGGCCACGTCTGTGGCCACGAACACATGAAGCTGTCCGTCCCGGAAGCGGGCCATAACCTCCTCCCGCTTGCGCTGGGGGATGTCACCGTGGATGCACTGGGCGTCCAGCCCCCGCAGCTGCAGGAACTTGGTCAGCCGCTCGGTGGAGCCCTTGGTGTTGCAGAAGCAGATGACCCGGTCCAGCTGCTGGGCGCGGATGATGGAGGCGATGGCGTCCACCTTCTTGTCAGACGGCACCTCGATGCGGTATTGCAGGATATCAGGCTTGTTTTCCCGGGTGGCCTGGACGGTGATCTCCTCCGGGTCCCGCTGATACACCCAGGAGATGTCCATGACCTCCCGGGAGATGGTGGCGGAGAACATGCCCAGATTCTTCCGATGGGGGATCTTGTCCAGAATGCGGGTCACATCGTGGATAAAGCCCATGTCCAGCATGCGGTCCGCCTCGTCCAGCACCACGGTCTGCACCTGGCCCAGGGTGACGGTGCGGCGCTTCATATGGTCGGACAGGCGGCCCGGGGTGGCCACCACGATCTGGGGCCGCCGCTTCAGGGCGTTGATCTGCTTGCCGATGGGCTGGCCGCCGTACAGGCACACCAGCCGCACCCCCTCGTGGCACACGGCGATCTGGCGCATTTCGTCGGTGATCTGCATGGCCAGCTCCCGGGTGGGGGCCAGGATCACCGCCTGGACCTCCTCGCTTTCCGGGTCGATGCGCTCGATGATGGGGATGCCGAAGGCCATGGTCTTGCCGGTGCCGGTGGGGGCCTTGGCGATGACGTCCTTCCCCTCCAGCATGGGGGGGATGCACCCGGCCTGGACGGGGGTGCTGATCTCATATCCCTTGTTCCTTATGGCGCGCATGGTGGCCTCGGACAGGCCGAAGCTGTCAAAGGGCGCGCCCTGTGTAAATTCCATAGCAGTTTCCTCGTTTTCTATATATTCAGCTTGTCAAAAAAGTTTTTTGCCAAGCTGCGTGCGGTTTTTCAGAACTTCAAAAAGTTCTGAAAAACCTATGATTGCAAACGAAAGACACCCCTGATGGGTTTCTTTCGTAACTATCTTCCTTTTCAATGCCGGAGATTTCCGCTTTTTCGACAGCCTCTTTCTGCTCCTTGTACAAAAGAATAAAAAGAGGTATAATAAAACGGATCAAACGAATTAGGAGGTCCCATCCATGAAGCTCATGGTCCTGGACGGCAACAGTATATTGAACCGCGCCTATTACGGTATCCGCCCCCTGTCCACCCGGGAGGGGCTGTATACCCACGCGGTATACGGCTTCATCACCACCCTCCAGCGCCTGCTGGACGAGGAAAACCCGGAGGCCCTGTGCGTCACCTTCGACCGCCGGGAGCCCACCTTCCGCCATCAGGCGGACGCGGACTACAAGGCCCAGCGCAAGCCCATGCCCCCGGAGCTGGCCATGCAGCTGCCGGTGATGAAGCAGGTGCTTTCGGCCATGTCCGTGCCCTGCTATGAGCTGGCGGGGTACGAGGCCGACGACCTCATCGGCACCATCAGCCGCAAATGCCAGGCGGCGGGGTGGGACTGCGTCATCGTCACCGGCGACAAGGACAGCCTCCAGCTGATCACCGACCGCACCAAGGTGAAGCTGGTGTCCACCCGCATGGGCCAGACCACCACCAAGGATATGACCCCGGAGACCTTCCGGGAGCAGTACGGCTTCGACCCCATCCATATGATCGACCTGAAGGCCCTGATGGGCGACACTTCGGACAACATTCCCGGCGTGCCGGGGGTAGGGGAAAAGACCGCCATGGCCCTGGTGCAGGAATACGGCGCCATTGACGAGATCTACCGCCTGCTGCCGGACCTGCACGCCAGGCCCGCCGCCATCCGCAAGCTGACGGAGGGGGAGGAGTCCGCCCGCCACAGCTATTGGCTGGCCACCATCGTCACCGACGCCCCCCTGGACTTTGACCCGGCGGAAAATCTCCGCCGGCCCTTCCGCCCGGAGCTGTACGACCTGTTCCTGCGGCTGGAATTCCAGAAGCTCATCGACAAATACCACCTGCGCCCCCACCAGGAGACGGCGGAGAAGCCGGAGGTTACCGCCACGGTGGTCCCCGTCCGGACGGAGGACCAGGCCCGGGACCTGCTGGCCCAGTGGCGGCAGGCGGAGGCTGTCACCGTATATGTTGTGATGCCGGACCTGTCCGCCCTTTCCGTCCAGTGGGACGCCGGGGAGAACGCCTCCTGGGCGGCGGAGCTGTGGACCGGGGACTATCAGGGGGACTGGCAGGCCCTGCTGGCGGCGCTGTTCGCCGCCGATATCCCCAAGGTGTCCCACAACGTCAAGGATCTGATGCGCACCCTGCTGGACGCGGGCCTTCCGGCGGAGGGCTTCGTGTTCGACACCGCCCTGGCGGCCTACCTGCTGGACGCCACCGCCGGAAAATACAACCTGCCCCGGCTGTTTGTGTCGTATTTCAACCAGGAGCTGGAAAAGCCCGTCCATCTGGAGCCGGACGCCTTCTCCCCGCTGGGAGACCGGTCCGCCGCCTGGGCGTCGCTGCACAGCTATGGCGCGGCGATAGAGGCCCTGTATGGTGTGCTGCTGCCCCGGCTCCGGGAGCAGGGCATGGAAAAGCTGTACTTCGATGTGGAGCTTCCTCTGTGCCGGGTGCTGGCGGATATGGAGCGCAGCGGCTTTTTAGTGGACGGCGGGGCCCTGGCCCGGTTCGGCGCGGACCTGTCCGACACCATCGACCGGCTGGAGCAGCGGATTTACGCCGCCGCCGGGCAGCAGTTCAACATCAATTCCCCCAAGCAGCTGGGAAAGGTCCTGTTTGAGGACCTGGGCCTGCCCCACGGGAAAAAGACCAAAACCGGCTGGTCCACCAACGCCGACGTGCTGGAGAAGCTGAAGGACCACCCCCTGGTGGCGGACGTGCTGACCTACCGGCAGTATGCCAAGCTGAAAAGCACCTATGCCGACGGCCTGCTGAAGGTCATCGACCCCGACGGCCGCATCCGCACCAGCTTCCAGATGACGGTAACGGCCACCGGCCGCCTGTCCTCCACGGAGCCGAATCTTCAGAATATCCCCACCCGCACGGAGCTGGGCAGCAAAATGCGGGAGATGTTTGTGGCGGCCCCGGGCCATGTGCTGGTGGACGCCGACTATTCCCAGATCGAGCTGCGGCTGCTGGCCCACATCTCCGGCGACACCGCCATGCAGCAGGCCTTCCTGTCCGGCGCGGACTTCCACACCGTCACCGCCGCCCGGGTGTTCCATGTGCCCCAGGACCAGGTGACCCACCAGATGCGCTCCCGGGCCAAGGCCGTGAACTTCGGCATTGTCTATGGCATTTCCGCCTTCTCCCTGTCCCAGGACATCGGCGTCACGGTGCAGGAGGCCAAGGAGTATATGGACCGATATTTCGCCACCTATACCGGGGTGAAGCAGTATATGACGGACGTGGTGGACAAGGCCCGGGAGCAGGGCTATGTGGAGACCCTGTGGCACCGCCGCCGGGCTTTGCCGGAGCTGAAAAGCTCCAACTTCAATATGCGGTCCTTCGGCGAGCGGGTGGCCCTGAATATGCCCATCCAGGGCACGGCGGCGGACATCATCAAGCTGGCCATGGTCCGGGTTCACAGCCGCCTGGCCCGGGAGGGCCTGGCCGCCCGGCTGATTATGCAGGTCCACGATGAGCTGATCGTGGAGTGTCCGGAGAAGGAGGCCCCCCGGGTGGAGGTCCTTTTGCAGCAGGAGATGCAGGGCGTGGCGGAGCTGTCCGTCCCCCTGCTGGCGGAGGCCCACACCGGCCGCAACTGGCTGGCCGCCAAGGGCTGATATTGCGTAACGAAACCATTAAGGAGCAAATACCATGACTGATTATTTTGCCGTGCAGCTGCCGCCGGAACAGATCCGCAGCATCAGCTCCATCGGCCTGGCCCATATAGGCGACGCGGTGTATGAGCTGCTGGTGCGCACCTGGCTGTGCGCCGGGGGCAAGGCCACGGGAAGGGGCCTGCACCGGGCCGCGGTGGCCCTGGTGTGCGCCCCCCGGCAGGCGGAGCTGGCGGAGAAAATTCTCCCCCTGCTGACCCAGGAGGAGCAGGACGTGTTCCGCCGGGGCCGCAACGCCAACGTCCATTCCATCCCGGCCCATGCCAGCCGGGCCCAGTATCAGCAGGCCACGGCCCTGGAGGCTCTGCTGGGCTATCTGTATCTCCAGGGGCGGCGGGACCGGGTCAACGAGCTGTTCTGCCGGATGATGGAGGGGGAGTAATATGCCGCTGGACGCCATTTGCCTGAGCGCCGTGGTCCGGGAGACCGCCGCCCAGGCGGAAAACACCCGCATAGAGAAGATCCAGCAGCCCGCCCGGGACCAGGTGGTGCTGCTGCTGCGGGGCGGGCGGCGGCTGCTGCTGTGCGCCGGAGCCACCCAGCCCCGGCTGCACCTGACGGAGCAGCTGCGGGACAATCCCTCCCAGCCGCCGATGTTCTGTATGCTGCTGCGCAAGCACCTGGCGGGAGGGCGCATTTTGACCGTTGTCCAGGAGCCCCTGGAGCGGGTGGTGACCCTGACCATCCAGGCTGCCGACGAGCTGGGGGAGCAGCGCCAGTGGCGTCTGATCCTGGAGGCCATGCCCCGGCACGCCAATCTCATCCTGGTGGACCACCAGGGCCGGATCACCGACTGCCTGCGGCGGGTGGACTTTGAGATGTCCCAGCAGCGGCAGGTGCTGCCGGGCCTGTTCTATCATCTGCCGCCCCGGCAGGAAAAGCGCTCTCCGCTGGAGATCGGCCGGGAGGAATTTCTGGAACTGCTTTCCGCCCTGCCGGAGGATGCGCCCCTGGACGGGTGGCTGCTGGATACCTTCACGGCCCTGCCGCCGCTGATGGCCCGGGAGCTGGTCTGCGCCGCATACGGTGAGACAGACGCCCGTTTGTCCCGGGACAGGGGCGAAAAATTGTGGGACAGCCTTGCAGCATGGCGGGACAGAATTGCCGGCGGCGGCTTTGTGCCCACCCTGCTGCGCCGGGCCGGCCGGCCGGCGGATTTCACCTATTGCCCCATCACCCAATACGGCCCGGCCATGGAGCAGGAAACCTTCGATTCCTTCGGCCGGCTGCTGGATGAATTTTATGAGGGCCGGGACCAGGCGGACCGGGTCCGGCAGAAGGGCCAGGACCTGATGAAGTCTGCCACCGCCGCCCGGGACCGGGTGCGCCGGAAGATGGCGGCCCAGGAGAAGGAGCTGGCCGCCACCCGGGACCGGGAGCGGCTGCGCATCTGCGGCGAGCTGATCACCGCCAATCTCTATCGCATGGAGCGGGGCATGAACCGCCTGACGGCAGAAAATTACTATGAGGACGGATGCCCACCAATGGACATCCCACTGGATGTGCGGCTGGGGCCCCAGGAGAATGCCGCCCGGTATTTCAAGCAGTATGCCAAGGCCAAGACCGCCGAGAAAATTCTGACGGAGCAGCTGGAAAAGGGCCGGGAGGAGCTGACCTATCTGGAAAGCGTGGTGCAGGAGCTGTCCCAGGCGGAGGCGGAGCAGGATTTCAACGACATCCGGGCGGAGCTGGAAAGCGGGGGGTACCTGAAAAACCGGGGGAAAAAGCAGCCGGGCTTTCAGCGGGCCTCCAGGCCCAGGCAGTTTGTGTCCTCCGCCGGGCTGCGGATCCTGGTGGGCCGCAGCAACCGGCAGAACGACCGGCTCACCGCCAAGGAGGCAGACCGGAGGGATATCTGGCTCCACACCCAGAAAATTCACGGCTCCCATGTGATCCTGTGCACCGGAGGCCAGGAGCCGGATGAGACCAGCCTGTATGAGGCGGCCTGCCTGGCGGCGTACTATTCCCAGGGCCGGGAGGCCGGGAAGGTGCCGGTGGACTACACCCCGGTGCGGTATGTGAAAAAGCCCGCCGGGGCCAGGCCGGGCATGGTGGTGTACACCACCTATCAGACCATGCTGGCCGTTCCGGACGGCCAGCTGGTGAAGAAGCTGGCTGGGAAGTAAATACGCGCGATAAAGCTCAGCCCCCGCAGGCATTTGCCTGCGGGGGCTGAAACTGTCGAGAAACCCGGAAATCTTCTGGAAGATTGCCGGTAACCGACGGCGGGGCACATGGGCCCCGCCCTACAGGCCCTCTCATACTGATTCTTGATTAAAAAATTTAATCAAGAATCCCGTGCGCTGTGCGCACGCACAGCGTGTGAAAACACGCTGTGACGTCTCATACAAAACCTGACGCACCTTCGGTGCTATAAAAAGCTTTTCAAGCTTTTTAACAGGTTTTGGTATCAGTCACCTTCGGTGACAGCTCTCCCGGAGGGAGAGCCAAGTTTGCCCCAAAAGAGGAGCGGTGGTTGGCGGGGGCGGGGATTGAGGGGGCATATGCGGGGTATGCTAAAGGGGAGAGGAGGCGCGCATGGACATTTTTGACGGATTGACCGCCCTGGGCGGACTGTGCCTGTTTCTGTTCGGTATGCAGATCATGGCGGAGGCGCTGCAGCGCCGGGCCGGGGGACGGCTGGAGGGCCTGCTGCGGCGGATGACCCGCAGCCGCTGGGCGGGATTTTTCACGGGCCTGGCGGTGACGGCGGCGGTGCAGAGCTCATCGGCGGCCATGGTGATGGTGGTGGGCTTCGTGAACTCCGGTATGCTGACCCTCCGCCAGGCGGTGGGGGTCATCATGGGCACCAACGTGGGCACCACGGTGACGCCCTGGCTGCTGAGCCTGGGAGGTCTGGAGGGCGGCGGCACCCTAGGGCGGCTGCTGCGCCCGGCGGGCTTTGTGCCGCTGCTGAGTCTGTGGGGCATTGCGGCGTATCTGGCCGGAAAGGGCAGCCGCCGGGACACCGGCCAGGCCCTGCTGGGCTTTGCCGTTCTGATGCAGGGCATGGAGATCATGACCGCCGCTGTATCGGGCCTGGCCCGGGCGGAGGGGTTCCGGCAGCTGTTCACGGCCTTCGGCAGCCCCCTGCTGGGGGTGCTGGCCGGGGCGGTGCTGACGGCGGTGATCCAGTCCAGCTCCGCCTCGGTGGGGATATTGCAGGCCCTGGCCGCCAGCGGACAGGTGACGGTGGGGGCCGCCATCCCCATCGTCATGGGCCAGAACATCGGCACCTGCGTCACGGCGATGCTGTCCTCCGTGGGGGCCAGCCGCAGCGCCCGGCGGGCGGCTGGTGAAGACGCTGGCGGCTCCGGCCATTCTGGACCGGGCCGTGACCCTGCCGGGGGTGGCCGTTATCCACACAGCCTTCAACCTGCTGTGTACGGCGGCGCTGTTTCCGGCGGCGGGCCTGCTGGAGCGGGCGGTGCTGCGGCTGCTGCCCGGAGAGGAGACGCCCTCCGCAGAACCGGATCCCCGTCTGCTGGCGGCTCCGGCGGCGGCCCTGGAAAGGTGCCGGGAGCTGACCCTGGAAATGGCGGACCTGGCCCGTGACAACCTGCGCCGGGGGATTCAAGCCCTGACGGAGGTGCACCCCGACTCGGCCCGGGAGCTGCGGCGGCAGGAGGAGCGCATCGACGGCCTGGAGGACGCCCTGGGCACGTTTCTGGTGCGGCTGGGCGGACGGACCCTGACCCGCCGGGACAGCGCCCGGGCGGCGGAGCTGCTGATGCTCATGGGCGACCTGGAGCGGCTGGGGGATCACGCCATGAACCTGCTGGAAAGCGGGGAGGAGCTGCGGGACCGGAAAATAGAGCTGCCGCCGGAGGACCGGCGGCAGCTTCGGGTGCTGACGGAGGCGGTGGAGGAGATCGCGGACCTGGCGTTGGCGGCCTTCCGCCGGGAGGACGCCGCCGCCCTGGGGCAGGTGGAGGCCCTGGAGCAGGTCATCGATGGCCTGCGGCAGCGGCTGCGGGCCAGGCGCATCCGGGAAACGCAGCCGGGGGAGGGGGCCATGGAGCTGAGCTTCGTGTGGTCGGACGTGCTGACGGACCTGGAGCGGGCGGCGGACCACTGCTGCAACATCATGGAGTGCGTGGCGGACCTGTCCGCCGGGAACCGGAATCTCCATGCCGCCCAGCTGGCGGTCCGGCAGCGGGACCCGGCCTTCGACAGCCGGGTCCGGACCTATGAGCAGAAGTACAGGCTGTGATCCTGTCAAAAAGGGCAAGGCCCTTTTTGACAAAAGGCTTGCAGTCTGCCGCGCGCATAATTTGTTCGCTGTAAGCGAACAAATTCCACACTTGCAGACTGATACCAAAACCTGTCAAAAAGCTTGAAAAGCTTTTTATAGCACCGAAGGTGCGTCAGGTTTTGTATGAGA
>OLYV01000588.1_pt1 | contig 15985 bp, 8 predicted proteins | sample 1644371 | NCBI WGS metagenome assembly OLYV01 (sample SAMEA103958124, study PRJEB25191) | human gut metagenome | biome: human-associated habitat [ENVO:00009003]; feature: intestine environment [ENVO:2100002]; material: feces | place: Germany | collected 2013/2015 | reverse complement strand
TTCTACAGATTTGGGTGGTCCTAATATTACTATTTTTAATGGGAAAGGAGATATAACAAGTGAAGAATACAATTCAGCTTTACTCTCCTTTTTTGCTCGCTTGAACTATGACTATAAGGAGCGTTATCTTGTTTCTGCAAGTATTCGTAGTGATAAATCTTCCAAATTTGCTAAAGGAAATAGGGTCGGTTACTTTCCTTCGGTTTCAGTGGGTTGGAATATACATGAAGAGAATTTTTTTAATATAGAATGGATAAGTAAAATGAAGATTAGAGCTAGTTATGGTGAATTAGGAGCTAATTTTATAGATTCATATTCTTTCCTTTCTACGGCTTATGGTCCAATACCTTCTGTATTCGGTGAAAATCAGATTGGTCAAAGTAGTGTGATGAATGGTTATGTAACCAAATTTGCTCAGGAAAATTTGACTTGGGAAAAATCAATATCTAAAAACGTAGCATTGGAAATGGCTTTTCTGAATAATAAAATTTCTTTTACAGCTGAATATTTTTGGAAAGATAATAATGACTTACTTGCTCCATTACTTCCATTAGCATCGTCAGGGCAAACCATTATGACTAATGGGGGGGATTTGCCAGTCTTTAATTCTGCATCTGTTGAAAATAAAGGTTTTGAATTTACGGTAGGTTATCGTAATAATTGGAAGGATTGGAGTTTGGATGTTACTGCCAATATTTCGGCATTAAGAAATAAAGTAAAGAGTTTGGGTGAGGGAGTACAACCCATTAAGGCAGAGGTGATGATGAGTGGTTCTTTTAATGACCGTCCTACTATTACTAAACCGGGCTTGCCTATTGGTACCTTTTGGGGATATGTGGTGGAAGGTTTTGATAATGATGGTAATTTTATTTTTCAGGATAATAATGGTAGTGTGAATGGTGTATTGACAGGAAAACCGGATGGGAAGATTGATGAGAATGATAAAACGGATATTGGTAATCCTCATCCGGATTTTACTTATGGTTTAAATATAAATGTAGGTTATAAGAATTGGGATTTGACTGCTTTTTTCCAAGGAACGCAAGGTAACGATATTTTTGCTTTAATGAAATATGATTGGTATTTTGGAGGAGCTAATAGTGCTACCCTAAAGGATGCTTTCTATAATTCATGGACTCCGCAAAATCCTAATGCAGAAGCTCCTAAACTGAATAGTAAAAACAGTTCTGGCATAAACTCGCTTCCAAGTACATTCTATGTGGAGGATGGTTCTTATTTCAGATGCAAGAATCTACAAATCGGTTATTCCTTTAATAAGAAATTATTGCAAAAATTCCATATAGAATCATTTAGAATATATGCGGGGGTACAAAATTTATTCACTATCACAAAATATCCCTTGTATGATCCCGAAGTTAGTTCAAACGTGTTGTTTGACAGAGGTGTGGATGGTTTCTGGCAAGCACAGGAAAGTCCTCATGAAGCAACAATGAATTCTAGAGTATATAATCTTGGTGTCAATTTAACTTTCTAAAAACAGAATAAGTATGAAAATAATGTTGCGTAAAATTATAGTTATCATTATCAGTTTTGTAACTATTGGAATGATGGGCTCATGTGAAGATATTTTTAATGATTTGGCGGTGAATCCTAATCAATCAGACGTTAATTCATTTTATACTACACTAGAAAATTGTAATAAGGGAATTCTTGGTATCTATGGGTATATTTCGACTCCTCGTAATTTGGGAGCTTGTGGATTTGGTTTGATGTTGACTCGTAGTGATGAGGGGTGTTCGGTAGCTGATTATGGAGTACCAGGTGCTTATAATGAAGAGTTTACCCCTTCTTATTATTCATTGGTTCAACCTTTTCAGTTAATGTATACAGCTGCTTCCCAAGCTAACCAAATGATTGAAAGTCTTACTGAAATAGAATTCAGCAATAAAGAATTACAGGATGCATATTTGGGGGAGGCTTATTTTCTTCGTGCATTTACACATTTCTTTTTATTCATCAATTATAGGAATATTCCTTTGATTAAAGAATTGCCTAAGGCTCCTAATGAATATAAGCCTCAGGCAACACCTGAAGAGGCTTGGGATTTTATTATAGATGATCTGATCAAAGCTAAAGATTTACTTCCTGACAAGAATTTTTGGGATGCTAAAAATAAAGGACGTGTGACGAAAGCTTCTGCTTATGCACTTTTGGGTAAGTCATATCTTTATAGATCCGGTATTGAACCCAAATATGGAACTTCACAAACAACTTATTATAATGAGGCTGCTGCGGCTTTTGCAGAAATCATTAATGGTAATTGTGGAAACTACAGATTGGTAGATGACTATTCATGGAACTTTGATGTGGCACATGAAAATAATGATGAATCTTTTGAAGTACAATTTGTCGGAGTGTTGAATACAGGATTTAACCCAGGATTTGTGGACAGTGGGTTGTTCAATGATGTCCGGTGTAAAATGTGTATAATGAATAGAAGTAGAAATTCGAATAGTTCTGCACAGGTTATGCACAATTGGTTATATGATAAATTTGTAGCGTCAAAAACAGTGACAGGAGAAACTGATCCACGTATGTTTGGTTCGTTTGTTTTTAATGATAATGTATCGGAGATTATACGTCCGAAAGGTATGAAGGTTACTTTTCTTGAAGGGAAGGATTGGGAAGCAGAAATGGGTTCAAAGGAAGGAACATTTGGTGAACAATATGAGTTGGCAATGGGATATAAAATGTGTAGTAGGAAATGGTTGGATTGGACCTTACCTCCGACAGATGATGCTGGTGGGCATTTTTTTAATGGACGTGCACAAGGAGTAAACTGGAGAATGATTCGTTATTCGGATGTTTTGCTGATGTATGCTGAAGCTGTAGTAATGGGAGGGAAAGCCACTGCAAACATAACCCCGTTAGAAGCAATAAACAAAGTACGCGATAGGGTAGGAGTACCTCATGTAACAGAAGCTAATATGAGAACTATTGAAGATGAACGTATTCTAGAACTTACCTATGAAGGCTTCCGATTCTTTGACTTGCTTCGTTGGGGTAAAGTAGTAGAGCGTTTTCGCGAATTGGAAAATACTGATCCTTTGTTTAAAAGGTTTAGCAGGGCTCAATATATGGGGTTTAAGGAAAATAAGAATGAATGGGTTCCATTGCCAATTGATGAAGTAGAGGGTAATCCATATATCACTAAAAATAATCCAGGATGGTAATTAAAAATAGAATAATTATGAAAGTATTTTATTATATTATATGTGCAGCTTGCTTTGCCGGCTGTGTGTCATCTTCCAATGATAAAACGGTGAAAGAGAATGGTAGAACATTGCATAATGGCATTGTGCTGCCCGAGCAATGGCCTCCTAGTATGATTGATGATGGAGTACGTCGCGAAATGTCTTTACCTTATATTTCAAACAAACCGACTGTTATTTCTGTAAATCTAGGACGCCAATTATTCGTTGATGATTTTTTAATTGCAGAAACAGATATGGAGCGTGTTTCCCATAAGGCTATGTTCTATGAGAATAATCCGGTACTTGCTCCGGATAAGGAGTGGGAATACACTTTTGAACGTGCTCCTTATGCTGCTCCTTTCAGTGATGGAATATGGTATGATGAAAGCGAACAAAAATTTAAAATGTGGTATTTGGCTGGTGCCGGATCTATGCACAAACATCGTCAAAGCTTTTATACTTGTTATGCGGAGTCAAAAGATGGGAAGCATTGGGAAAAAGTGAATATGGATATAGTGCCGGGTACGAATATTGTAGATACTTGTGATCGGGATGCGGCTACAGTTTGGCTCGATAAAATGTGTCCAGAACCAGAAAAACGTTTCAAACTCTTCAATGTGGAAAAACATAGTGGAGGATGGAAAATAATTTTAAAATATTCAAAAGATGGTATTCATTGGTCGGAAGGAGTTGCGCAATCAGGACCGGTGGGGGATCGTACCACTGCTTTCTATAATCCGTTTACTCAAAAATGGGCTATTAGTCTACGGCAGGGGAGTAAAGCAGACGGACGCTCTAGAGGCTATTTGGAAAATGAAGATCCAGAGATGGCAGTTAGCGTGGCGCATTCATTGGCTAAAGGAATAAAGGATAAAAATATAGTTTTGTGGTTTACTCCTTCCGATAAGGAACTGCCACATCCTGAATTTCCTGATGTGCGTCCAGCCATTTATAATTTTGATGCTATGCCTTATGAAAGTGTTATGCTAGGGTTCTATGCTATGTGGAAAGGACCAGAGAATGATCTCTGTGGTAAGTTAGGTATTCAGAAAAGAAATGAAATAGGGATGGGATATAGTCGGGATGGTTTTCATTTTTATCGTCCCAGTTATGAACCTGTTATGGGAGTAAATGAAACGGAAGGGGCATGGAATTGGGGAAATATGCAGTCTGTTATTGGCGTACCTCTCATTGTTGGTGATTCTTTGTATTTGTATTCTAGTGGAAGAATGAAGAATAAAGTGATGTGGGATGGATTTACTTCTACTGGGTTGGCAACTTTACGTCGTGATGGGTTCGTTTCCATGCATACAGACACAGAAGGGGTACTTGTTACCGAGAAAATAAAGTTTGATGGTAATCATTTTTTTGTGAATGCACAAGCAAAGGATTTGCAGGTGGAGATAATGGATGAAAATGGTAATGTGATTACGGGATTTTCCAGAGAGGATTGTAAGGAAATGAATGATTTGAACAGTACTAAACAATTGGTAACTTGGAAATCAGGTAAAAAACTTGCTGCTCTTTCAGGCAAGATAGTTAAAGTGAAGTTTTATGTTACTTGTGGCGATTTATATGCTTTTTGGATTTCTCCATGGGACACAGGAGAAAGTAGGGGATATACAGGTGGTGGTGGTCCGGGACTCAATCCTTGTGGAATCGATATTAAATAACTGATATGTGTAAAACATAGTTGTGTTACGTCGTGTATTTTGTTGGTGGCTGCTTCATGAGAATGAAGCAGTCATTTTTTGTATTACAGATAAATTTTGCTTGGTTGAGCTAAGTCAATATTTAAGTATGAGGAAAATGTAGACATAAAAAAAGGAGCAACGCCTTGCTCCAACCTTTGTTAACCTTAAATCTAATACTATGAAAAACACGTTGCAAAGGTACGTGTTTTAGTGGATTTTGCAAATAAAACAACTAAAAAAATATGTTTTCTAACACGTTTTAATACTTTTGTCCTATTTGTTAAGGATGAGGACTTTTTTTATTTACTTGTATTTTGTCTTTTTTACATATAAAACCGTATATTTGTTGCCACTTTTGCAAAAGGATAAAAACGAATGGTTTCAGTAGATAATTTGAAAGTAGAGTTTGGAGTAACGCCTCTGTTTGAGGATGTGTCATACGTTATCAATAAGAGAGATCGTATTGCGCTGGTCGGGAAGAATGGGGCCGGTAAGTCTACTATGCTTAAGATATTGGCAGGAATACAGGCGCCTACTTCAGGTAGTGTTTCTGTTCCGCGTGATGTGACGATAGGCTATCTGCCTCAAGTCATGATTCTGAGTGATAAACATTCTGTGATGGAAGAGGCGGAGATGGCTTTTGAACATATCTTTGACTTGCAGGCTAGTATTGAGAGAATGAATCAGGAGTTGGCGGATAGAACAGATTATGATTCAGAAAACTATCATAAACTGATTGAGAAATTCACCCATGACAATGAACGCTTTTTGATGATGGGAGGTACCAATTATACAGCTGAGATAGAACGTACATTGATGGGGTTGGGATTTAGCCGGGAGGATTTTAACCGTCCTACATCTGAGTTCAGTGGTGGATGGCGTATGCGTATAGAGTTGGCCAAGTTGCTGTTGCGACGGCCCGATGTGTTGCTGTTGGACGAGCCTACCAATCATCTGGATATAGAAAGCATTCAATGGTTGGAAAACTTTTTGAAGACAAGTGCGGGAGCCGTTGTATTGGTGAGCCACGACCGTGCATTTATTAATAATGTGACCAATCGTACGATTGAAATATCTTGCGGGCATATCTATGATTATAAAGTGGCTTACGATGAGTTTGTGGTATTGCGCAAAGAACGTCGTGAGCAGCAATTGCGTGCATACGAGAACCAGGATACGGAAGATTTCATAGAGCGTTTCCGTTATAAGGCTACCAAGGCTGTACAGGTGCAGAGCCGCATCAAGCAATTGGAAAAAATAGTTCCTATTGAAATTGATGATGAAGATAATTCAGCCTTGCGGTTGAAGTTTCCGCCTGCCATGCGTTCCGGCAATTATCCGGTCATTTGTGACGGGGTGAAGAAAGCATATGGCAGTCATATCGTTTTTCACGATGTGACTTTGACTATTAATCGAGGTGAGAAGGTGGCTTTTGTCGGAAAGAATGGGGAAGGTAAGTCCACTTTGGTGAAATGTATAATGGACGAAATCCCATACGAAGGTAAACTGACCATCGGGCACAACGTACAGATTGGTTATTTTGCTCAGAATCAGGCTCAGATGTTGGATGAAAATCTGAGTGTCTTTGATACGATTGATTATGTGGCAAAAGGGGATATTCGTTTGAAGATTCGTGATATTCTGGGAGCATTCATGTTTGGAGGTGAGGCTTCTGATAAAAAAGTAAAGGTACTGTCGGGTGGGGAGCGGAGTCGTCTTGCCATGATAAAACTTTTGTTAGAACCGGTGAATTTCCTTATTTTGGACGAACCTACCAACCATCTGGATATGCGCTCAAAGGATGTATTGAAAGAAGCTATCAAGGAATTTGATGGAACGGTGATTGTTGTTTCTCATGACCGTGAGTTCTTGGATGGACTGGTGACCAAAGTTTATGAATTCGGAGGTGGAGTAGTAAAAGAACACATTGGCGGCATTTATGATTTTTTACAGAAAAAGAAAATAGAGAGTCTGAATGAGTTGCAGCTTTCGGCTTCTCCTACTGTGTCTGCCACTAAAAAGGAAGAACCCGAAACGGTTAGTGAGAACAAATTATCTTATGAGGCGCAAAAGGAATTGAATAAGAAAATTCGCAAATTGGAGAAACGAATTGCGGATTGTGAACAGAAAATAGAAAAGCTGGAAACTGAGATTGGCGAGGTGGAAGCTGATATGGCTACTCCCGAAGGTGCATCGGATATGGCTTTGTATGAAAAGCATCAGAAACTGAAAAAGGACTTGGATCAGACGGTAGAAGAATGGGAGACCGTTTCTATGGAATTAGAAGAGATGCAGGGAAGTTAAAGTATGTATCATATATATAGAATAAATGAAAGCAAAACATTATTTACCAATGGCTGTATTGGCTCTGGCAGTAGCTGCCGGATGCGACAGTAAAAAGGAAGCCGTCATGACTTCGGGTATAGACTTGACAAATTTGGACACTACGGCTGTTCAAGGAGCTGATTTTTATCAGTATGCTTGTGGCGGATGGATGAAGAAACACCCTCTGACCAATGAATATTCCCGTTTTGGCTCATTCGATATGCTTGCTGAAAATAATCGGGAACAACTGAAAGGATTGATTGTGGAAATTGCTGCCGGGCAGAATGCGCAAGGTACAATAGGTCAGAAAATAGGGGATATCTATAATTTGGCTATGGATAGTGTGAAACTGAATGCGGATGGAGTAACTCCTATTCAAGCTGATTTGGAAAAGATTGCTTCAGTGAAGGATAAATCGGAAATAGTTCCTTTGATGGCGGAACTGGCTCATAGCGGTGTATTCCCTTATTTCAGTTTCTATGTGGGTGCCGATATCATGGACAGCAAGAGCAATTTGTTTCAATTGTATCAAGGGGGTATCAGTCTGGGTGAAAAAGAATATTATCTGGACAATGATGATGTGACTGTCAATATCCGTAATAAGTATAAGGAACATATTGTAAAGATGTTCCAATTGGCTGGTTTTGATGAGGCTGCCGCTAAAAAGAAAATGGAGGCTGTAATGGATATCGAAACCCGTATTGCAAAAGCTTCTTTCAGTGCGGTGGAACAGCGTAACCCTGCGGCCAATTATCATAAAATGTCTTTGGATGAATTAAAGAAAGAGATTCCGGGCATTGACTGGGATGCTTTCTTGAATGGTATAGGCGTGAAAGGGGTGACTGAACTGAGTGTTTCTCAAGTGGAGCCGATTAAAGAGGTTGAGAAAATTATCAATAGCTTGCCGGTTGAAAATCAGATCGCTTATATGCAATGGAGTCTGATAGACAGGGCTGCCGGTTACTTGAGTGATGATTTGGTGGCACAAAATTTTGATTTTTATGGAAAAACACTATCCGGCAAACAGGCTAACCAACCTCGTTGGAAGCGTGCTGTAAGTACTGTAAATGGAGTACTGGGTGAAGCGGTAGGTCAGATGTATGTGGAGAAATATTTTCCGGCAGCCGCAAAAGAACGTATGGTGCAGTTGGTAAAGAATCTGCAGACCGCATTGGGAGAACGTATTCGGAATTTGGAATGGATGGGTGACAGCACAAAGATTAAAGCTATTGAGAAGTTGAATTCTTTTTATGTAAAGGTAGGCTATCCTGATAAGTGGAGGGATTATACCGGTTTGAATATTGAAAAAGATTCTTATTGGGCCAATGTGAAGCGTGCTACAGAATTCGAACTGGATTATATGTTATCCAAGGCAGGAAAGCCGGTTGACAGAGATGAATGGGGAATGACTCCGCAGACTGTCAATGCATATTATAATCCGACCACGAATGAGATTTGTTTTCCGGCGGGTATTCTTCAATATCCGTTTTTTGATATGAATGCTGATGATGCATTTAATTATGGAGCTATTGGCGTGGTTATCGGTCATGAAATGACTCATGGATTCGATGATCAGGGACGTCAGTTTGATAAGGATGGTAATTTGAAAGATTGGTGGACAGCCGAAGATGCCAAACGTTTTGAAGAACGTGCTCAGGTAATGGTGAATTTCTTTGATAGCATCCAGGTTTTGCCGGGACTCAATGCCAACGGTTCTTTGACTTTAGGTGAGAATATAGCCGATCATGGTGGTTTGCAGGTTTCTTTCCAGGCGTTCAAGAATGCGACAAAAGATGCTCCCCTGCCGGTAAAAGACGGATTTACTCCGGAACAGCGCTTCTTCTTGTCATACGCCGGAGTGTGGGCTGGCAATATCCGCGACGAGCAGATTCGTTTGCAAACCAAGTCTGATCCACATTCATTGGGCAGATGGCGTGTGAACGGAGCACTCCCTCAAATAGGTGCATGGTATGATGCTTTTGGCATTAAAGAGGGGGATCCTATGTATTTGGCTCCTGAAAAACGTGTCTCTATTTGGTAAGCTTTGTATGTAAAAGATAATAAGAAAGCATGGTAATTGCTGAGAATTCGGCATTTACCATGCTTTCTTTTTGGATTTTACATGATAAACACCTATTTTTGTGCCCGATGAAACGGAGACGATACATAGCATGGGTATTGATGTTGGTCAGCATTATCATGTTGACAGCATCTGTTCTGCCTCATCATCATCACCGGGAAATTCTTTGTTTGCAGCATGATATGACTTTGTGCGGCTGTCAATGTTCCGTGCAGCATCAGCAGCATAATAATAGTTCTGATGAGAATCATACATGTAATGCCGGATGTGTGACCAAGTTTAAAAGTGTAACTCCGGATCGGGCCCAAGACAGTGTTTCTCCTGATTATTCGTTTTGTTTGCTGTTATATACGGTGACGGATGTATTGGCGCTTTCATTGCGGTTGACAGAACACAACACATTACCTTATAATTACTATTTAGAAAAACTGCATTCTACGTGTCTTCCCCACGTAAAGGGGTTGCGTGCTCCTCCTTGCGATGTTCTTGCTTAACAGATAGAAAGTTTATCTTTTTATCCGCAACTTTGTTGCATTTTCTTTACACTAATTTTGCATTTAATAAAAAGTAAGAACAAATAATATCATCATGAAGAAACTTATTTTTATGGGAGTCTTAGGCTTGTTCCTCTTAGGCTCTTGCAACAGTAAATCGGGTCATGATCACGAAGGACACGATCATGGAACGGAGGAAGCACATAATCACGACCACGAAGGGCATGACCATAATCACGAAGGGCATGACCATGAAAAAGAAAACCACGACCATGAGAATGAAGGTCACGAAGGGCATAATCATGAAGCGGAAGCTTCTGCAGCCGGACATTCCGATGAGATAATTCTGGCTCCAGAAAAAGCAAAAGCAGCCGGGGTAGAATCGGAAATAATCCGGCCTGAATCATTCCGTCAGGTGATAACGACCAGCGGTCAGGTGCAGGCAGCACAAGGCGATGAAAGCGTAGTAGTCGCCAATGTAGCCGGTGTGGTTTCTTTCCGCCATCCGGTAACGGACGGTATGAGTGTGAGCAAGGGGGCTCCCATTCTGAATATCTCTGCTGAGAATATGCCGGACGGAGACCCTGTAAAACGTACCCGTATCGCATATGAAACCGCCAAAAAAGAATATGAACGTGCCGCCAAGTTGGTAAAAAGTCAGATAATATCGCAGAAAGATTTCAATGCCATTAAGGAGAGTTATGAAAATGCATTATTGGCATACGAGGCTATTTCAAAGAACCAGACCAAAACAGGTGTGTCCGTTACAGCTCCTTTAGGTGGCTATATCAAGAATTGTCTGGTGCAGGAAGGTGACTATGTGTCGGTAGGCCAGCCTTTGGTGAGTATCACTCAGAACCGTCGTCTGTTCCTTCGTGCAGATGTTTCCGAGAAATATTATGGTTATCTGCATAGCATCCAGTCGGCAAACTTCAAGACTCCATACGATAATAAGGTATATGAGCTGGGTGAGTTGAAAGGGCGTCTGCTTTCTTATGGTAAAGCATCCGGTGGTACTTCTTTTTATGTGCCTGTAACTTTCGAATTTGATAATCGGGGAGATGTGATTCCCGGTTCGTATGTGGAGGTGTATCTGCTCTCGTCGGAAATGCCCGATGTGCTGGCCTTGCCTGTTACGGCACTGACCGAAGAACAAGGTTTGTACTTTGTTTATCTGCAACTGGATGAGGAAGGATATAAGAAACAGGAGGTAACTTTGGGAGCGAGCAACGGAAAGGAAGTGCAGATTCTGACCGGTTTGAAAGCCGGTGACCGTGTGGTAACAAAGGGAGCTTATCAGGTGAAATTAGCGTCGGCCAGCAATGCGATTCCGGCTCATAGTCATGAACATTAATCAGCCGTCCTATGCTAAATAAGATTATACATTTTTCCCTTCAGAACCGTATATTGGTTCTGGTGGCGTCGGTTTTGCTGCTTATCGGCGGTACTTACACGGCTTTTCATACGGAAGTCGATGTGTTCCCCGATTTGAATGCGCCGACTGTAGTGATTATGACCGAAGCGAATGGTATGGCAGCCGAAGAGGTGGAACAATTGGTAACCTTTCCTGTAGAAACTGCCGTGAACGGTGCGACCCATGTGCGCCGGGTGCGTTCATCTTCCACCAATGGCTTTTCCGTTGTGTGGGTGGAATTTGAATGGGATACCGATATCTATCTGGCCCGTCAGATTGTCAGTGAGAAATTGTCCTTGGTCAGCGAGGAGCTGCCCGAGAATGTAGGTAAACCTACCATGGGACCTCAGTCTTCTATTTTAGGTGAGTTGCTGATTATCGGTCTGACTTCGGATACTACTTCCATGCTCGATCTCCGTACACTGGCAGACTGGACTATCCGTCCGCGCCTGCTCTCTACGGGAGGTGTGGCACAGGTTGCCGTGCTGGGAGGTGATATCAAGGAATATCAGGTGTTGCTTGACCCTGCCCGCATGAAACATTACAATGTTACGTTGGCAGAGGTGATGAACGTTACCCGTAACATGAATCAGAATGCCAATGGCGGAGTGATTTATGAATATGGAAACGAATATATTGTTCGCGGGGTGCTTTCCAGTCATGATGTGGCTCAGTTGTCACGTTCCGTCATCAAGACGGTGGAAGGGGTGCCCGTTACATTGGAGGATATTGCCGATGTGAAGATTGGTTCGCAGGAACCCAAACTGGGTACTGCTTCGGAGAGAGGAAAACCTGCCGTACTGCTGACCGTTACCAAACAACCCAAGACCGGGACTATTGAACTGACAGAGCAGTTGGAAGCCGCATTGAAGGATTTGCAGAAGAATCTTCCGGCTGATGTACACGTTTCTACAGATATTTTCCGTCAGAGCCGTTTTATTGAAAGCTCTATCGGCAATGTGAAGGATTCGTTGTATGAAGGTGCTGTTTTTGTGGTGATTGTTCTCTTCCTGTTCCTTGCCAATGTACGTACCACGGTTATTTCATTGGTAACCCTTCCGTTGTCATTGATTGTTTCTATATTGACTCTTCACTATATGGGACTCACCATCAATACCATGAGTTTGGGTGGTATGGCCATTGCCATTGGTTCGTTGGTGGATGATGCCATTGTGGATGTGGAAAATGTATGGAAGCACTTGCGTGAGAATCGCTTGTTGCCCGAAGGGGAACGTAAGAGCGTGATTGAAGTCGTGTTCAATGCTTCGAAGGAAGTGCGTATGCCTATCTTGAACTCTACCTTGATTATTGTAGTCAGCTTTGTTCCTTTGTTTTTCCTGACAGGAATGGAAGGGCGTATGCTGGTTCCGTTGGGCATTGCCTTTATTGTGGCGTTGTTTGCTTCTACGGTAGTGGCTTTGACACTGACTCCGGTACTGTGCAGCTATCTGTTAGGTAATAATAAAAGCAAAGGATTGCCCAAAGAGGCATTTGTGGCCGTATGGATGAAAAAGCATTACCGCAATGCCTTGTTATGGTCCTTGAATCATAAATCCGCAGTATTGGGTTTTACGGGTGGACTGTTTGCGGTGGCATTGGTTATGTTTTTTACATTAGGACGCAGTTTCCTGCCATCTTTCAATGAAGGTTCGTTCACCATTAATATCAGTTCATTGCCGGGAATCTCTTTGGCAGAATCGGACAAGATGGGACACCGTGCAGAAGAGTTGCTGATGTCTATTCCCGAAATACAGACCGTAGCCCGTAAAACGGGACGTGCCGAACTGGATGAGCATGCATTAGGGGTTAACGTGAGTGAAATTGAGGCCCCGTTTGAATTGAAAGACCGTTCCCGCCAGGAACTGGTAGCCGATGTGCGTGCCAAGTTATCTACCATTACCGGTGCGAATATCGAAATAGGCCAACCTATCAGCCACCGTATCGATGCCATGCTTTCGGGTACCAAGGCCAACATTGCCATCAAACTGTTTGGTAATGATTTGAACAAGATGTTTGCCATCGGTAATCAGATAAAGGATGCCATCAGCAGTGTGGAGGGTATTGCCGACTTGAATGTGGAACAACAAATCGAACGTCCGCAGCTCAAGATTGTTCCCAAACGCGAGATGCTTGCCAAATTCGGTATTTCTTTACCGGAGTTTGCCGAGTTTGTATCAGTGAACATGGCGGGTGAAGTCGTTTCACAGGTATATGAAGAAGGCAAAGCGTTTAATCTTATTGTCCGTACCAAGGATGAGGTGCGTGATGAGATGGAGAAGGTGCGCAACCTGATGATTGATACCGGTGACGGTCAGAAAATCCCTGTCAACTATATAGCCGATGTGGTTTCTGCCATGGGACCGAATACCATCAGCCGTGAGAATGTGAAGCGTAAGATTGTGATTTCGGCCAATACCAGCGGTCGTGATTTGCGCAGCGTGGTGAATGATATACAGGAACGGATTGATGCGCAAATCAAGCTTCCCGAAGGATATCATGTGGAATATGGCGGTCAGTTTGAAAGCGAGCAGGCGGCCAGCCGTACGCTGATGCTCACTTCGTTTATGAGTATCGTGGTTATCTTCCTGTTGCTTTATACCCAGTTTAAGAATGCAGCCCAAAGTGGAGTCATTTTGTTGAATTTGCCTTTGGCGTTGATTGGTGGGGTATTTGCATTGATGATAACAACGGGTGAGATAAGCATTCCGGCTATTATCGGCTTTATCTCGTTGTTTGGCATTGCTACCCGTAATGGTATGTTGTTGATAAGTCATTACAATATGTTGCGCGAAGAAGGTATGGATTTGAAAGAAAGCATTCTTCACGGTTCGTTAGACCGTTTGAACCCTATCCTGATGACTGCGTTGTCTTCCGCGCTGGCTTTGATACCTTTGGCATTCCGTGGCGATTTGCCGGGTAATGAAATACAAAGCCCGATGGCGAAAGTTATTCTTGGAGGTCTTTTGACATCGACTTTCCTGAACGCTTTCATTATTCCGATTGTTTATGAACTGATGAACCGAAAGAAGAAATAATAGAAATAATATGAAACGAATCTTAGTTATAATAGCCCTCTGCTCTCCCTTGCTGATGCAGGCTCAGAGTATTGAGCACATTTTGAAAAGCATAGAGCAGAACAATAAAGAGCTCAAGGCACAGAAACATGCCGCCGATGCGACCAAGATGGAAAACCGGACAAACAACAACTTACCTGATCCTACGGTGAGCTACAGCTCTTTTTACAGTAATGGTGCCGAAGGTGGTCACGGTACGGAGTTCGTTGCTTCGCAAGGTTTTGATTTTCCTACTCAGTATATTGCCCGCAACCGGCAGGCTACTTTGCAGAACGAAGCGGTGGACAAGCAACAACAGGCTGCCCGCCGGGATATTCTGCTGAATGCGAAGAATCTCTGTCTGGACCTTATTCTGTTGAATCAGGAAAAGACATTGATGGATATCCGTATGAAAAATGCAGATGAATTACAGGCACTTTATGAAAAACGTCTGACGACCGGTGATGCGAATATACTGGAAGTCAACAAAATCAAGATGGAGCGTATGAACGTGCAGACGGAAGTTGCCCAAAACAGCGCAGCTCACCGCACTGCCTTGCAGTCTCTGCTTGCCATGAACGGTAACATGCCTTTGGAGTTTGCTGAAACCACGTATCCTGCCATACAGGAAATCAATGATTACAATGTTATGAGGGATGAAGTGATGGCGTCAGACCTTGACTTGCAGGCCGCCGCCGCCACTGCCCGTGCCGCCGAGAAGCAGGTTTCGGTAGACCGCCAAGGATGGTTGCCGAAGCTGGAAGCCGGCTTTCGCCGTAACACGGATGATGCGGTTTCGATGAATGGTTTTGTGGTAGGGGGCTCCTTGCCTTTGTTTCAGAATCGTAAAAAGGTAAAGATAGCCAAGGCACAGGCTATCAGCGCTCAGCTTATGCAAGAAAGTGCTAAAGACCGGGTCGAGGCTTCCCTGATGTCTCTTTTCAATGAGATGCAGCAGTTGAAGGATGCCATGAATGCGTATGATGTTCCTTTGATGTACCGTTCGCTGGATTTATTGAAACAGGCATTGACCGAAGGACAAATTTCATTGATTGAATATTTTGTGGAAACGGAAAGTATTTATAAGAATCTTCAGGCGTATATGCAGATTGAGAATCAATACCAGAAGGTGATGGCGAATATTTACAAGAATAACCTATAAAATGTTAGGACTCGGTAAAATCTGTCATTTGATTATTATAAGGATGAAGAAATAATCCAAATAATATTAATGATTTGTCTGTTTGGAATACAATAGGATAGGGGTTATGTTATATAGGCATGACCCCTAAAACTATAAATATGGATAACTTGAAATTACTGGCAATAGTAACCGGAGAAGGCGAATTTGTGAATAAGAATTTAAGAACCGGATTATGGCTGAGCGAACTCACCCATATTTATCACGGCGCCAAAAAGCAAGGAATAGAAATTACCGTTGCCAGTCCCAAAGGAGGCGATACTCCTATCGATCCGGAGAGTTTGAATCCCTTACTCATGGATGAGATAACTAAAACCTGTTGGGAAGATTCCATATTTAAGAATGTATTGCAGCATACTAAAAGTTTGGATGAAGTCTCCGAATTTCAGTTTGATTGCGTTTATTTGGCGGGAGGACATGGTTCCATGTATGATTTTCCGGATAATATTGTCCTGCAAGCCATCTTAAAAAAGCAATATGAAAATGAAAAGAAGGTGGCAGCCATTTGT
>OLYV01000564.1_pt1 | contig 16516 bp, 8 predicted proteins | sample 1644371 | NCBI WGS metagenome assembly OLYV01 (sample SAMEA103958124, study PRJEB25191) | human gut metagenome | biome: human-associated habitat [ENVO:00009003]; feature: intestine environment [ENVO:2100002]; material: feces | place: Germany | collected 2013/2015 | reverse complement strand
CCCCACAACCACCCCTGCTATGGTTGCGGGAGTTATGGAAGCCCCTGCGTAGGTATCTGCCATCGTGAGATGGAACGCTGGCTCAAAGAAAGGAAACGAAAAAAATGAGTGTTCTGATTATATTTATCAAGCTGATTGCTGTTTTTGACCTGCTGGTGATCGCCGTGTATTTTGGCGGCGACATTCTTTCTACCATGTTAAACAAACTTCGGAGAAAGCCAAAGCAAGATTACCCCTTTGATTTCTCCTTAGATACCGTGACAGTTTCATTGTCCATAGATTCTATCCGTCAGCTTTGTTCCGACGATGCGGCAGATTTTGTGGAAGAAAAGATCCTGCCAAATGCGGAGAAAACAATGGCCGTGCTGACGGAACAAGAACAGACGGCGGCTCGTCTGCTCTTATCCGCTTTGATCGGTTTTCTTGCAGCAGAAGCTCCTATGGATGAACAGAGCTTTCCTTTGATGATGGAACTTCTGAACTGCATGGAAGGGGAAAAAGAAGATGGTTGTCAGGATGCAGTAGATAGTTTACTTGAAGATGCCGCCTGCAATACCCGCCGTCACGAAGAATATTACAGCAATTATCAACGCTACCAGCTGATGCAGGTGGATAAAACCCGTGTCATTTTGGCTTGTCGTATCATCATCAATGACCTGCTGGGGAAACTGTACCGCTATGACTACCGGTTTGGTTATAACCTGCTTCTGGATGAGGAAAACAGCATAGAGAAAAAACTGCACACGCCTGTGCGGGAAGAATGGGAGGCTGAAGATGATGAGATATAAACTGGTAATCGCTGAAAAACCATCGGTTGCACAAAGTCTGGCGGCGGTGATCGGTGCAACCGTCCGTAAGGACGGGTATCTGGAGGGCAACGGCTGGCGTGTCAGCTGGTGCGTGGGCCACCTGGCCGGTCTTGCGGATGCAGACAGCTATGACCCCAAGTATGCCAAGTGGCGATATGATGACCTGCCTATTTTGCCGGAGTATTGGCAGATGGTGGTGGGAAAGGATAAGAAAAAGCAGTTTGATATTCTCAAAAAGCTGATGAATGCCCCGGATGTTTCGGAGGTGGTAAATGCCTGCGATGCCGGACGCGAGGGCGAGTTGATCTTCCGTAGCGTCTATGAGCTGGCAGGTTGCAAGAAGCCGATGAAAAGGCTCTGGATTTCTTCGATGGAGGACTCTGCCATAAGGGAAGGCTTTGCAAACCTGCGCCCTGGTGCGGATTATGACGGACTTCGGGATGCTGCCCTCTGCCGTGCCAAGGCCGACTGGCTGGTGGGGATCAATGCGACAAGGCTTTTTTCCGTGCTGTATCACCGAACCCTCAACATCGGGCGCGTGATGTCCCCGACGCTGGCGCTTATTGTTCAGCGAGAAGCTGAGATCGACACCTTTAAGCCGGTTCCCTTTTATACCGTGGCGCTGGAGCTGCCCGGTCTTACCGTATCCGGGGAGCGCATGGCGGATAAGGCTGCTGCTGAGCAGCTGAAAGAAGCCTGTCAGGGTGCAAATGTCACAATCAAAAAGGTGGAGTGCAAGGAAAAGTCCGAAAAGCCGCCTGCCCTCTATGACCTGACTACTCTGCAAAGAGATGCCAACCGCCTGCTTGGATTTACAGCCCAGCAGACCCTGGACTATCTGCAAAGCCTGTATGAAAAGAAGCTCTGCACCTATCCCCGTACTGACAGCCGCTATCTGACCGGCGATATGGCAGACAGCCTGCCGGTGTTGGTGAATCTGGTTGCCAATGCCATGCCGTTTCGCAAAGGGATCGCCATTACCTGTGATCCGCATACGGTCATCAACGATAAGAAAGTAACTGACCACCACGCAGTAATCCCTACCAGAAATCTCAAGGATGCAGACCTTTCTGCCCTTCCTGCGGGAGAAAAAGCGGTGCTGGAGCTGGTGGCCCTGCGTCTGATGTGCGCCGTAGCCCAGCCCCATATCTATTCGGAAACTGTTGTGATTGCAGCGTGTGCCGGTGGAGAGTTTACCGCCAAAGGAAAAACGGTGAAGCACCCCGGATGGAAAGCACTGGAGGACGCTTACCGTGCCAAAATGAAGGATGCAGAGCCGAAAAAAGAGGGCGTAGAGAAAGCCCTGCCGGAGCTGACTGAAGGACAGACCCTTTCGGTTGCTGCGGCAATCGTCAAAGAAGGCAAAAGCAGTCCGCCTCAGCACTTTACGGAGGACACCCTATTGTCCGCGATGGAGACTGCCGGAAAAGAGGATATGCCGGAGGATGCCGAGCGAAAAGGTCTGGGGACACCGGCCACCCGTGCCGGTATTTTGGAAAAGCTGGTATCTGCCGGTTTTCTGGAACGAAAAAAGAGCAGGAAAACGGTGCAGCTTCTCCCTTCCCACGATGCAGTTTCCCTGATCACAGTGCTGCCGGAACAACTGCAATCGCCGCTTCTGACTGCCGAGTGGGAGTACCGCCTGGGCGAGATCGAGCGCGGGCAGCTTGCCCCGGAGGAGTTTTTAGACGGGATTAGCACCATGCTGAAAGATCTGGTGGGGACTTATCAGGTCATCAAGGGAACTGAGTATCTGTTCACTCCGCCCCGTGAGGTGGTGGGCAAATGCCCTCGCTGCGGCGGTGAAGTTGCAGAACTGCAAAAAGGCTTCTTCTGTCAGAATGATTCTTGCAAATTTGCAATCTGGAAAAACAACAAATGGTGGACTGCCAAGAAAAAACAGCCGACCAAGGCTGTGGTGTCTGCGCTGCTGAACGATGGCTGTGTCCGTGTGACGGGGCTATATTCGGAGAAAACCGGCAAGACCTACGATGCCACTGTGGTTTTGGAGGACGATGGACAGTATGCCAATTTCAAGCTGGAATTTGACCAGCGGAAAGGAGGCAGCCGATGAAGCTCTCTTTAGTGGAACGGGAAACCATTCTCCTCTATAACCAGGCAGAACCAATGGCTGAGGTCTATACCCACGATCCCCGTCTGATGGAGAAGCTGGAACTGCTGGCAAAAAAGCACCCCGACCAGATCACCCGAAAGGACGCCCATAACTTTACCGTCCCCAAGCGGTGTGTATCAGTCCGGGAGCCATACAGCGCCGAGCGTCGCAAAGCTGCCAGTGAGCGTGCGAAAGCCGCCGGATACCAGCCCCCTGTGAAAAAGTCCGGCAGTTAAAGGCACATGGCAGAGAATGTATTTGAAGCGGTCAAGCAGTCGGTCAGCACCAGAGAAGCGGCAGAGTTTTATGGGATAAAAGTCAGTCGAACTGGTATGGCCTGCTGTCCTTTTCACGATGATAAGAACCCCAGCATGAAGGTAGACCAGCGGTTCCACTGCTTTGGCTGCGGTGAAGATGGGGATGTGATCGACTTTACCGCAAAGCTCTTTGACCTCTCCCCAAAAGAAGCGGCGGAGAAACTGGCACAGGACTTTGGCCTGATCTATGACAGTCAGGCCCCGCCCCGCAGGAGATATGTCCGGCAAAAAACCGAGGCACAGAAGTTTCGGGAGGATCGACAGCGCTGTTATCGCGTACTGTCCGATTACTACTATCTGCTGAAAAAATGGGAAGCCGACCGTTCTCCCAGGACACCGGAGGAAGAACCGCACCCCCGTTTTGTGGAAGCAATCCAGAAGAAAACCTATGTAGAGTACCTGCTGGACCTTTTTCTTTATGAAAGTGAAGAAGAACAAAAGGCATGGATTGCAGAACACACAGCAGAAATCACACACTTGGAAAGGAGATTGAAAATCATGGCTGAGAACAAACCCACCAACCGAGAACGGCTAAGGGAAATCACAGATGGCATCGAGCAGGGCATCAAAGAACTGTTTGAGAGTGAAAAGTATATGCGCTATCTGTCCGTCATGTCCCGCTTCCACCGCTATTCGGTAAACAACACCATGCTCATCTATATGCAGAAGCCGGACGCCACATTGGTAGCCGGATACAATAAGTGGAAAGACCAGTTTGAGCGTCATGTAAAAAAGGGCGAGCATGGCATTACCATCATCGCTCCCACACCGTATAAGAAGAAAATCGAGGAGCAGAAGCTGGACCCAGATACCAAGGCTCCGATTCTGGATAAAGACGGAAAGATCGTCACAGAGGAAAAAGAAATCGAGATTCCCATGTTTCGCCCTGTCAAGGTCTTTGATGTGAGTCAGACCGACGGGAAACCTTTGCCGGAGCTTGCTTCCTCCCTTTCCGGCAATGTGCCAAATTATGAGGCATTCATGGAGGCCCTGCGCCGCAGCGCACCGGTGCCGATTACTTTTGAAGCAATGGTCGCCGATACGGACGGCTATTTTTCTGCCGATCATCAGAAAATTGCCATTCGTCAGGGCATGAGCGAGGTGCAGACGGTTTCGGCCACGGTTCACGAGATTGCTCACAGCAAGCTCCATGACCCTAAAAAATATGAAATGCTACCGTCATGGAAGGTTGTGCTGGAGAGTGAAGGTGGAACCAAGCATGATTTCAAGCTGGATTTTGCCACAGAAAAAGAAGCTGAACAGTTTGCTTCTGATATGGATTGGCGCTATGTGGACGAAAATCAGTTTGAATGGCGTCTTGCAGTTGAGGAAGATGCAACCGCAGAAAAACAGGCAATCAAAAACCGCCACACGGAGGAAGTGGAGGCTGAAAGCATCTCCTACGCAGTCTGCAAATATTTTGGCATCGAGACCGGAGAAAACAGCTTCGGCTATATTGCAAGCTGGAGTCAGGGCAAGGAACTGAAAGAACTGAGAGCCAGTTTGGAGACCATCAACAAAACCTCCGGCACTTTGATCTCTGACATTGAGCGCCACTATAAGGAAATCTGCAAAGAGCGTGGGATTGATCCCCATGCAAAGGCAGAGCCGGAAACCGCCCCGATAGAGCAGCCAACCGGCAATCTGACCTACTATGTAGCAGAGTGCATGGAGTTTCCAAACCTCGGAGAATACCACGATAATCTGTCTTTGGAAGAAGCTGTCCGCATTTATCAGGAGATTCCAGCAGAGCGAATGAACGGGATCAAAGGAATTGGTTTTGAGCTGAAAGACGGAAGCGACTATGAAGGACCTTTTCCGATTTTGACCGGCCAGACCATTGACCTGGACACCATCCAGGCAATCGACTATTACCGTGATAATCCGCTGGTACAGAAAGCGGTAAAGGAACTGGCTGCGGCTATGCCGGAAATGGAGGTGCTGAGGGCAAACGCCAACCAGCAGGAGGCTTTGTTTCTAATTGACGATGCCACTTATCTTCATATCCAGCCCTGTGACAGTGTCTGGGACTATACCCTTTACGATGCCGCATCCATGAAAGAGCTGGATGGCGGTCAGCTGGATATGCCGGAGCTTTCCCGCAAAAATGCAGTTCTCCAGATTTGTGATGATAACGATCTGGACAGCACTTCGCTCAGACACGCTCCTATGTCCATGATTGAGACCTTGCAGGAAGCGGCCTATCAGCAGATGCAGGCAGAGACCAGTCAGATGACTGCCTCTTCCCAGCTGCCGGAGGCACAGGAGCAGGCACTGGATGAATACCCCATGCCTGATGAGCAGGTCTTCACACCGGATATGCAGGAATATGGCTACTCCTATGATGGGATGCTCCCTGTAACCAGAGAACGGGCGCTGGAACTGGATGCCGCTGGTTTGACCGTCTATGTGCTGCATGAGGACAATACGGAGAGCATGGTGTTTGACCCGCAGGAAATCATGGATCATGGCGGTCTTTTCGGTGTGGACCATGAGGAATGGGAGAAAAGCCCTCAGTTCCACGAAAAGGTCATGGAGCGTCAGGAACATCAGCAGGAACGCGAACAGGCATTTCTCTCTCAGAACAGAGATTGCTTTGCCATCTATCAGGTAAGTCGTGACGATCCGCAGAATGTGCGCTTTATGAATCTGGATTGGTTAAAGTCCCATGACATTTCCATAGACCGCAGCAATTATGACCTCATTTACACAGCTCCTCTGAGGGAGTCTGGCACTGTGCCGGAGCAGCTGGAAAAACTCTATCAGCAATTCAATCTGGAAAAGCCCGTGGACTTTCACAGTCCCTCCATGAGCGTCAGCGACATCGTTGCGATCAGACAGGACGGTAAGGTATCCTGTCATTACTGTGACAGTGTTGGTTTTACCCAGATCCCCGGATTCCTGCCAGAAAACCCGCTGAAAAATGCGGAAATGATGCTGGAGGACGATTACGGCATGATCGACGGTATCATCAACAATGGCGCAAAAGAGCCTACGGTGGCAGAGCTGGAACAGCAGGCCCGCAGCGGTCAGCCCATTTCCCTCATGGATTTGGCTGCCGCTGCCCATCGGGAGGAACGGGAAAAGAAAAAGTCCGTCATGGAGCAGCTGAAAAGCCAGCCCAAGGCAGAACACAAAAAGATAGCGCCAAAAAAGAGTGCGGAAAGGGAGATTTGATATGGGAAACTTTACTTTTGAGGAAATGAACCTGATGTGCATTTACAATACCGGCAGCCGCACCGGACTGATCGACAGCCTGCGTGAGATGCGCGGCGAGCTGGCCCCGGAGGAAACCGAGCTGCGGGAGTTGACAGACAGCGCACTGGGCAAGCTCCAGGCCATGAGTGATGCCGAGTTTGCCGAGCTGGAGTTGTATCCGGATTTTGACCAGTAAACACTATAATCGCAGGGATGGGGTGGCAATATGCCACCCCACCTTTTTACCCCAAAACTGAAAGGAGGACAGAACACTATGCCAACCAAAGCTGAACTATATGCACAGATGGCGGAGAAGGTAACAACGCAGCTCACGGGGAGCTGGCAGGAATGGGCAGGGTTTCTCACCACTGCTTCCCGCCTTTACAAGTACCCGTTCCATGAGCAGTTGATGATCTACGCCCAGCGTCCGGACGCCACCGCCTGTGCAGAGTACGATTTGTGGAATGAAAAGATGGGCCGGTATGTAAGGCGCGGCTCCAAGGGAATTGCTCTGGTGGACGATTCCGGGGACAGGCCCCGCCTGCGCTATGTTTTTGATATTTCCGACACCGGAACCCGTGAACATTCCCGCACTCCCTGGCTGTGGCAGCTGGAGGAGCGCCATTTGGATTCGGTGCAGGCCATGCTTGAGCGCACCTATGATGTTTCCGGTGATGACCTTGCCGGACAGCTCACCGAGGTAGCCGGAAAACTGGCTGAGGAATACTGGACGGAGCATCAGCAGGACTTCTTCTATATCGTTGACGGTTCCTTTTTGGAGGAATATGATGAGTTTAACATCGGAGTACAGTTCAAGGCAGCAGCCACCGTCAGTATCACTTACGCTTTGATGTCCCGCTGTGGACTGGAGCCGGAACGCTACTTCGACCACGAAGATTTCATGGCGATCTTTGATTTCAACACCCCGTCCACCATCGGGGCGCTGGGAACAGCGGTCAGCCAGATCAACCAGCAGGTGCTGCGGCAGATCGGCGTTACCGTCCGAAATGCAGAGCGCGAAGCCAACCAAGAAAGGAGCAAACAAGATGAACAATCCCATGACCTATATCCAGAACGGAGACTATCTGATTCCCGACCTGAAGCTGAGCCAGCAGCCGGAGAAACCCCTGGGCAAGTACGGAAGGATGAGGAAAACCTACCTGAAGGAACACCGTCCCATCCTCTACAACCAGATGTTGCTGAGCGAGAAGCTGTACCCGCACCTTCTGGAGATCGACGAGACCGCCCAGAGCAGACTGGAGCAGATGATGCCCCAGCTGGCGAAGGAAGCGGGAGCCACCGAGGAACTGAAAGCCAGCGATCCCATGAAGTGGGTGGGGCTGATGAACACCTGCAAAGCCCAGGCCGAGGAAATCCTGATGGCGGAGCTTATCAACAGCTGACCCTAAACCTGTTCCTCTCCGAAGCGGAACAGATCCAATCCATAGATGAAGCAGAGAATGTAGCGCATACATCCTCTGCTTTTTCTTTTGCCCAAAATGACATCGACCATGTGCTGCGTTTGGGCGGCAATACAGACCGTCAAAGGGAGCGTGTGGTTGCAGCCTTTGAAAAGCAGAAAACCACCGCTGAGATTACCGAGATACTGAAAACGCTGTACCACGGCGGCAATGGCCTTGGCAGTGTGAGCGCATGGTATGCCGAGGATGGTATCCATCTTTCCCATGGGAAGTCTGTCCGTTATGACAGGTCTGCCCAGGTCATTTCCTGGGAGAGCGCCGCAGAGCGTATCGGGGAGCTTTTGGAAAGTGGTCAGTTTGCCTCCAATGTGGAGCTTGCAGAAGCGGCAGGCTATGAACGCTCCCTTCTTGCAGAAAAGCTCTGGTATCTGTATCACGATCTCAGTGAGGGTGCCAGAGAAGCCGGATATTTGTCCTGCCTGTCAGAGATCAAAGGCAATGGTTTCCCAGAGGAGACCCGCCGCCTGACGGAGCAGCTGAGTGACCCGGCTTTCCGCCAGACCCTCAAGGAAGAATACGCTGCCTTCTGGACTGCCTATCAGCAGGACCGTGACCTGTTGCGTTTTCACTATCACAGACCAAGGGAGATCTGGGAGAACCTGAAGGACCTTGACCTGCCCCGCAGGACCTTTTCTTCAGACCTTTCCCAAGTGCCAACCGTTCAGCACTTCATTACCGAGGATGAGATCGACGCCGCTATGACCGGCGGCAGCAGTTTCGCCGGAGGAAAAGGCCGTATCTATGCGTTCTTCATGGCAAACCATACGGATAAGGAGAAAGTGAGATTCCTCAAAGACGAGTATGGCATTGGCGGACGCTCTCATGCCCTGTCCGGTGCAACACACAGCGGCGAAGATCACGATGGGAAAGGACTGCACTATAAAAAGCAGGACTGCCCGGATGTTCACTTGAACTGGGAAAAGGTTGCCAAGCGCATTACCTCACTTGTCCAGAAAGGCCGCTATCTTACCGAACAGGAACAGGCGCAGTATGACAAAATCCAGGCTGAAAAGGAATTGGCAGAAGAAGATGCCATCCAAGCCCAGCAGCCGGAGGTGGAGGAAGAAACGCCAAAGCCTACCCTTCGGGAGCAGTTTGAGCAGTATAAGCCTGTGGTGACTGCCGCTATTTCCGAGGATGCCGCATACCGCAATGCCTGTGGGCATTCTGACCGTGAAAATGCTGTCATCGAGGGCAATGCCGCTGTGCGCCGTGCGGTTCTTGGTTCTAAGGATATGGAGCTGATCCGACTCTATTCGGATGTGCCGGAGTTCCGTCAGCGTTTACACCGGGAAGTGATCGACGAGACCTATCCAAAGCTCCATGAGCTTCTGCGCCCTCTTTCTCAGGAAGATATTGATACTGCCCTTTGTGCATGGAACGGCAATATCGAGAGTAAACACGCTGTTGTCCGCTATATGAAAGACCATGCAAGAGAAAAAGATACCGCCGCATGGCTGGCTCAGGAATACGGCGGCAGTAACAGCAACAGCCTGTTCGTTGTCCGTGCCGGCAGCCCGGAGGAAACGCAGCTGCCCTGGCCGAAGGTACAGCGCCGGATTGCCCAGCTCATTCAGGAGGACCGGTTCTATACCGAAGAAGAACAGGACCGTTTTGACGACATCGACCCCATCGCCATCCGGGAAGCTCTGGAAGAAAGAGGAATCGTCAACGGCCAGGTGGCAGACACGGAAAAACTGGACAATGCCCCGTTTATCCAACAGGTGATGTCAGATGCCGAGCAGATCGCAGATGCCGAGACAGAGCAGACTTCCAAAGTTTCCATTTCCGATGAGGAATATGACGCAGTTCGCCGCCCAATTCCGCAAAGAACCTCCTATGACCCAGCCGCCCCGGTCTATGCCGTGGGCGATACCGTGTATATCGAGGATGACGCCTATCAGATCACCGAGCTGCGGGAGGACACCGTACAGCTTCTGCCCACCGGGATGGTATATCCCATCTACCGGGCAGAGCGCAAAGAACAGTTCGAGCAGCTGCTTCGGGCAGACCGCCGCAATGCTTACTATACCGAGTTTCTTCCTATTGACCCGGACAAGGCAGATCAGGACTTGCGGGATGTATTGGCTCATGGACTGATGGATGAAGCAGATAAAAAACAGGTTTCCACGCTGCTGCAATCCGGCAGGAGCAACAGTGAGATCGCCTACTGGCTGAGCAGAGCCTATTCCGGTGAGATCGAGACACTGAATCTGGAGACTGGCGATATTGCCGATTACCGTACCACGGCACAGGGCATAGAGCTGGAAGTCATGGATGCAGAGGAAAAGCGTCTGGCTGTGCTGTATTTTCGCTGGGATGAGGTTGCGCCTTTGCTGCGCGGGATGTATGCCCGCCAGCTGGACGGTTTTGGACAGGAACGCTCCGAACCGGTTGCTGAAGCCCCGGCCCTCCATTCCGAGACCGTAGCCGTTTATCCGGGCGATAAAAACAATCTGCCTTATGATGTGGTGGTGGAACGGCTGCATATCGAGGAGCCGGAGCCACCAGCCCCTGTGACAGAGCCGGAGAAAACCTTTGAGGAAGTGCTGGACGAACACCCGGTTTCCATTCAGGTCAATGGCCAGTGGCAGACCTTCCCCAATGCCAAAGCTGCCGAGGAAGCCTCCTATGAGGAATACAAGGCTAACCTGCGCCGCAATGCAAAAAACTTCCGCATTACCGATGAGCATTTGGGCGAAGGCGGTCCGAAAGCCAAGTTCCAGGCAAATGTCAATGCGATTCGTTTGCTGAAAGAGCTGGAAGCTGCCGGACAGCAGGCAAGCCCCGAACAGCAGGAGGTTCTTTCTCGATATGTGGGCTGGGGCGGTCTCTCTGATGCGTTTGACCCGGAGAAACCGGCATGGGCTTCCGAGTATGCCCAGCTGAAAGAGCTGCTGACCCCAGAGGAATATGCCGCCGCCAGAAGCTCCACCCTCAACGCCCATTACACCAGCCCTACGGTCATTCAGGCCATCTATGAAGCGGTGGGCCGTATGGGGTTTGAGACCGGAAATATTCTGGAGCCATCTATGGGTGTGGGCAATTTCTTCGGTATGCTGCCGGAGGAAATGCGAAACAGCCGTCTGTACGGCGTGGAGCTGGACCCGGTTTCCGGGCGCATCGCAAAGCAGCTCTATCCCAAGGCGGACATCACAGTAGGCGGCTTTGAGACCACCGACAGGCGTGACTTCTTTGACCTTGCCATCGGCAATGTGCCTTTCGGTCAGTATCAGGTCAACGACAAAGCCTACAACAAGCTGAACTTTAGTATTCACAACTACTTTTTCGCCAAAGCACTGGACCAGGTGCGTCCCGGCGGCGTGGTAGCTTTTGTGACCTCCCGCTATACCATGGACGCCAAGGATTCCACCGTGCGCCGCTATCTTGCCCAGCGTGCCGAGCTGCTGGGAGCTATCCGTCTGCCTAATAACGCGTTCAAAAAGAATGCCGGTGCCGAGGTGGTATCGGACATCATCTTCCTCCAAAAGCGGGACCGCCCGCTGGACATCGTGCCGGAATGGACTCAGACCGGACAAACGGAGGATGGGTTTGCCATCAACCGGTATTTTATCGACCACCCGGAAATGGTGCTGGGCAGACAGGAGCCGGTAAGCACTGCACATGGTATGGACTACACCGTGAACCCCATCGAGGGACTGAAGCTTTCCGACCAGCTGCATGATGCTGTGAAGTACATTCATGGCACTTATCAGGAGGCAGAGCTGCCGGAGCTGGGCGAAGGCGAAGCTATTGACACCTCCATTCCTGCCGACCCCAATGTGAAGAACTATTCCTATGCCATTGTAGACGGGCAGGTGTACTACCGGGAAAACAGCCGCATGGTGCGCCCGGATCTCAACACCACTGCAGAAGCCCGCGTAAAAGGTCTTGTGGGACTGCGGGATTGTGTGCAGGAACTGATCGACCTTCAGATGGATGCAGCGGTTCCGGACAGCACCATTCGGGAGAAGCAGGCGGAACTGAACAGCCTCTATGACAGCTTTTCTGCCAAATACGGTCTCATCAATGACCGTGCAAACCGTCTGGCCTATGCAGACGATTCTTCCTATTACCTGCTCTGTGCGCTGGAAGTCATCGACGAGGACGGGAAACTGGAACGTAAGGCAGATATGTTCACCAAGCGGACCATCAAGCCCCATCAGGCGGTGGCTGTGGTGGATACGGCAAGTGAAGCACTGGCGGTGTCCATCTCGGAAAAAGCCTGCGTGGATATGGACTATATGAGCCAGCTTACCGGAAAAACAAAAGAAGAACTGGCCGGAGAGCTGCAAGGCGTAATCTTCCGTGTACCGGGACAGTTGGAGCAGGACGGAACGCCCCATTATGTGACTGCTGATGAATACCTTTCCGGCAATGTACGCCGAAAACTGCGTCAGGCGCAGCGGGCGGCACAGCAGGACCCTTCTTTTGCAGTCAATGTGGAAGCTCTTACCGCCGCCCAGCCCAAAGACCTGGATGCGTCGGAGATCGAGGTGCGTCTGGGCGCTACCTGGATTGACAAGGAATATATCCAGCAGTTTATGTATGAGACCTTTAATACCCCGTTTTATCTCCAGCGCAGTATCGGGGTCAACTATTCGTCCTTTACCGCTGAATGGCAGATCAAGGGGAAATCTTCTGTATCCTACAACGATGTGGCAGCTTATACCACCTATGGGACCAGTCGTGCCAATGCCTACAAGATTTTAGAGGACAGCCTGAACCTGCGGGATGTCCGCATCTATGACACCATAGAGGACGCAGACGGAAAAGAGCGCCGGGTTCTGAACGCCAAGGAGACCACCCTGGCAGCTCAAAAACAGCAGGCGATCCGGGAAGCCTTTAGGGACTGGATCTGGAGAGACCCGGAGCGCCGCCAGACTTTGGTGCGCCAGTACAACGAGGAAATGAACTCTACCCGTCCCCGTGAATATGATGGCAGCCACATCACTTTTGGAGGCATGAACCCGGCCATTACCCTGCGGGAACACCAGAAAAGCGCCATCGCCCATGTGCTGTATGGAGGAAATACCCTGTTGGCACATGAAGTAGGCGCAGGCAAAACTTTTGAGATGGTAGCTGCTTCGATGGAAGCCAAACGCCTGGGCTTATGCCAGAAATCTCTCTTTGTGGTTCCAAACCATCTGACCGAGCAGTGGGCGTCGGAGTTTCTGCGTCTCTATCCTTCCGCCAATATCTTAGTCACCACAAAAAAGGACTTTGAGACCCATAACCGAAAGAAGTTCTGCGCTCGTATTGCGACGGGTGATTATGATGCCATTATCATGGGACACAGTCAGTTTGAGCGTATCCCCATCAGCCGGGAGCGTCAGGAACGGCTTCTCTATGAACAGATCGACGAGATCACTGAGGGGATTGCAGAGGTACAGGCCAGTGGCGGCGAGCGTTTTACCGTCAAGCAGCTGGAGCGTACCAGAAAGTCTCTGGAAGCCAGACTGGAAAAGCTGCAAGCCGAAGGGCGAAAAGACGATGTGGTAACCTTCGAGCAGCTGGGTGTGGACCGTTTGTTTGTGGACGAGGCCCACAACTATAAAAACCTGTTTCTATACACAAAAATGCGGAATGTGGCTGGTCTTTCCACATCGGACGCGCAGAAATCCTCCGATATGTTTGCCAAGTGCCGCTATATGGATGAGATCACCGGAAACCGTGGCGTGATTTTTGCCACCGGCACACCGGTCAGCAACTCCATGACCGAGCTTTACACCATGCAGCGTTACCTTCAGTATGAACGCCTGCAAGAACTGAACATGACCCACTTCGACTGCTGGGCTTCCCGATTTGGGGAGACCGTCACAGCATTGGAGCTGGCACCGGAGGGCTATACTTTAGTAGGACGATAAATAATGCGTTCCTAAATTGAAAATAGGTTATCAAAGTCGGTTGCAGAATTTCAAAAAATATTTTTTTGATTCTTTGAAAAACAGTTCCGCTTTGTATCCCTATTTTCTCCTATTGGTAGAGGGAGTAATACTTTTAATACCAAAACAGATTACATAAGGAAAGGAGGATAAGAGAATGTCAAGGACTTCAAAGATTACAGCACTTTATGAGAGATTATCAAGAGATGATGACCTGAATGGCGAGAGTAATTCCATTACCAATCAGAAAAAATACCTCGAAGATTATGCCCGTAGAAATGGCTTTGAGAACATCCGCCATTTTACTGACGATGGTTTTTCGGGTGTAAATTTCAATCGTCCCGGCTTTCAAGCGTTGATTAAGGAAATTGAAGCAGGCAATGTCGGAACATTGATTGTTAAGGATATGAGCCGATTAGGACGAAACTATCTGCAAGTCGGATTTTATACGGAAATTCTGTTTCCGCAGAAAGATGTCCGTTTTCTTGCAATCAACAACAGCATTGACAGCAACAATGCTTCGGATAATGATTTTGCTCCGTTTTTGAATATTATGAACGAATTTTATGCCAAAGACACGAGCAATAAAATCAAGGCTGTGTTCGATGCCCGGATGAAAGATGGAAAACGTTGCAGCGGCTCTATTCCGTATGGATATAACCGTTTGCCGAACGACAAGCAGACACTTGTTGTTGATCCGGTGGCATCCGAGGTCGTAAAGCGTATCTTTCTTCTTGCGAACGAAGGAAAAAGCCCACGGGCAATCGCAGAACGGTTGACAGAGGAAAAAGTCCTGATTCCTGCTGCATACGCAAAGAAATATCACCCGGAGCAGTACAATGGGACAAAGTTCTCCGATCCGTACCTGTGGGGCACATCCTCCGTAAGAACAATTTTAGGTCGGCAGGAATATCTGGGACACACTGTTTTACGAAAATCTGTAAGCACAAATTTCAAACTTCACAAGAGAAAAGAAACAGATGAAGATGAACAGTACGTTTTCCAGAACACGCATGAACCAATTATATCACAAGAACTTTGGGATAGTGTTCAGAAACGCAGATGCCGAGTGAATCGTGCTTCTGCTTGGGGAACGCACACCAACCGTTTAAGCGGGTATCTGTATTGTGCCGATTGCGGCAGAAGATTGACCTTGCAAACACACTACAGTAAAAAGGATGGGTCTACTCAATATTCTTATCGTTGTGGTGGATATGCAAGTCGGGTGAATGGCTGTACTGCCCATTCAATCAGTGCCGATAATGTTGAAGCCCTGATATTGGCATCGGTCAAACGCTTTTCGAGATTTGTTCTAAAAGATGAAGAAATCTTCGCTTTGGAACTGCAATCCCTTTGGAAAGAGAAACGTGAAGAAAAGCCGAAGCAGAACCAATCGGAATTGAAACGTTGTCAAAAACGCTATGATGAGCTTTCTGCCCTTATTCGTAGCCTGTACGAAAATTTTATGTCTGGACTGTTGCCCGAACGACAGTACAAGCAGCTGATGGCACAGTATGATAGCGAGCAGGCAGAATTGGAATCGCAGATGGAAACGATGAAATCCGAAATTGCCGAAGATAAATCAAGTTCCGCTGATATTCGACATTTCATTTCGCTGATTCGCAAGTGCAAAAATCCAACAGAAATCTCCGATTCAATGTTTAACGAACTTGTCGATAAGATCGTTGTTTATGAAGCCGAGGGTGCAGGCAATGCCCGCACACAAAAGGTTGACATTTATTTCAACTATGTCGGCCAAGTCGATATTGCTTATACCGAGGAAGAACTTGCCGAACTGAAAGCGCAGAAGGAGCAGGAAGAACGGCAGCGCCTGGAAAAACAGCGCAAACGTGAAAAAGCCTATCGAGAAAAGCGAAAGGCAAAGAAAATCGCTGAAAACGGTGGCGAGATCATTAAAACCAAAACGTGTCCGCACTGCGGGAAGGAGTTTACTCCTACGAGCAACCGACAACTTTTCTGTTCAAGGGAATGCTGGAATCAGGCAAGACAGGAGCAAAAGAAAGCAGATAGAGAAGCCGAAAGAGGAGATTATTACTACCGGCAACGCACCTGTGCCGTGTGCGGTCATTCCTACTGGCCTACACACAGCCAGCAGGAATTTTGTTCCGATGAGTGCAGGAGAATCAACCACAACAAGAAAACCTTGGAATTCTATCACAAGAAAAAAGGAAATCCAAAACCTGACCCAGAAGCAGCCCCAAAGCCGAAACCAAAGGAGGATAATGCAGCATGACTACCTTAAAGAATCCGCTCCACGACAGCAACAACGGTCTGGACTACACCCTTGTCAACGACTACTATCTGCCGAACCTGACCACAGCAGCCCCGGCAGAGCAGCACCCCACCGGGCGGTGGGGCCGCTTACATAAGAAATATCTGCAAGAACATCATCCCATCCGGTACAATCAACTGCTCCTGTCCGGTGAGCTGGGCAGCTACCTTGCCACTCTGGACGAACAGGCAGACAAGCAGCTTGCCCTTATCGTCCGTCAGATGCAGGATAGTGCGGTTGGGTGACTCAAGAGAAAGGAAAAAGAGACCTAATCTCGTCAAAAAATAAATAATCAGATTATTAAAGGAGTCATTCAAATGAAACGAAATCAGAATTTCGACCATAATCACTCTCAAAAAGTGTTTTCCTGCCGCTACAACATGGACACCAACCGGGTGGAAGCCCGATTTGAAGATGGCA
>OLYV01000537.1_pt1 | contig 17143 bp, 10 predicted proteins | sample 1644371 | NCBI WGS metagenome assembly OLYV01 (sample SAMEA103958124, study PRJEB25191) | human gut metagenome | biome: human-associated habitat [ENVO:00009003]; feature: intestine environment [ENVO:2100002]; material: feces | place: Germany | collected 2013/2015 | reverse complement strand
GACCCGGCCAAGGCAATCAAGTAAGATTTCCGTTATATCTTTTGTTGCTATCGCCGGTTTGTCACTCATAATTTCCCAAACAGGGTTATTGCTACATTCTCCAGAAAAATATTTTCGGGCGCATTCTACTACACCCTTTATATTTTTTGTGTTCAACATAACATCAAAAGCTTCATCGAAAAGAAGCATATCATATTTTGTAGGTTTCTCTTCTTCAAGGTCAACCTCAAAAAGTCGAATTTGCGTTCTCTCTTCTTCCGATTTCTGAGCCCAGCCAGCTTCATATAACACTTTATAATATTCAATATTGTCGAAATAGTAGCTGCAATTTAAACGGCTTGGAAGAAAAGAAAATTCGGTTTCTCTTACAAATTCAAAGATTCCTTCAACACACCATTTTACATATTCACGCCATTCATCACCTTGCAATTTCATCGACGCAATCGTTGTTTCGAGACACTGTTCAGATTGTTCTAATGTGCTGATAACCTCTCTACAACGAATTTCATTTCTCTTGTATCCAGCTTTTAATTTATCCCCAACTTGCAGTGTCTGACTCATGTGGTAAGCTTTCATCTTTTTCTCCACCGCTTCCGATTTGTTGAGCTAAAAAGTCCCATACCCAGCACCTTAACGGTGCGGACATGGGACTTGATGCTTCCTCGGCCTAGCCGGGTACTCCGTAACCAATCCTGACAGGCAGTTGCCGTGTCATTTTTCGAAAACTGTTTTACGGATACCCAGCAAACGGGAACTTCCTGTTTTTCGTTGTTTGCATGATGAGCCTGTTCCGCCTGCCACGCGGCAAACTCCCGCTGGCCCTCCTCGCTGTTCCAACAGGCAAGGATGGCCGGGTAGAATGCCCGCGCCAGACGGTCAATGACTTCATCGGGATAAGGGGAAGTGTTTGTGGACTTTTCCTTTTTGTTCAAACGCACGCTCCTTTGGACATCTGTGAACAGCATACCATGTGCCTGATTTCCGTTTCGCACATTGTAATGTTCGCAGAAAAAACTTATAATGCTTTTGAACCTGTAGGACACACAAAACGCAGAAAAGAGAGGGAATCATGAGAAAACTGTTCCTTTTGGAAGATGATCTGAGCCTGATCAGTGGGCTGACCTTTGCATTCAAGAAACAGGGCTTTGCACTGGATACAGCCCGGACGCTGGCAGAAGCCGAGGTGCTGTGGTCAGACAGAAAATATGACCTGCTGGTGCTGGATGTTTCCCTGCCGGATGGCTCTGGCTTCGATTTCTGCCAGAAGGTGCGGCGCACATCCAACGTGCCGATTCTGTTCCTGACTGCTTCGGATGAGGAAATGAATATCATCATGGGACTGGAACTGGGCGGGGATGATTACCTGACCAAGCCGTTCAAGCTGGGTGTCCTGTTGTCGCGGGTCAATGCACTGCTTCGCCGTGCAAATGCGTCCAGCGCAGGAGAACCCGTACTGGAATCGGGCAGCATCACCGTCCGGCTGTTGCAGGGACAGGCGTACAAAAACGGAATCTTGCTGGAACTGACCGGCGCAGAGTACAAGCTGCTCTGCTTCTTTATGCAGCATCCGAATGCCGTGCTATCCAAGGAACAAATTCTGGATGCACTGTGGGACTGCGATGGGGATTACATTGACAGCAGTGCCTTAACAGTGTACATCCGGCGGCTGCGGATGAAGATTGAGGACGACCCCGGCAAACCGCAGATGCTGCTGACTGTCCGCGGCATGGGCTATAAATGGAATGGGTAAAGGTGCCGTATGAAAGTATTCGCAAACCGGGAGATCCGGATTTTGTTCCGGACAGTGCTGGCAGTCTGGGCGGTGGCATTGGCTCTCACGCAGGGCATCGTATGGCATACGACGCACGCATTCTCTTTCGCATTACTGTTGGTTTTTCTTCTGCTGGGCGGCTGCCTCTGGGGCGTGCTTTTTCGCTATTTCCAAAGGCAGAGCGCGCTTCTGGAACAGGCAGTTCAGCAAATTCAAAGCTGTCTGGATGGCAACCCGGATGCACGACTGGACTGCGACCGGGAGGGAGAATTTTACCGTCTGTTTCACTCCGTTAATGCATTGGCGGCAGTTCTGAGCGCACACGCAGACAACGAGCAGCGTGAGAAACGTTTTTTGAAAAATACCATTGCAGATATTTCGCACCAGCTCAAAACACCGCTGGCGGCGTTGAATATCTACAACGGTCTGCTTCAGGACGAAGCTGTTTCGCCGTCGGAGGTCAAAGAGTTTGCAGACCTGTCCGAACAGGAGTTGGACCGCATCGAAACGCTGGTGCAGAATCTGCTCAAAATCACCCGGCTGGATGCCGGTTCGGTCGTCTTGGAGAAGAAAAACGAAAATGTTGCTGAAATGGTGCATGACATTGCGCGGCAGTATAACTATCGTGCAGAACAGGAACAGAAAAAGCTTGTTCTGTCCGGCTCAGAGGCGGTTACACTTTGGTGCGACCGTGACTGGATGCAGGAAGCTGTGGACAATCTTGTAAAGAATGCCCTTGACCACACAAAGAGCGGAGATACGATTCAGGTAGAGTGGAATGCACTGCCGTCCATGGTTCAGATCAAAGTGCGCGACAACGGCAGCGGCATCCACCCGGAAGATTTGTACCATATCTTCAAACGGTTTTATCGCAGCCGCTTTTCACAGGATACACAGGGCATCGGGCTGGGTCTGCCGCTGGCAAAAGCCGTTGTGGAAGCCCATCACGGCACCATTGAAGTAGACAGCGAGCTGGGAAAGGGCACGACCTTTACTCTGAATTTTCCGATTCCTACAAAATTGTAGGCTGAGTGTAGGCTTGCAGTAAGGTTGACGTGTTATCCTTTTCTGCACAGACAGAGATAATCCGTCTGAATCGAAGGAACCTGCAAAGTGAGGGATACACTATGGAACTATTAGAAGTCAACCATCTCTGCAAGACCTACGGCAGCGGAGAAACCGCTGTCCATGCGCTGAAAGATGTTCGCTTTTCAGTGCCGAAAGGCGAATATGTGGCGGTCGTTGGCGAATCCGGCTCCGGCAAAAGCACCCTGCTCAACCTGATTGGCGGACTGGATACGCCGACTTCCGGCAAGGTGCTGATTGATGGCAAGGATGTTTTTGCCATGAAAGACCGGGAGCTGACGATCTTCCGCCGCCGCAATATCGGTTTTATCTTTCAGGCATTCAACCTCATCCCGGAACTGACCGTAGAACAGAACATCCTGTTCCCGGTGCTGCTGGACTACCAAAAGCCGGACAGGGCATATCTGGAAGAACTGCTGACCGTGTTGAATTTGAAAGACCGTCGGAAGCATCTGCCAAGCCAGCTTTCCGGTGGACAGCAGCAACGGGTAGCCATTGGCCGCGCCCTGATGACCCGCCCTTCACTGATTTTGGCGGATGAGCCGACCGGCAATCTGGACACCCAGAACACCAGCGAGGTCATTGCCCTGCTAAAAGAAACATCCCGGAAATACGAGCAGACCATCCTGATGATCACCCACAACCGCAGCATTGCGCAGACGGCAGACCGGGTGTTGCAGGTATCGGACGGCTGCCTGACCGATTTTGGGAGGTGCCGGGAATGAGAAGTACAGAAATGAAAAGCTATCTGAGCCTGATCCCGATTTCTGCCAAGGTACGCAGACGGCAGAACCTCATGACGATTTTGTGCATCGTCCTTGCGGTGTTTCTGGTCACGGCGGTGTTCAGTATGGCAGATATGGCGATTCGGATGGAAACCTCAAACCAGCTGAACAAAAACGGAAACTGGCATATCATGGTAAAGGACATCTCCCCTGAAACAGCCGCAGAGCTTGCCGCACAGGAGGATGTTGCTGCATTTTCGGCGTATAGCGACATCAACGCTTCCCTTACGGAAAACTACTTTGCCGGAGATAAACGTGCCGCACTGGTAGGAGCAGATGATGCAATCCTTCAAATCTTTCCGGGAATGCAGTGTAGCACTGCCCCGGCGGATGGCGAAGTGCTCGTGACAGCAAACATCCGGGATTGGCTGGATGTTACGGTCGGTACAGCGATTCCGCTGACGCTCCCGGATGGACAGACCATTTCGCTTACTGTCGCAGGTTTCAATGAGGATACCTCCGATGCGAACCAGTATGATGCTGTTGTGCTGGTGATGAACCGCAGTACATTTTCTCAGATTGCCGCACAGGTAGAAGAATCCTTTGAAACACAGTATTTCATCCAGTTCAAGCCACGTACCAATTTGCGGCAGTCTATTGTGAACATCGAAAACAAGTACGGAATTTCAGAAGAAAAAATCTCCGAAAATACTTACCTGATGGCGTTGAACGCAAGCAGCAACAACGATTATATTGTAGGCTTATATGCGGTAGCGGCTGTGTTGGCTGGCATGGTCGTCCTTGCCGGAATTTTTATGATCACAGGCAGCATCAACAGCAATGTAGCTCAGCGTACCAGCTATTATGGAATGCTACGTTGTCTTGGGGCAGGAAAAAATCAGGTTCGGATGCTTGTCCGGCTGGAAGCTCTTTTCTGGTGTAAAACTGCTGTTCCAGCAGGATGTGTGCTGGGAATCGTTTCCACATGGGGGTTGTGTTCCTTTCTGCGTGGATTTATCGGCGAGGAGTTCAGCTCTTTACCAGTGCTTGGCATCAGCCCGGTCGGTATTATCTGTGGTTCCGCGCTGGGACTTATCACGGTTTGGTTCGCGGCATCTTCTCCGGCACGGCGGGCGGCAAAAGCTTCTCCGATCACAGCAGCAACTGGGAATGCGGTGGAAAATGCAGCGGATTCTCCGTGTCATGCTCGGTTGTTTGGAAGTCGTGCAGAGCTTTCTTTGGGCGTGAGCCATGCAACCTCGTCCAAAAAGAACTTGCTTCTGATGACAGGTTCCTTTGCGTTAAGCATTCTCCTGTTTTTGAGCTTTTCGGTTTTGCTTCGTTGGGTTGGATTTGCGCTGAATCCGGTGCAGTCCTACGCACCGGACTTATCGGTGGCTGAAACATCCGGGCAAAATGTCCTTGACCCGGTGCTGGTGGAGCAGCTGGAAGCTCTGCCGGAAGTCAAACACGCATTCGGGCGGATGTATTGCCCGCTCCCGGCGGAATATCAGGGAAAACAGGGGTCCATCGACCTGATTTCATACGATACTATACAGTTTGGCTGGGCGAAAAAAGACCTGATTGGCGGAACCCTTCCGCAGGAGCCGGAGGATGGCACATACCCTGTGCTGACGGTATTCGACAAAAGCAACTCCCTAACCGTGGGTGATACCATTCAGCTGGAGGATGCAAAGCTCACAGTCGTGGGTGTATTGAACGACAGCCCGTTCAGTAGTACCGATTCCCCGATTGTTATCTGCACCGAAGAAACCTTCCATCAGCTGACCGGGCAAAACCGCTATGCGGTGATCGATATTCAACTAAAAGATACCACAGCAGACGCAGCCATTGCACAAATACACACCCTGCTGAGCGACACGTTAAACAAGCAGGTTGTTTTTTCCAACCGAATCGAAGGGAATCGGATGATACAAAGCACCTACTGGGCGTTCCATCTGGTGGTCTATGCGTTTCTCATCGTGATTGCAGGAATCACCATTCTGAACATCATCAACAGCATTTCCATGAGCGTGTCGGCACGAATGAAGCAGTATGGCATCCTGCGTGCCATCGGGATGGATGATGCACAGCTGAAACGCATGATCTCTGCCGAAGCTGGCACCTATGCGGTGTCCGGTCTTGTGGTGGGCATTGCGCTGGGTCTTGTGCTGAATCGGAAGCTGTATATCCTGCTCATCACCCATTATTTCGGTGCAGCGTGGCAGGTGCCGTGGGGCTGTCTTGCCGTGATTGTCGTAGTCGTGCTGGCGGCTGTGGTGCTGGCAGTATATAACCCGGTCAGGCGAATCCTCATGCAGCCCATTACTGCAACCATCAGTGAATTATAAGCCAGAACAACAGATGCCCACCAGCTTATGGCGAAAACCATAGGTCGGTGGGTATCTGATTTACGAAAAGAATGAAATGCTGTTCGCTGATTTTTCCATTGCAAACCGTTGTAAAATATGGTATTTGTCATATGCTCACATCCTTTCTTGATTTTTCCTGTTGCCTTGTGTAACCCTTCTGAATACACTTTCCGGAGAGAAAAAAGAGCCCGGAGAACCTTACCGATTTAGTAAGGTCCTCCGGGCTCTTTCTATATTTTCTCTGCTCTATCCGGGCGTAAGGGTACACTTTCCCCGCAAATCTTGATGTAAATTCAATAAAAATCAAATAATACGCATAATAGCGTTAATCATGCGGTGATCTAAGGCAACGCCGCACAATTCCCGCCTTACGGCTTAAGCACCGCTTCGGCGGCTGCGGCACCTCGCTCGCCGTATCGGCACTTAGAATTATGCGGTATTGCCCTAAAACAGAGCATACTTTTTAATCATACAACAGATGCGTCTAAATGCCAAGTTGAAAAACGCAATACAACCAATGAAACCAATATTTTTTGCGGCCAGCCACAAAAACAGGCCGGATGGCAGCGCCTTGCCCGGTTTCGATGATTATTTGCACCCTGCCCGCCTATACTTGCAGTGGGGTAACCCGCAACGCTGCAACATGTAGGAGGGCAGAGGTCACTATGTTTTATTATCATAAAGGTTTAACCCGCGCCGCACGGCGCACCGTCGCCACCGCGATCACCATCGCAGGCCGGCAGGGGTGTACGGCGGTGGATACCGGGCACCTGCTGCTTGCCATGCTGCAAACCGGGCGGGGCACTGCGGTGGAGTTTCTGCGCCGCAAACAGATCACGGTAACGGCACTTTCGGCCTGTGCCTCCCAGCGGGCCTGCACGGGCCGCCCGCTGCACCTGCGCGGCCGGGACCTCGCGCCCGAAAGCCGCAAGGCGCTGGAATTCGCTGTTCTGGGGGCCCATGCCGCCCGCGTGAACAAAGCAGAGAACGAACACCTGCTCTGTGCCATGCTGGAAGATACCGCCTGCACGGCCAGCGTGTGGCTGGCGGGCCTTGGGCTGGAAGTTCCACGCGCCGCGCGGGAATGCCGCCAGCTTTCCGGCCAGCTGGTTTTGCCCAGCAGCCCCCGCATGAGCAGTACCCGCGGCAGCCGCCCCAGTGAGAAATATGGCCGTGACCTGACCCGCCTTGCGCAGGAAGGCCAGCTGGATCCCGTACTTTGCCGGGATGATGAGCTGGAACGCATGATCGAAATTTTGTGCCGCCGCCAAAAGAATAACCCATGCCTTTTGGGGGAGCCGGGCGTGGGCAAAAGCGCCCTGGCCGAAGCCCTGGCCCAGCGCATTGCCGCCGGGCAGGTAACGCCCAGCTTAAAGGGCAAGCGGGTGCTGGCGCTGGATATGGCGTCCATGGTGGCGGGCACCAAGTACCGCGGCGATTTTGAGGAGCGGTTCAAAAACCTGCTGGAAGAGCTTTACCGCGACCGTTCCACCATTTTGTTTATAGACGAGATCCATGTGATCGCCGGGGCCGGTGCGGCGGAAGGCGCGATCGATGCGGCCAGTATCTTAAAGCCGATGCTGGCCCGCGGGGAAATTCAGCTCATCGGTGCGACCACACCGGAGGAATACCGCAAGACCATCCAGAAGGACTCCGCCCTTGACCGCCGCTTTGGCATGGTGAATATTGAGGAACCGGCCCCACAGCAGGCAGAAAAAATTTTAACCGGCCTGATGCCCCGGTATGAGCGCTACCACGGGGTGCGCATCCCGCAGGAGGCGATCCGCGCCGCGGTGGAGCTGAGCGTGCGCTACCTGCCGGGGCGCTACCTGCCGGACAAGGCCATTGACCTGTTGGACGAAGCCGCCGCGGCGCTGCGGATTTCAGGCGGGGAGCAATCCATGCTGCCAGGCAGCAAAATGCCGGTGCTGACCTCGGCGGAAATTGCCAAGGTGGTGGGCAAGGCCAGCGGCGTGCCCGCCGAGCGGGTAGGGGAGGCGGAGCGTGTGCGCCTGGACCAGCTGGAAGCCCGCCTTGCCGCGCAGGTGATTGGTCAGCCGCGCGCGGTGCATGCCGTGGCGGCGGCCATCCGGCGCAGCCGCACCGGCCTGCGGGAAGCTGGCCGCCCCATTGGCGCAATGCTGTTTTTAGGTCCTACCGGCGTGGGCAAAACCCAACTGGCCCGTACCCTGGCCCAAAGCTGGTTTGGCAGCGAAAAAGCCCTGCTGCGGTTTGATATGAGCGAATATATGGAGCAGCACACAGTGGCACGGCTGATCGGCGCACCGCCGGGCTATGTGGGGCACGATGAGGGCGGCCAGCTGACCGAAGCCGTGCGCCGCCGCCCCTACAGCGTGGTGCTGTTTGATGAAATTGAAAAGGCCCACAGCGATATCCAGAATATTCTGCTGCAGATTTTGGAAGATGGCACCCTGACCGATGCCCAGGGGCGCAAGGCGGATTTTTCCAACACGATCATTCTGCTCACCTCCAACCTGGGGGCGCGCTGCCTGGCGGGGCAGGCCAGCCCGCTGGGCTTCGGCGCTGCCGCCGAAGAAAACGCCCGCCGCGGCAAAAAGGCATTACAGGAAGCCAAAGATTATTTCCGCCCGGAGCTGATGGGCCGCCTGGACGATGTGGTGCTGTTCGACCCGCTTGGCCCCGCCCAGCTGGCCGCGATCGCGGATCGCCTGCTCTGCGAGCTGGAAGAACGCGCCGCCCGCCAGGGCTACACCCTGCGCCATACCCCGGCGGCTGCCGCGGCGCTGGCAGGTGATACCGTACCCGCCTATGGTGCGCGGGAGCTGCGCCGCAAGGTGAGCCGCGCCGTGGAGCAGGCCCTGGCCGACCGCATTGCCGCCGGTACTGCCCGCCCCGGCGTATTGTTTGTGGCGGATGCCGCTCCGGACGGACACATTACCCTGACAATGGGGGATGTGGCGGCGTGCGCATCGTGAGAGAGTGGATAGTGGGTAGTGGTCAGTGGACAGGGAGCAGTGCAGGCAGCCCGGCGGGCCGATGGCGAGCATCGGCCCCTACAAATGATTTGCAATGTTTGCGGCGCGGGGTGGATAGGCGGCAATTATTAGGCCCGTCAAACGGGGCGTCGGGGACGCCGCCCCCTACATGCAGGGCGAGGTTTATTACAATTTTGCGGTGTGCAACGCCGTAAGGCCCTACAGATTATTTTATTGTTATTCACTACCCTAAAAACCACCCCCAACCCAATATCTCCTGAGCGGCGCAATGCGGCGCGGTCCACCACAATTATTCATTATTCTTTATTATTTATTCTTTTGCCTACTTCCAATTCCTAATTTCTAATTTCTAATTGCATCAGTTCCCAACTTCAACCCTCTCACGGAAAGGTTCGCGGTGACGCTATGGATACCACAACAAAACTAAAAGTCGGCTTTGCGGCCTTGATGATCCTGTCCGGCATTGGGGTGGCATCGTACCCGGTTATCAGCAACGCGGTGGCGCAGCGCCACGCCAGCGAAGCGATCCAAAATTACGATGATACCGTAAAAAGCATGGATACCGAAAAACTGGACGCCGCCAAGGAGGCCGCCCGCCGCTATAACCAGCAGCTGGACAGCGCCGTGGAGCGCGATGCCGCAGGCGAAGCGGAGGATACCGGCACCAGCTATGTGGACCTTGTGGATGTGGGCGAAAGCCTGGGGTATATCACCATCCCGAAAATTGACGTCAACCTGCCTATTTACGAAGGCACCAGCGATGATGTGCTGCAAAGGGGCGTTGGCCATCTGGAAGGCTCCAGCTACCCCCTTGGCGGCGAAAGCACCCACAGCGTGCTGACCGGCCACCGCGGCCTGCCCGAAGCCGTGCTGTTCACCGACCTGGACAAGCTGGAAGAGGGCGACTGTTTCTACCTGCATATTCTGGATGAAACGCTGGCGTACCAGGTGGATCAAATCAAAGTGGTGGAACCGGAGCACACCGAGGATCTGGACATCACCGCGGGGCAGGATTACTGTACCCTTGTTACCTGCACGCCGTATGCCATCAACACCCACCGCATGCTTGTGCGCGGCACCCGCATCCCTTATAATGGAGAGGAAGAAACCAACACCCCGCAGGCCGTGCAGTATCAGGCGCTGCGCACCGGAACGGTGGTCAAGCGCGTGGTGGATGCCTGGCCGTGGATCGCGGTAACGGGCAGCATTGTGATCGGCGGCGAAGCGCTGCTGCTGCTTTTGCTGCTGCACCGCTGCAAAAAGCGCGAGGAGGATGACTAAATGGGACGGCTGATTGCTAAAATTCTGGCCTGGCTGGCCATTTTGCTGGGGCTGGCGCTGTTGATACAGCCCACCGCCGCCCAGTGGTGGACCAGCACCCGCAACGCCAAAACCGCTGCGCAGTTTGCGGCCCGCGCCGAAGCCCAGCCCACCGCCCCCGCGGCGGAGGAAACCACAGCCGAACCCCCGGAGCCGGAACGCGCCTACCCTGAACTGTACGCCGCGATGCAGGATTATAACGCGGAAATTTACGCCGGGGGCCAAAGCGGCCTGACCGACCCGTTCGCCTACGAGGAAGCCCCGCTGGACCTTGCTGCCTATGGCTATGACGATGATGTGCTGGCTGTGCTGTGGATCCCACGCCTGAACCTGGAGCTGCCCGTTTACCTGGGCGCCAGCCGCGAAAACCTGGCCAAAGGCGCGGCGCTGCTGGGCCAGACCTCGATGCCGCTGGGCGGCGAAAACACCAACACCGTGATTGCCGCCCACCGCGGCTATTATGGCGCGGAAATGCTGCGCAACGTGCAGCAGATCCAGGTGGGGGACAAGATCCAGCTGACCACCCCGTGGGAAACGCTGATTTACCGCGTGAGCGAGCTGAAAATTATTGACCCCAGCGATATCAACGCCGTGCTGATCCAGCCGGGGCGGGACCTGCTGACCCTTTCCACCTGCCACCCCTACACCCGCAACAGCCAGCGCTACCTGGTAATTGCGGAGCACGACACCGCCGCTGCGGACACCACCAAAGAGGAGGATTTGCAGGAAAGCGCCGCTACCTGGGACGAAACGCCGCGCCAGGTGACCGTGGAGGATGCCGGCGGCAGCTCCATTGCCGAAGTGGCCCCCCAGGCCCTGACCCCATTGCCGGGGGAGGGCAGCGCGGAATCCGAGGGGAGCGCGATCTCCAATACCATGATCTGGCTGGAAAACAACGCACTGTGGGCCGGGCTGGTGGTTATTGCCGCCGCCGTTGGCATTATGGTGATATGGAAAAAACACCGGGAGGATTAACCATGCAGTACACACAGCAGGCCGCCGCCGTTACGGCCGAAGTAAACAAGGCCGTGCAGGGCAAACAGCAAACGGTAAACACCATCTGGATGGCCATGCTGGCGGGCGGCCATGTGCTGATTGAGGATATTCCCGGCGTGGGCAAAACCACGCTGGCGCTGGCCTTTGCCCGCGCGCTGGACCTGAAAGAAAGCCGCGTGCAGTTTACGCCGGATGTTCTGCCGTCCGATTTGGTGGGATTTTCCGTTTACCAGAAAGAGACCGGCAAGTTTGTGTACCACGCCGGTGCGGTGATGTGCAACCTGTTTTTGGGCGATGAGATCAACCGTACCTCCTCCCGCACGCAGTCGGCTTTGTTGGAAGTGATGGAAGAAGGCACAGTGACGGTGGACGGCGTTACCCGCCCGGTGCCCGCACCCTTTACCGTAATTGCAACCCAGAACCCCATCGGCGCCGCTGGCACGCAGATGCTGCCGCAGTCTCAGCTGGACCGTTTCATGGTCTGCGCCGTAATGGGCTACCCCGATGAGGAAGCGGAGCTGGCAATTTTGGCCGGGCAGAGCAAAGGCCGCCTGCTGGACCGTGTGCGCCCCGTTGCCGGTCAGGCGGATCTGCTTGCCATGCAGCAGGAGGTCAGCACGGTATTTGTGCATGAGCTGATGTACCGCTACATTGTGGCGCTGGCCCAGGCCAGCCGCAAGGACCCGCGCCTGGCCGTGGGGTTAAGCCCCCGTGCCACCCTGGCGCTGACCAGCATGACGCGCGCGGCGGCGTATCTGGCGGGGCGGGATTTTGTTGCCCCGCAGGATGTGACCGCTGTGTTTGATGCGGTTGCCCGCCACCGCCTGGTGCTGAACGACCAGGCCCGCGCAGGCGGCGAAACGGTGGACAGCGTAATGCAGGACCTGCTGCGCACCGTGCCGCGCCCCCGCCCCGAAAAGGCTGACCGCCATGGCAGGTAAGCTGGGCCGGGCGCTGGTGCTTTTGGTGCTGCTGGCCGCGGCGCTCATCACCCAGGCACCGCTGGCGGTGTTCCTGTTAGCGTTTGCGCTGGTGCTTCTGGTGCTGCTGCGGCTGGACGCCGCCTATCTGTGCCGGCAGGTAACGGCAGAGCTGCTGGTGCCGGACAAACCCGTGATACAGGGCGAAGATTTTGCCCTGACGGTTCGGCTGCGCAACCGCAGCCGGTTGCCCATCCCTGCGCTTGTGGTGCTGCTGAACGCCGCCGATGAATGGGGCGGCGGGCAGATCACCCTGCGCTGCGCCGCCATGCTGGGCGGCAAGGAGAGCGCCGAACAGCGCATTACCCTAAACGCAGGCAAAAGCGGCGTGTGGAGCATTGCGGTGCGGGGCATCACCCTGCGGGATCACCTGGGGGTGTTCACCGCGGCGTGCCCGGCTGCCGTGCAAAGCCAGAGCATCTGTGTGCTGCCCGCTGCCGCGGCTGACAAAGCCAAAGCGGAAACCGCCCCCGATGAGGACGGCGACGAAGCCGACACCCGCGCCGCCCTGGGCGGCAGCTATGAGCTGCGGGAGTACCGGGACGGGGATACCATCAAGCAGGTACACTGGAAGCTGAGCGCCAAGCTGGACCGCCTGATGGTGCGCGAACCGCTGACCGCCCTGCGCGCTGCCCTGACCCCCGGTGGGGACCTGGACGGAGCGGAGGAATGGGGGGATTTTCCCCAACAGGCGGCGAAGCACCGCAAAAACCCGCCCAAGCGCAAAAAAGAACGTACTGCCCTGAGCCGGCGCGGCGCTGCCGACCCCGGCAGTGGGCTGAAGTTTGTGGACCGTGTGCTGGTGAGCACCCAGCGCCCCGCAGCGCACCCCGCGTTGTGGCTGGCGGCAGATGCCGCGCTGCTGCTGGCGCTCACCTTTGGTTTGCTGCTGGTGCTTTCTACCGGGTTCGGTATTGCGGTGCCGTTGTGGGTGTGGCCCGCGGCAGCCGCTTTCTGCGCCGGGTGGGCGCTGTTCCTGCGTGCGCCGCAAGCCCTGCGCCGCTGGGGGCTGCTGGCGGGGGTGATTGTGTATCTTGTGGTGTTGTTCATCTGCCAGCGGAACTTTTTGGCCGGGGCGCAGCAGTGCGCCGGGAACATTGCCCAAAGCCTGAACGCCCGCCTTGGCAGTGCGCTGCCGGTGGCCCAGGGCGGCAGTGCGGCGCAGCTGGGGCTGTTTTTGCTGCTGGCCGCCCTGCCCGTTACCGGGGCGCTGGCCGCTGCGGCCCTGCGCCGTGCGGATGCCCTGCTGCTGGATCTAATGCTGCTGCCCGTTGTTGTGCTGCTGGCGCTGGCCGGGTCCGCGCCGGCTGTGCCTGCCTGCCTGCTGCTGTTGGCCGGTTGGATGGGGGCGTGGGCGGCTTCCTGCTCGGTGCAGCGGCGGGCCTTGTGGGGCAGGCGCGATACCGAAAACTACCGCCAGAACCTTTGCCGCCATTATAACATCCAAAAGTCTGCCGCGCTGGCGGCGGGCGGGCTTTGCCTTGCGCTGGCGCTGCCCTGTTGGTGGCTGCTGCGCCCGGCGCTGGGGGTTCCCCTTGGCTGGCTGCAGCCCGCGGCCCAGCGGGTGGAATCCGCCGCGCTGAGCACCGCCATTACCTGGCTGCCGCGGGTCAGCGGCGGCAGGCTGAACATTCAGGTAGAAGCCGCCGCCGGTGGTGTGGCGGATGGCGCCTTGAACCAGGGCGGGGGTATCCAGGTCAGCGGAGTGACGGATCTGGCCCTGACCGCCAGCGACAAACCCGAAGAAACCGTATACCTGCGGGGATTTATCGGCGGCAGTTATGACGGCACCACCTGGCAGGCCCCTGATGCCGATGCCTTTGACAGCGCCGCTATGAACTGGAAAACCGAGGATAACGCCCGGCTGACCATTGCAAGCCTGCCGTTTTTGCGCACCGCCTATGACGGCACAGCCCAGCCCCAGACGCTGACGGTGGAGCGCATCCACGCCGATACCCAGTACACCTATGCACCGTACAACGCCTACTGGGGTGATTATTACACCATCCAGGGCGATGGCGCCGCCGCGGGCCAGACCGCACAGGACGATGTGTTCCTGTATTACCCGCGGGATACCGCCCAAACCCAGTTGGAAGCCCGCGCCGATGCCGACCCCAGCGTGCTGGACCGGATGGAAGCATCCTATGCCGCTTACGCCGCCAGCCGCTACACCGCCGTGCCGGACGGCTATGACGAGCTGCAAACCCTGTGCGATGAAGCCAAAAAGGACCAGAAGCTGACCGAAGCTGCGGACATTGGCGATTACATCCGCGCCTACCTAAACACCAACTACCAGTATAACGCCAGCGCTCCCCAGCCGCCGGAGGGAGCCGACCCCATCCGTTACTTTTTAACGGAATCCAAACAGGGGTACAGTGTGCAGTTTGCTTCGGCGGCGGTGGTTATGTTCCGCATGTTCGGGCTGCCTGCGCGCTATGTGGTGGGCTATGCCGCGCCGCAAAGCCTGTTTACCCAACAGGAGGACGGCAGCTGGCACGCCATTTTGCAGGACGATAACGCCCACGCCTGGGCGGAGGTGTACATTTCCGGCCAGGGCTGGACCCCCATGGAGATGACCCCCGGCGTGCTGGTCAGTGCCCAACAGGCCGACCTGCGCACCGACCCGCTGCCCGAAACTCAAGGTCAAGACACCGCCCCTGCAGCAGGGGAGAGCAGCGCAAACGAACCCGCAGCCACCATCGTGCCCCGCAGCAGGCTGGTTTTGGCGGCGTTGCTGGGGGGGTGCCTGTTGGCTGCTGTGGTGCTGCTGGTGCTGGCCCGCCGCCATGCCATGGGGTATGGCCGGGGCAGCTGCAACGCGCGGGTGCTGGCCGTGTTTGGCAGCATCTACCGCCTTTTGGTGCGTCGCGGCCTGCCGCCGGATACACCATCCGATGCGCCGGAGTTTGCCGCATTTTTGCAAAGTTGTGTCCCCACCCTTGAACCCCAGGATGCCGAAGCTCTGCTGGCATTGGCCCAAGCCGCCCAATTTGGCGCAGGTACGATGACTGAGCAGGATACGGACAAAATGAGAAAACTTTACCAGGTTATAAAACACACTGGAAAACGGAAACAGAGCCAGAAATCGGTTGAAAAACAGAGCCAGGAATGATATAATGACCCCATACTGGGGTAGCGTGTTCTTTGCTTTCTTTGCATAGGGGGCTACCATGATCCAGGAAAATGTGGTATAATATGTTAAGTCCATTAACCAAGTAAGGAATGGCCGGGGTGGGGGACTGGTTTCTGAAACGGTACCCTGGGAACTGCCCGTGGGGCGGAAAACCGGCAAGGACAGAAAGAAGATCTTATAGAAGCAAACGTTAACAGGAGTAAACCCATGCCGCGTCGTAAACAGACAGAAGGAGAAAAAAAAATTGACATCAGCCAGATGGCTGAAGACCTTGGCGTGTCCAAGACCACGGTATCCCGTGCCCTTTCGGGCAATGGCCGTGTCAGCGAAGCGACCCGCGCCCGCGTGGTTCAGTACGCCAAAGAGAAAAACTATGTGCCCAATATGCTGGCACGCGGGTTGGTAACCCAGCAGTCTTATAATATCTCACTGGTGTTCTCGCGCCAGTTCGGCAACCTTGCCGCACCATTTTTGCGCAAAACCGTCAGCGCCGTGTACGATATTGCCACCCGCAATGATTATGATGTGCTGATGACGATGGTGGGCGAGCAGGAAACAAGCCCGATGCAGCGTCTGCTGGTCAACCGCAAGATTGATGGCGTGATTCTGGCCCGCACGCTGGAGCGTGATCCGCTGATCCCCATGCTGCAAAAAAGCGGCATCCCCTTTGTTGCCATTGGCCGCCCGGCTGACCAGGATGTCATCTCGGTGGACCATGATCAGGTGGGCGGCTGCCGCGAGCTGGTCAGCCTGCTGCTGATGAAGGGCCTGCACCGCATTGCTTTGCTGGGCGGATCTATGCTGTACACCGTCAACCAGTCCCGCCTGGAAGGCTATAAGCAGGCGCATGACCGCGCCTGCTGCAAGATTGATGAGAGCCTGCTGTTTTTGGAGCTGGAAAGTGATGATCTACGCACCAGCGCTGTGGAGCTCGCGGTACAGCGTGGGGCGGACTGCATCCTGTGCATGGATGACCAGGTTGCCCAGCTGGCTTTGAGCACCCTGAGACAGCTGAACCTGCGCGTGCCGCAGGATATCCGTCTTGCCTCCCTGTATGACGACGAAGCGCTGCAGGGGTGTACGCCACAGATCACGGCGGTCTCTTTTGATGCCGAACAGCTGGGCCGCCGTACCGCACAGCAGCTGCTTTCCCTCATCCGCCATCAGCCGGTGGAAACCCGCACCCTGCTGGGGTACCAGGTGGGGTTGCGTTTATCGACCCAGACCTGAGAGAAAAGTAGAAAATTATAAATCAACTGCCCGTACACGGTATGATAAGCCGTTGTGCGGGCAGCTTTTTCGATAAGGGGGTTTGAAAAATATGATGGTTACATGCTTAACATACTGCGATAAGGCATTGGACCGATTGTAGGGCGCGATGCGCTCATCGCGCCGGAGCAGCCGGAACCCTGCTGGTTGATCATTCCCGCATCATACTGCCTGCAGCTCTTTGCCTTAAATCCTGCTTGTGTTGTGCTATTGTTGTACTATTGCTGTGGTATTCATATGAAAATATAGAAGGCGTTATCAATTCCAGGAAGAAGGCAAACCCGCCGTCAGCCTGACCCCCGGCACCGTGATCACCATCCCGGCCAACGTCAAGCACTGGCACGGTGCCAAGGCCGACAGCTGGTTCAGCCACATTGCTGTGGAAGTTCCCGGCGAAGATTGCAGCAACGAATGGTGTGAGCCCGTTACCGACGAAGAGTACGCCAAACTGAACGGATGAGCAGCCGCCAATAAAGGCAACACCGCACAATTCCCGCCTTGCGGCTTAAGCAC
>OLYV01000529.1_pt1 | contig 17358 bp, 8 predicted proteins | sample 1644371 | NCBI WGS metagenome assembly OLYV01 (sample SAMEA103958124, study PRJEB25191) | human gut metagenome | biome: human-associated habitat [ENVO:00009003]; feature: intestine environment [ENVO:2100002]; material: feces | place: Germany | collected 2013/2015 | reverse complement strand
GTTCTGATGATGAAATATTTGTTTCAAAAAACGAGAACGAGCCACAAATTCCTGCAAGTTTAGCCAAGCTGTTTGTTATTGAGTATGCGTCAACTTTAGCAGACCTTGATAGTATCGTTGTTGCAGACTATGGTGCTATTTCACTCACGAAACCTGGCTCGTCTGTTGCTCAAATCAAGGAAAAAGAATACTTTTTACACAATCTATTTGCGGCAATGTTAGTACCGTCAGGGAATGACGCAGCTTATGTGGTTGCTGATTATTGTGGAGGATTACTTTCGCCGCAAGCAGAAAGCTGTCAAGAGCGTGTGAGGATTTTTATGGAGAACTTAAACCTGCATTTGCAACAGCAGGGGTACTTAGACACAGTTTTATATGATCCGAGTGGTTTTGATATGGAGGCACTTACCACCACTTTAGATTTGAAAGAAGTAGTATATCGGTTGTTGGAATACTCGTGGTTTAGAGAAATTGTATCTCAAAACACTTATACGGCAACACTGCCTGATGGCAGTACACAAATATGGCAGAATACAAACGCCTTCCTTGATCCGACATCCGAATATTACAACGAAAATGTATGCGGAATTAAGACTGGCTCTCTGTCTGACGACTATAACTTGATTGTGCTTTATCAGCAGCACGGAAAAGAGTTTTTGATATGCAGTTTAGGCTCTCAGTCCGATTCCTCTCGTTATGACGATGTGAATTTTATTCTGAAAACGATTGATGAATCGTATTATCTCACGCAATAAATCTTATGTTGTCCAAGACAAAAAAACTAACCAAGGGGGGTGATAATATCGGACGAATCGTAATAATGGAGTTCAAAGCACAAGACTCAACAGCCTTTGACGATATGCTGGCTTTTGTAAAACAGCACCCTGATTTTGAAAAATTAGAGATTTCATATGAGCCGACATTATCCCTTTCCGGCTTAGAAATCAATTTGAGCCGGCGCAGAGTTATCAATAACGGTCAGGAAATTGAACTGACCGTCAAAGAGTACGATATACTCTGCTTGCTCGCAGCCAATAAAGGTCGTGTTCTTACATACGAGCAGATTTATGATAAGGTGTGGGGCGAAATATCAGCAGGCAATGAAAAGGATACCGTAGGCTTTCACATTCGGAATCTTCTTTTCATCAAATGCTATGAAATTACTTAATCCGCGGGATTTAATTTGAATAGCGTCCTGCAAGACAGCTTTACCCGAATCATCTTTCAATGTATACGCAATAGAACCGGTAGTAGAAGAAGGTCCTTCCACAGTTACTTCCAGTCCGAAGATACCGTCTTTGTATCTATCTTTATCCAAAGAAGCATTCAATTTATAGTCGGCAATGTACTGTTTGGGAGTACTGTACAAGTAAACATCACGTTCGATACCACTCAAACGCCACATATCCTGGCATTCGAGATAAGCACCCGCACTCCAACGGTATACCTCCAAAGCCACTACATTCTCTCCATCGTTCAAGACATCCGTGATATCCCATTCGGCATTCGTTTTCGAGCCTTGGTTATATCCGAGCAGTTTCCCGTTCACCCATACGTAATAGAAAGAGATAACACCTTCACAGCAAAGTACTACCCGACGTCCTTTCCAGTCGGCAGGCACCTTAAACGTGCGACGATAAGAACCTACTTCATTCTCAGCAAATGGAACCAATGGCGGATTCTTCTTGAAGTTGAACATCTTGTCGTCAAACTCATAAGTTTCGTTGACATAGATAGCTGTTCCGTAGCCTTGCCGTTCCCAGTTGCCGGGAACATTAATATCCGCCCACCCTCCGGTATAATAAGAAGGCTGATAAAAGTCCTTCGGACGGTTATCGGGATTCTTCACCCAATGGAATTTCCATTTTCCGTTCAGGGTCATATAAAAAGGAGACTGTTCGTATCCGCCCGGTTTTTCAATATCGGAAGCATTGGCGTAAGGCCATACATAGGTATGAGGAGCGAGTTTATTCAGTCCTACCGCATACTGGCTCTGCCATTCGGGCAACGGTTGTTCCTGCGCCGAAGCGAAGGTAGCAGTCAGTCCTGCCAATAAGATTAAAAAGGTTCGTTTCTTTAAGCTAATGTTCATAATTATTATTTTTAACGACTAGACTCTTATTCTATCATTACTTCATCAAAATAGATTCTTGCTTCCTGATCGGGACGGACATGATCTTTAGGGCATATCCCTGCTCCTTTCGCCGTCACACGTACATAACGGGCAGATACGCCACCCATATCCAGCGAGTAATCATTTCTAAAAGTTCCTTCCTTATAAATTTCTTCCAAAGAAAAGTTCAACTCCCCTATGGCACAGTATGTCCGGTTATCATCGGAAACTTCCACACGGATCATTTTCGGTTTATGCACTCCCATTCCATAATTCGTAATGCAACCAATGGCAAATTTATTCAATTTTTCCTTACCAAGCAAATCTATGGTGAAAGAAATTGAATCATTCCGGCTCCAGTTACACCATTCGAAATCAGTATATTTCAGGCCTCCCCGCAATCCGTTGACTAATAACATTTCATTTTTCTTATTACCAAGCAATGGTTTTGCCGTGGCTTTGTTCCATGTAAGCTGCAAGTCCAGGATTTCTCCCATTTGCTTGCCGTCCATAAAGGTGGCGGCTTTCACCATTTGCGTTTTTGTCACACGGATAGGTCCGTCATAACGATGTGAGGACATCGCCGGGTTACTGCCATTCAGCGTATAGCGAATTTCCACATCCGGACGGAGACATTCCAGATTCACCTCCAGATGTCCGTTCACCGGTGTCACCGTTTGCTGGATATTATACATCGAACGGGCATAAACAATCCCTTTTTCCGCCAAATGTGCATTATATACATCCATCCGTTTCAAGAAACCGGACCAATCTTTTGTGCCCGTGGGCGTCCATGCTACTTCTGCCAGAGCAGCCAGACGAGGAAACAAGAGATAATCCACGTCTTCCGGCTTATTACAAAATTCTGTCCACATACAAGCTTGTATGCCCATTAATAAAGATTCATATTCCGGTTTCCAATCCTTCTGCACAGGCTCGTAGTCAAAAACATCTTTCAGTGTATTGTTTCCGAAATATGTTACCGGTTCAAACCATTGAGGTCCCTGATAACGGATCAGATACATGATGCGTGCCGGAGTCATAATAAATCGATGTCCCTTTTCGGCAGCTTTCAGGGCAGCCGTTCCCATTCCCTGCCAACCAAGTATAATAGACTCTTCGGGAAGAAAAGAACTGTTTGTCAACTCGTCCCAACCAATCACTTCACGTCCTTTTTTACGCAGATAATCACTGATACGCTTCATAAAGTAGCCCTGTAAATCTTCTTCATTAGTCAAATGCTGCTTTTTCATCCGCTTCTGACAAAGCGGGCATTTTTCCCAGTTCGTCTTTCGTGCCTCATCTCCCCCAACATGAATATAGCGGGAAGGGAAAAGTGTCAGAATTTCATCGAAAATATCTTGCAGAAAGGTAAATACACTATCGTTTCCCGCACAATAAATAATCTCTGAGTTCCGTCCTCCCAATCCGGGAAGTACACCGATAAAGTCTTTCACGACCGGACAGGCAAGTTGAGGATATGCAGCAAGCGCCGCATTACTATGTGCCGGTACATCTATCTCGGGAATAACTTCAATCTGCCTGTCAGCGGCATAAGCCACTATTTCCCTGATATCTTCCTGTGTGTAGAAACCGCCTATCGGCGTTGGTTCTCCCCGTTTCGGGTTACGGCGTGAGTGGAAAGGCACATCCGTACGGTCTACCCTCCATGCACCGACTTCCGTTAAACGAGGATATTTCTTGATTTCAATCCGCCAACCGTTATCATCTGTCAGATGAAAATGAAGTTTATTGATTTTCAGCATCGCCATACAGTCGATAATCCGCAGTACATTTTCTTTAGGAATAAAACAACGTACCGGATCCAACAGTAATCCCCGGAAACCAAAACGAGGTTCATCCTGAATTGTCACTGCCGGAACACTCCACGCGACATTCTTTACCGGTTGTCCCGATTCTATGGCAGCAGGCAGAAGCTGGCGGATAGATTGTAATGCATAAAAAAAGCCCTTTGTATCCGAAGCTTTAATAAGTATCTGTTCCGGCGTAACCTTTAACAGATACGCTTCAGTTTTTAAAGAAGAATCTGTCACGAAAAGGACTTGCCCCTCCTTGCTCCCGACATTTAACATGGGGGTTATCCCGGCAGCATGGACAAACAAATCGATAAAGTTGTGAGCAATTGTGGCCTGTTCCTGATTTTCTACTGCAAATGTAGTTTTTGCAGAAAAGATAAAGCTACCACTACCCGGCGTAATTTGTGCCGGGCGTGGAACTATTGAATTAAAAGGGGATGTTAAGTTATCAGCCTGCAAAAACACCGGCAATGGCGAAAGCAGAATGAGAATGATTAAGATATATTTTTTCATGATGTATGTACATTGGATTTATTCCTTGTCACGTTCCGGTGAGAAACGGACAGGATCATTGTATTGCTCCTGAAGTTTCAGCATTTCTTCTTTCAACTCCTTCACCACCGGTTCGTATTCTGGTTGTCCGTAGAGATTGTGCATTTCCGACGGATCAGCTTGCAGGTCATATAGTTCCCACCAGTTGATATCATTATAGAAATGAATCAGTTTATAGCGGTCTGTGCGTACACCGTAATGACGTTTCACCATGTGTTCAGCAGGATATTCATAGAAATGATAATAAAGAGCTTTCCGCCAGTCTTTCGGATGTTCACCTTTCAACAAAGGCACAAGAGATACACCTTGAATATCGGAAGGTATCTCTGCTCCCGCCAGTTCGAGGAAAGTAGGTGCATAGTCAATGTTTTGAACCATTTCGGTGATGTCACCTCTGCGGTCGAATCCTTTCGGCAGACGCATGACAAGCGGTGTACGCATAGATTCTTCGTACATGAAACGTTTGTCAAACCAACCGTGTTCGCCCATATAGAATCCCTGATCAGAAGTGTAGACTACAAGTGTGTTATCCAGTAAACCTTTCTCTTTCAAGTAATCGAGTACGCGACCAACATTGTCATCCAGTGATTTTACAGTCTTCATGTAATCACGCATATAACGCTGGAATTTCCAATTGGCAAGTTCCTTACCCTGAAGATTCTGTTTATAGAAATCATCTATAATCGGAGTGTAAAATCTGTCCCATGCGGCACGTTGCGCTTCATCCATACGACCGATATATTTCTCATACAAGGATTTCAAACGGGATTTTTTATCAGGACGGAGCATTTTGAGGTCATAAATCATGTCCATATCCTTTACAATGCTCATTTCTTGTGCAGCGGCAGCGGGACGACCTTCATAATCATCAAAGAAGTTATCCGGTAACGGGAAGGTTTTATCTTCATACAAAGCCAAATTACAAGTATCTGCCAGCCAGTTACGGTGAATTGCCTTGTGATGTATCAAAAGACAGAAAGGTTTCTCCGGGTTGCGTTTATTCTCTATCCAGTCGATAGCATCATCAGTAATAAGGTTCGTAAGATACCCATGTTTTTGAATAGTGTCATTATTTTGCGTAATGAAATCCGGATTGTAGTAGTCACCTTGTCCGGGGACTATCTGCCAGTAATCAAAGCCGGAGGGCAGGCTTTCAAGATGCCATTTACCCACCAATGCTGTCTGATAGCCGATTCTCTGCAACAGCTTCGGGAAAGTCTGTTGCGAACTGTCAAATACGCAAGTGGTATTATCATAGAATTTATTGGCGCAACTATGCTTTCCTGTTATCATACAGGCGCGACTGGGACCACTTAAAGAATTGGCAACAAAGCTTTGGGTAAAACGTACACCGTCGGCAGCAATGCGGTCAAGATTCGGTGTTTCCATGTAGCGTGTGTCGTAACAGCTCATCATTTGTGCTGTGTGATCGTCTGTCATTATGTAGACGATATTCAGTGGTTTCTGCTCCGCAGGCTTTTGTTTGATTGAACAAGAAACAAGGGAAGTTACGGCGGTAACGCCAGTCAAAGAGTAAAATAGTCCGGATTGTAGATTTTTCATATATAATAAATTAAGTAAACGAAGAATTCATCATCGGCAAAAATAAGCTTTTTGATTAATAATCGACTTCCATTTATCGCCATTTTATTTCCATAAATGTTCAAAAGGACTGATTATAACCCTAAATTCCGGATGCCAGGACAAATATCCCCGCATCCGGAAATTTATCAGGTCATTTAAGGGGTTTAAGCTTCTACTTAATTCGTATAGCCAAAATTATTGTCTGAAGTAGTAAGGGCCGGATTGGCGTCAATCTCGCTACTAGGAATTGGCAATAACAAATTCTTTTTCAAAAATTCATCCGTCAATCCTCTTGTACCATTATAAATACGATCTAACCAAGCATTAGAACTAGCAGGATACAATGCGTCAGATGCTATCGTTATTTCATGATTATTATGTAACTCCAAAGCCATCTTAAAATACTTTGTCCCACGAATACGAGGCATTTCATACATTCCGGGCTCACCGCAAAGTTCTATGATACGCTCAAAAAACAATTTCTGTCTTACTTCTTCCTGATTCAAGGATGTCGGCCAGTCAGCCGGCTGAGCAGAAACTTTCATACCCGAATTACGTGCACGATTTAGAACTTCTTTTGCTAATGATATGGCTTTAGGAGTGTCCCCCAATTCATTGTACACATCTGCCATCAACAATAACATTTCAGCATAACGGTAAACCATTAAGTTTTTATGACTCGCTGTACCTACCTGATTCTGATCATATAACTTCTGAAAACATGGCCAAGCATTTTGAGATCCGGTTTTTACAAAAACTTCTTTTAAACATTTGGTGATAGCTACATTTTCCAATGTAACGCCATGCGTTGAAGCATAATTTTCAATAGTCTCAATAGTAGGGTTCTTGGGATCAATGAATGCTTTATAAGGCAACTTTCCTACATATTTCTTTTTTTCTTTGGTAGCAACACCATTCTTCATCACATACTCGTCAATATCACCATTTACATATGCAAAATAAGGATACAAGTAAGTAGAGTCATTAGGTGAAAGTACATCTCCCACAGTCGGCTTTGGATTAGCCTGGTTGTTACCGCTACGGTTTCTCCAGCGAGTCAAAAATGTCTCATTAATTCGAGGATCTCCCGGATAAGTACCTTCATGTAAATCATAAGCAGCTTTAGACGCTTTATAAGTTCCCCAAGAAATTCCCGTAGTAGCCTGCGGAGGAGCAAAACGATTACTTGCACGATTAAAGCAAACGGTAGAAGAAGTTGTAAAATTCAACTGAAAAATAGCCTCCTTTGATCCGGTCACATAATCACCAAACAAATCTCCGAATTTAGGTTCAAGATCGAAAATATGAGCTTCATAAACATCGTCAAACATATTCTTGGCATTCGTCCAATTTGCAGTTTCGTCAATACCCAGACACGCCATTTTATAATAAACCTTACCTAAAAAAGCTTTTGCAGCCCATGAATTCGCACGCCCATCTACAATCTTACTATCAATAGCCATAGCATCTTTCATATCCTGAACTACCAAAGCCAGAACCTCAGCTTGAGGGGAACGAGGTACAGAAATACCATCCGATGAAGAGGCAGCCGTTTTTAATGGCACATCACCAAACAAAGAAACCAAATTATAATAAGCTAATCCTCTCAAGAATTTAGCCTCCCCTCCCATTTGTACCTTATCTGTATCGCTCAAACTGCTTTTGTCCAAACTTTCCAAAAAAGCATTTACTTCAGTCACCACTTTATACATCCCATTCCAGGCTATAGGAATCAAGTCATCACTAGGTACAGCCTCCAATGAAATTGCCGTAGAAGCAGTACGCTGTCCGAAAGCAAATCCGGAAGCTATGATAGGCAGTTCCTGCCACATTTGTCCATACGCCCCTGTTGTCGTCATATATCCATAACATCCCAGCAGAGCCAATTCGGCATTACTCCTTGATGAAAAAACAACTGCATTATTCTGAGAATAGACCGGATCTTCATCCAACCAAGAGGTACAGGCTGAGAAACAGCCAACTGACGCCAATAATAAAATATAATATTTAATTCTTTTCATGTCTTCGTGATTTTAGAAATTAGAATGTTAAATTTAAGCCAAAAACAAATGAACGAGGAGTCGGATATGAGTTCATATCAACACCCGGACGTAAACCGTCAAAAGCAAAACTATTTACTTCAGGATCATAACCACTATAATCTGTTATCACAAACGCATTTTTTACAGAAGCATAAACAGATGTATTCTTTATACCAATCTTATTCGTCCATTTGGCAGGAAGTACATAACTCAGTGTAATATCAGAACAACGCAAATAACTGCCATCTTCCACATAACGATCCATCACCATATTTTGTACGACAAATGTTGATTTCGGATATAAATTACTTGGATTCTCATCCGTCCACATATTTTGGAACGCTTTACGCGTCACATTATTCGATTTAGTTCCCGGAGTGTTATTGTAACGATTACCTACATTTAAAATATCCCTACCCTGTACCCCATTAAAGGATGCAGACAACGACAAGGATTTCCAAGATACTTTAGTCTGAAAACCATAAGTAAAATCAGGATTCGGGTTACCAATAATATCGCGATCATTGTCATCCACTACACCATCTCCATTTCTATCCACATACTTCACGTCACCGGCTACCGGAGTCGTTTTATTCACCGTTTGGTAATATCCCACACTTCCATCTTGTTTAATGTACTTAATTCCATTTTCTGTTATATCTTCCTTTTGGACAATCCCTTGAGTCACATAACCATAAAATAATCCCGGAGCTTCACCTGCCAAGAAAATATGCCCTACACCAAAATGATCCCCTAAACTATTACCATAATACCCAACTCTCTCACCCAAGCATCCAAAATCAGCAGGCAACAAACCTAAATCTGAAATTTCATTCCTATTGACACCGATATTACCACTTACAGACCATTTCCAAGATGAACTGTCAATGATTTGTGCATTCAAAGAAAATTCAACACCTTTATTATTCAATGAACCTTGATTGTAATAAGTAGAACTAAATCCAGCTGATCCCGGCAAATTCCTTGAAATAAGCAAATCTGTTGTTTTCTTCTGATAGATATCCAAGGTACCACTCAAACGGGAATTAAACAAACCAAAGTCCAATCCGACATTCCATGAAGATGTTTTTTCCCATTTCAAACTACTGTTTGACAAGTTGGTCACCACCATTGCAGTCGTTTTATTTCCTGTTCCATCCGCATATGAGATTTCACCAGATCCTTGTCCATACATCGAAAAAGTAGTATAAGGATCAATACTTTGATTTCCGGTTGCACCATAGCTGAAACGCAACTTCAATTGATTCAGCCATGAAACATCTTTCAAAAATTCTTCTTGTTCCATACGCCAAGCTATGGATGCAGAAGGGAAATATCCCCAACGATTATTTTTCGCAAACTTACTGGAACCATCGGCACGCAAAGAAGCTGTAATCAAATATTTATCAAGCAAACTAACATTAACTCGTCCCAAATAAGAAAGTAACTGATAATCTTTTTGTATAGGCTGCGACGTAATTACATCACCTGCCATATGCATTCCATTCTCACGAAACTCAAACATCGTAAAGTTCTTTCCAATCACATTTTTATTTAGAAAATTATAATCATCATAAGTCATACCGACTGTTGCAGCCAATGTACCTACACTACCAAGTTTCGTATTATAGTTCACTATATTTTCTACTGAATAATTACTTTTTGAAAGATTAGAGGTTGCCAGATAACCCTGATTATTCATTCCTTGATACAATTGCATTCCATACCATCGTTTGCGATCATTCGTATTGATATTACCACCTGCACGAAGACTATAAGTGAAAAACTTATTTATTTTCCAATTCAGATTCAAACTAGCTTTAAAAGTTTTGTCATCTGTCAAGTCCACATAATCATTCAGCCAGCTGAACACATTCGTTTTATTTTCATTTGTAAAAGACGGGTCATTCTCCGGCAATTCGAAAGGAGCATAATCAAGAGCAGTACGTGAAATAGCACCAGTAGCACCGCCAAGAGTATTACCACCTGCCATCATATTATTCTGTCGCAAGGATCCGCTTAACGCCATGTTTAAATCTACAGATTTGGAAAGCTGCGCACTCAAATTTGCACGCAAGTCTCCTTGCTTCAAACCGGTCTGCTTCACAGTACCATTAATATCTTTAAAATTAGCGGAAATATAATAAGTTGTCTTACCTGCACCACCATTTACTGATAAAGAGTAGTTCTGAGAAAAAGCAGAAGTATAGATTTCTTTCTGCCAGTTACGATAATTTACTACATTATAAGTTTCAGGATCAGCAGGATCATATTTATCGTAAGCTCCATTAAATACATATCTCACCTCATCTCCAACAATATGGAAAGGCACTTTGCCATCCGTAATTCTTGAATTATGATAAGCAGCATATTCCTCTAAATTCATCATCTCTAACAACCTGCTTGCATTAGCAATAGTAAAAGTAGCCGAAGCATTCACTTTAGCTTTGCCCTCCTTACCTTTTTTAGTAGTTATCAATATAACACCGTTTGCACCACGAGAACCGTAAATAGCAGTAGAGGATGCGTCTTTCAATATCGTAATATCCTCTATATCGGCAGGGTTCAATGATGACAGCGGATCTTGAGCAATCTGAAAGTCTCCGCTAATACCCGAAGAAGAAAATTCTCCAGTTGAAGCTTGCGGAATATTATCAATGACATAAAGAGGCTGATTATCACCTCGCAACGAACTAGCTCCACGAATCGTAATGGACGAAGCAGCTCCCGGATTGGAAGAAGCCGTGCTCACGACTAGACCGGCAACTTTTCCTTCCAACAGATTATCTATGGAAACGGCTTTTGCAGCTTCATTCGCATCTGGTCTCATCGTCGTCAGTGCTCCTGTCAAATCACCTTTACGAGCTGTTCCATAAGCAACTACCACGACTTCATCCAAACTCTGTGTATCATCTTTCATTTGAATGTTCAGTTTTGTTTGGTTTCCCACAGCAACTTCCTGCTTCACATATCCAATAAAAGTAAATACTAATACAGACTTTGTATTAGGTACGGAAATTGAAAAATCGCCATCAATATTAGTTATTGTTCCTGAGGTAGTACCTTTTACTTGTACATTAACACCAGGCATACCCTCATTAAGAGCATCCACTACCCTACCTGTAATGGTCTTTTGTTGTCCCATCATTTGCCCTGCAAAAGCAAATAACGTAATGAAACACATTAGAAAAACTTTCAATAGGTTCTTCATAGAAGTCATTTTTATAAGTTATTAAATTAAAGATTAAAAAGTTTTTTCTGAATTCCCTTTCGTTGAAATTCATTGCAAATATAAAGACGTAGTTTAAAGTGAAGTGTTTAAAAACAGCTATGTTTTTTCCAAATTTGTCTAAAACCACCCATTTCATCGATTAATAATAATACAATAGACATCTTTGAACATTTTTTGAATCAAAAAAAGAAATAAGAAAATAGTGGTCTGGTCTACTTTTCAGATGAAAGAGGAGGACGGCTTTCTCCTTTTTTACTTTGCTGCTTTATTTCATCAAGAAAAGCCGTATGATTGAACAAATTACGTCCTATAAAATCTTTTTTTCTTTGCCTCCCATTAATTTCAACCGAGAATGGTTAATATCTATCATGAGACCAGCTCTATCGTATAATTCCAATCCTACAGATAAATCATAAAAAAATATTATGTAACAATTTATCCGTTATCTCATTTACCAAAGTCTGATGATATCTATTTTCCATACAGCAAGATTTGCGTAGTTTACAATATAGTTTGTTCAACCGGGTAAATTTACGCAAATCTTTTGTTTCATGCTAAAAACAGAGCTGTTTGGCCCCGTTAGGCATCGCTATGTAGTGTTCCGGTACAAAAGCCTTCGGCCTTAGCCAGTGTTTCAGGCTTACCGATATCAATGAGTCGCAAATCTTCTACCAGATAACCGGAAAACTCCACCTGCCGGCAGGTAGCAAGATAAAAATCCATAATAGAGAATTTGCCTTCCCAACAAGGAACATCCAACAAGCGGAAAATAGCAGGTGAAAGAACATGAATACCACTGAATGCATATTCCTGATAACGTGATTCATCCGGTCGAAAGCCTTCCGGCTTCACTTGTCCCGTGTCTTTATTAATCCAGCCGCAAAGCCTCCTGTCCGTATCAAAAAGCAGATAACGTGAAGTTTTACGCCGACTGGCCAACAAAGTAGCCACACTGCCGTTTTGTAAATGATAGTCGTATAATTCCTTTAGGTCCACATCCGAAAGAATATCGACATTATGCACTAAAAAAGGCTCATCGGAATGTTCAAAGAAAGTACAGGCTTTCCTGACTCCTCCTCCCGTATCAAGCAACTGTTCACGCTCGTCGGAAATATGTATGGTAAGTCCGAAATTATCATTAGCTTTCAGAAAATCGAGTATCTGTTCACCGAAATGGTGAATATTAATCACAATTTCGGTGAAACCGGATGCTTTCAGTTTCAGGATAACATGTTCCAGCATCGGACGTCCGGCTATGGGAACAAGGGCTTTCGGCATAGAGTCGGTCAACGGTTTCAGCCGGCTACCCAAACCGGCAGCAAATATCATAGCTTTCATTAGTCTTCTATATAGTTGCTTCAAACGTACGTTCTATATTCTGTTCACGATGCACCAATTCTACTTTTACTCCGAATTTCTTATTAAGGTGCTCCGCCAAATGCTGGGCGGAATAAACAGAACGATGTTGCCCTCCGGTGCAGCCAAAACAAACAGATAAATTACTAAATCCCCGTTCCATATATCGTTTCACAGAAGCATCTACCAAGGCATAAACATGATCGAGAAAACGAAGAATCTCTCCGTCTTCTTCGAGGAAGGTAATCACCGGTTCATCCAGTCCGGTAAAAGGTTTGTAACGTTCATATTTTCCGGGATTATTTACAGCGCGGCAATCAAAAACATAGCCGCCCCCATTGCCTGTCGGATCGTCAGGAATCCCTTTCTTATAAGCAAAACTCATGACTTTGACTGTGAGCTGGCGCTTTTTCAGATCGTCCGTAAATTGTTTCAGCCCGGTCAGTTCACGCAGTACTTTACAGAGATACGGATATTCCGGATATTCCTCTTTCAACAGTTCGCGCAGGTTCCCGATAGCATAAGGAACACTCTGGATAAAATGGGGCTTCTTTTCGAAGTAGCCACGAAAGCCATAGGCTCCAAGCACTTGCAAAGTACGGAAAAGTACAAAATGGCGAAGCTGGCTATAAAAATAAGGTTCGTCAATTGGTTGGTATTTGCGGAGTGCTTCAATATATTCTTGCAGCAGTTCCTGACGGAGACTATCAGGATATTTTGCTTTTGCCTGCCATAAGAAAGAAGCAATGTCATAATAGAACGGTCCCTTACGTCCGCCCTGAAAATCAATAAACCATGGTTCGCCGTCTTTAATCATCACATTACGACTTTGGAAGTCACGATACATAAAAGTGGCAGAAGAACTACGAAGCAGAACATCGCTCATCTTCTGGAAATCATCTTCCAGTTTATCCTCTTGAAACTCCATGCCGGTAGCCTTGAGAAAACAGTATTTAAAGTAATTCAGGTCCCAAAGGATAGAACGTTGGTTAAACTCCGGCTGGGGATAGCAACGGGAGAAATCAAATCCGTCCGCCCCGGCAAACTGGATAGCGGGCAGCAGGCGAATCGTCTTTCGAAGCAGTTCTTTTTCATCTTCGGAAAAGACACTCGTGGCACGTCCTTTCTCTATGGCATGAAACAACAAAGTGTCTCCTAAATCTTCTTGCAGATAATAGGTTTTATCTTCCGACACGATGTGAATCTCAGGAATAGGCAAACCGCATCTGCGGAAATGGGCCGCCATATAAAGAAAAGCCTCATTCTCATCGATACAGGTTCCATAAACTCCGATCAATGTTTGCACCCCCGCCAACCGGAAATAACGGCGATTGGAGCCGGAAGAAGGTAATTCTGTTATATTCTCGGCGGGAACTCCCGTATATGCCAGATAAAGTTTTTGTAGTTCTTCGGTAATCATAATCGTATATTTTCGAGCAAAGATAGGGATAAAAACTAAAAAATAAGAGAGCTGATTTAAGTAATATTCATCCGAATACATTATCTTTGTTTCAGTTAAACTGACCTGATTTCATGAGAAAAAACATATTGGTACTACTATGCGTAGCATTTATCATACAGTTTACCGGCCTTCTCCCCCTTCAAGCCGGACATTATTACTATAAACAAATCTCCCTGAAAGACGGACTACCTTCCACCGTGCGCTGTATCCTGACGGATGAACAAGGCTTTGTATGGATTGGAACCCGTTCCGGGCTGGGACGATACGACGGGCATGAACTCAAAAAATATGTTCATCAGGCCGATGACCCTCATTCCATTCCACATAATTTTATCTATCAGATGATAGAAGACGAACAAAACAATATCTGGATTCTGACGGACAAAGGAGTGGCGCGCTATCGACGGCAGAGTGATGACTTCTTCATACCAACGAATGAGTCGGGAAATAACATTATCGTTTATTCAGTTTGCCTGACAAAAGGCGGCGTCTTGTTCGGTTCAAAAAATAAAATCTTTTTCTATAATTATCAGGATGCTTCCTTACGCCTCTTGCAATCATTTGAGCGGGAGTTGAATTACAATGTCACCCTGCTGACCCTTTGGGATGAACATACCCTGCTCTGTTGTAGCCGGTGGCAGGGCTTACTACTACTCGACTTAAAAACCGGAAAATATAACCCTCCCCCTTTCGATTGCGGAAAAGAAATCATGAATATATTCATCGATTCACAGAAAAGGATATGGGTGGCACCTTACAACGGAGGCTTGAATTGCCTGACCCGCGACGGAAAACTGCTAGCCACCTATACCACCCGCAATTCTTCTCTGAGCAACAATGTTGTATTAAGCCTCGCCGAACGGGAAGGGCAGATATGGATTGGAACAGACGGAGGAGGCATCAATATCCTTGACCCGGAAACGGGACAATTTTCCTTACTGGAACACATCCCCGGAAGAGATAACTATTCACTTCCTGCCAATTCGATCTTATGTCTTTATAACGATCGGAATAATAATATGTGGGCAGGCAGCATCCGAAACGGATTAATCAGCATCCGGGAAGTTTCTATGAAAACATATAAAGATGTATTGCCCGGCAATGACCGCGGATTAAGCAACTCCACCGTTTTGAGCCTTTTTCAGGAATCCGAAAACCGGATCTGGATAGGTACGGACGGAGGAGGCATAAACAGCTTTAACCCGTTTACGGAGAAATTCGCCCATTACCCTTCGACTTGGGAAGACAAAGTAGCCTCTATCTGTCCGTTTACTCCCGGTAAATTATTAATTTCCCTTTTCTCGCAGGGAGTATTCATTTTCAATCCGGCAACAGGAGAAAAACATCCCTTCACCATTGTAGATAATGAAACGAACACCCGTCTCTGTAACCGGGGAAAAGCCGTGAATTTACTACAAAACACGCCTCACAGCATATTATTCCTGGGAGATCATGTTTATAAATACAATCTGAAAGAACAGACTTTCAATATTGCTACCGAGCAGGAAGGGCAAGATATCATCGGTACCCTTTTACCTATTGGCAATTATCAGGATTATACTTATATAAATGATACAAAACACATCTACGAACTGGATAACCGTACAAACCGGTTGAAAGCATTGTACTCTTGCCGAAAAGATACTGTTATCAACTCCGTTTCACGGGATGAAGAAGGGCACTTCTGGATCGGGAGCAATTACGGATTGATACATTATCATCCCGGAACCAAGACAAAGACTCTGATACCGACTTCCCTGTTCGGCGAAATTACTCTGCTCGTATGCGACCAGCAGGGAAAAGTATGGATAGGAGCCGACAGTATGCTCTTTGCCTGGTTGATCAAAGAAAAGAAGTTTGTCCTATTCGGAGAGTCGGATGGAGCTATTCTAAACGAATATCTTTCCAAGCCTCAATTATTAAGTATGCAGGGAGATATCTACATGGGCGGTGTAAAAGGCTTGCTTCATATCAACAGCAAGCTCCCGCTGACCACCTCCGAACTTCCACAACTCCAATTGTCAAATGTCATTATCAACGGAGAATCCGTCAACGATAAGTTAAACGGCAATCCGAAAGGTATCTCCGCTCCTTGGAACAGCAATATTACTATCCGAATCATGTCGAAAGAGGAAGACATTTTCCGCCAAAAAGTATATAAATACCAGATAGAAGGGTTGAATGACCAACAAATCGAATCCTACAACCCTGAACTGGCTATACGCTCACTGCCACCGGGCAGTTATAAAATCATGGCTTCCTGTACGGCCAAAGACGGTAGTTGGATTCCTAACCAAGAAGTACTGGAGTTAACGATTCTTCCTCCCTGGTATCGTACATGGTGGTTCATCCTCAGTTGCGCAGTTTTCGTTGTCGCCGTTATTATAGAGACTTTCCGAAGAACCTTGAAACGCAAAGAGGAAAAGCTCAAATGGGCTATGAAAGAGCACGAGCAACAAGTGTATGAAGAAAAAGTACGCTTCCTTATCAATATCAGCCACGAGCTTCGTACACCGTTGACACTGATACACGCTCCACTTAGCAGAATATTGAAATCACTCTCCTCCGAAGATCATCAATACCTTCCGCTGAAAGCTATTTACAGACAGTCACAACGTATGAAGAACCTGATTAACATGGTGCTTGATGTGCGTAAAATGGAAGTCGGAGAAAGTAAAATGCAGATACAGCCTCATCCGCTCAATAAATGGATTGAGGACGTATCACAAGACTTTATCAGTGAAGGTGAAGCCAAGAATGTGCGAATCCGTTATGAGCTCGACCCACGGATTGAAACTGTCAGTTTCGATAAGGACAAGTGCGAGACTATTTTAAGCAACTTGCTTATCAACGCGCTCAAACATAGTCCTGAAAATACGGAAATTACAATTACCTCCGAATTGCTTTCAGAAGAAAGCAGAATACGTATTTCCATAATCGACCAGGGAAACGGATTGCAGCAAGTAGACACCCGGAAACTCTTTACCCGTTTCTATCAAGGGACAGGAGAACAAAGCGGAACGGGAATCGGATTATCTTATTCCAAGATTCTGGTTGAGCTGCATGGTGGTTCTATCGGTGCCCGCAACAATCAGGAAGCAGGTGCAACTTTCTTCTTTGAACTACCACTGAAGCAAAAGACCGAAGAAATTATCTGCCAGCCTAAGGCATATCTGAACGAACTGATAGGCGACAATGAC
>OLYV01000516.1_pt1 | contig 17675 bp, 19 predicted proteins | sample 1644371 | NCBI WGS metagenome assembly OLYV01 (sample SAMEA103958124, study PRJEB25191) | human gut metagenome | biome: human-associated habitat [ENVO:00009003]; feature: intestine environment [ENVO:2100002]; material: feces | place: Germany | collected 2013/2015 | reverse complement strand
TCTTTTGCGGGTAGGTTTCCCGCACCCGGCGGACAAAGGGGACCAGTACCCGTTGATTTTCCGGTTCGAAGGGCTCGCCGCCCAGCAGGGTCAGTCCCTGAATGTAAGAGGGGGCCAGCAGGTCTAAAAGCTGCTGCTCTGTTTCTGATGTGAAGGGCTGACCATAGTCAAAGTCCCACGTCTGGGGCTGAAAGCAGTGCTCACAGTGGTTGGTGCAGCCGGAGACGAACAGCGTCACGCGCACGCCGACGCCGTTGGCAATGTCGCAGGTTTTGATCTCCCCATAATACATAATAGCAATTCCTCGCAAGCAGCGGGCGCGCCATGTGGACACGCCCGCCGGTTATTTTTGATTTCGCGCGTTACAGGTGCAGCACGCGCTCCTTGATCTCCTGCGTGCGGCCCTGGTTCCAGAACTGCGTGCCGATGTAGCCGCAGGTGCGGCGGGCCACGTTCATCTTGTCCTGATCCGTGTTGCCGCACTTGGGGCACTTCCAGATGAGCTTGCCGTTGTCCTCTACGATCTGGATCTCACCGTCCCAGCCGCAGACCTGGCAGTAGTCGCTCTTGGTGTTCAGCTCGGCGTAGATGATGTTGTTGTAGATAAACTTCATGACCTCCAGCACGGCGGGGATGTTGTTCTGCATGTCCGGCACCTCCACATAGCTGATAGCGCCGCCGGGGGACAGGTGCTGGAACTGGGCCTCGAACTCCAGCTTGGTGAAGGCGTCGATCTCCTCGGTGACGTTCACGTGATAGCTGTTGGTGATATAGCCCTTGTCAGTGATGCCCTTGATGACGCCGAAGCGCTTTTGCAGGCACTTGGCGAACTTATAGGTGGTGGACTCCAGCGGCGTGCCGTACAGGGAATAGTCGATGTTCTCGGCGGTTTTCCACTGCTTGCACTTGTCATTCATCTTCTGCATGATGGCCAGGGCGAAGGGGGTGGCGGCGGGGTCCGTGTGGCTCTTGCCGGTCATGTATTTCACGCACTCGTACAGGCCCGCATAGCCCAGGGAGATGGTGGAATAGCCGTTATACAGCAGCTTGTCGATGGTTTCGCCCTTTTTCAGCCGGGCCAGCGCGCCGTATTGCCACAGAATGGGGGCCGCGTCGGAGGTGGTGCCCAGCAGCCGCTCATGGCGGCACCGCAGGGCCCGGTGACACAGCTCCAGCCGCTCCTCGAAGATCTGCCAGAACTTCTCGGTGTTTCCGCCGGAGGACAGGGCCACGTCCGGCAGGTTGATGGTGACCACGCCCTGGTTGAAGCGGCCATAGTACTTGTGCTTGCCGGGCTCGTAATTCCCGGCGTTGGCAACGTTGCCGATCCCGGCATCGGTAAAACGGTCCGGGGTCAGGAAGGAGCGGCACCCCATACAGGTGTACACATCGCCCTTGAGCTCCTTCATCTTCTTCTCGGAGATATAGTCCGGCACCATGCGGCGGGCGGTGCATTTGGCGGCCAGCTCCGTCAGGTACCAATAGGGGGCGTCCTCGTGGATGTTGTCCTCCTCCAGGGTGTAGATCAGCTTGGGGAAGGCGGGGGTCACCCACACGCCCTGCTCATTCTTCACGCCCTGGTACCGCTGCAGCAGCATCTCCTCGATGATCATGGCCAGGTCCTTCTTCTCCCGCTCATTCCGGGCCTCGTTCAGGTACATGAACACGGTGATGAAGGGGGCCTGTCCGTTGGTGGTCAGCAGGGTCACCACCTGATACTGGATGGTCTGCACGCCCCGGCGGATCTCCTCCCGCAGGCGGGCCTCCACCAGCTCGCTGATCTTCTCCTCGCCGGGATCCACGCCGATGGACGCCATCTCCGCCAGCACGATGCGGCGGATCTTCTGGCGGCTGACCTCCACGAAGGGGGCCAGGTGGGTCAGACTGATGGACTGGCCGCCATACTGGTTGGAGGCCACCTGGGCCACGATCTGGGTGGCGATGTTGCAGGCGGTGGCGAAGGAGTGGGGCTTTTCGATCATGGTGCCGGTGATGACGGTGCCGTTTTGCAGCATGTCCTCCAGGTTCACCAGGTCGCAGTTGTGCATGTGCTGGGCGAAATAGTCGGTGTCGTGGAAATGGATGATGCCCTCCTCATGAGCCTCCACAATATCCTGAGGCAGCAGCAGGCGGTTGGTGATGTCCCGGGACACCTCTCCGGCCATATAATCCCGCTGGGTGGAGTTCACCACGGGATTTTTGTTGGAGTTCTCCTGCTTGGCCTCCTCGTTGTTGCACTCGATGAGGGAGAGGATCTTGTCGTCGGTGGTGTTGGCCTTGCGCACCAGGGACCGGGTATAGCGGTAGGTGATGTAGTGCTTGGCCACCTCAAAGGCCCCATGGGCCATAATGTGGTGTTCCACCATATCCTGGATTTCCTCCACCGTGGGAGCGCGGTTCATCTTCTGGCACTGCAGCTCCACGGACTCGGCGATGCGCCGGATCTGCACCGGGGTCATGCGGTCGGCCTCGGCCACGGAGCCGTTGGCTTTGGTGACGGCCACCTCGATTTTCCGGATATCGAAGGGGACCTCAGCCCCGTTGCGCTTGATGATCTTCATGTGTATCGCCTGTCCTTTCTCCTGATTTTTTCTCTCTCCATAGCAAAAGCTGCCCCAGGGGAGCAGCGGTCAATCAGCTTACTCATCATACTCTATATCTTGTGCTGATTCAAGCCCCAAACCCCCGAATGTTGGGAAAATGCCTGACGAAATTCCCGGGGATATTTTGTCCATTCTGTACAATGGACACAAGATATGGGAGTGCAGTGCGCCCTGCTGACTACAATATATAGTGTGACAAGACAATTTGCAATTGCAAATGCAACAAAAGCGCCGGATTTCTGCGCCCCGGCCCAAGGGGGCAGGGAAGGGGTTTTCCATCTGCTGGGAAAAATTTTCCCGTCTTAACGTGTTTTTAGCGTTTTTTTAACACGAAAGTATGGTACAATGGTGCCAACGCAGATACGGGGAGGGAGAATCTGTCATGAAGCGCTTTCAGGTCCGCTGGCCCGACGAGTGGCTGAAGCGGACCCGCCTGTTCCGGACGGACCTGCTGTCCTATTCCGGAAAGGATTTTATCGTATCCGTGTCGCTGTATCTGATCTCGGTGGTGTTCTGCCTGGTGCTGCGGAACTTCGACCCAAACAACGACACCAGCTATGTGTCCATGATTTTCCTGCTGGACGTGTTCTTGACGGCCATGCTGACGGACGGGTTCTTTTTCAGCCTGACCATCGCGGTGTTCGCCGTGCTCAGCGTGGACTACATCTTCACCCCGCCCTTCTGGGAGGTCAGCTTCACGCTGGCGGGCTTTCCGCTGACGTTCCTGGTGATGATGACCATCTGCGTGGCGACCGGTATCGTTACCAGCCGGGCCAAGAAGGTCAGCGAGATGGAGCGGGAGGCGGAGCGGGAGAAGATCCACAGCAACCTGCTGCGGGCGGTGTCCCACGACATCCGCACCCCGCTGACGGGCATCGTGGGGGCCACCAACGTCCTGCTGGAGCAGGATGACACCCTGACGCCCCAGCAGCGGCGGGAGCTGCTGAAAAACGCCAACGAGGAGGCCCAGTGGCTGATCCACATTGTGGAAAATCTCCTGTCCATCACCCGCATCGGTGCGGGGGAGGACGCGCAGGTCACCAAAACGCCGGAGGCGGCGGAGGAGGTCATCGAGGGGGCCGTGGGCAAGTTCCGGCGGCGGTATCCGCAGATCGACGTGGAGGTCCGGCTGCCGGAGGAGTTCTTTCTGGTGCCCATGGACCCGCTGCTGATCCAGCAGGTGATGACGAACCTTCTGGAAAACGCCGCCGTCCACGGGGTTACCACTACCCGGGTGGCGGTATCCCTGGAAAAGCGGGGGAAATGGGCCCGGTTCACCGTGTGCGACAATGGCCGGGGCATCCCGGAGGGGCGGCTACACAACCTGTTCGACGGTACCCAGAGCGCCCAGAAGGGGGACAGCACCCGCAGCATGGGCATCGGCCTGTCTGTGTGCAAAACCGTGGTGGCAGCCCACCGCGGCAAAATAAAAGGAGAAAATATCAAGGGGAGCGGCGCCCGGTTCACGGTGGACTTGCCCCTGGAGGAGGACGAACATGAAGATCAAGGATAAGATTCTGATCGTGGAGGATGAGCAGAGCATCAGCAACTTCATCTCCATGGTACTCAACGCCAACGGCTATGACACCATCATCGTGGGCAGCGGTGAGGAAGCGCTGACCATGATTGCCTCCCACTGTCCGGACCTGATCGTGCTGGACCTGGGCCTGCCGGATATGGACGGCATGGAGGTGCTCAAGTCCGTGCGCAAGTGGTCCAATCTTCCGGTGGTGGTGGTCTCCGCCCGGAACCACGAGCACGACAAGGTGGACGCCCTGGATTACGGGGCCGACGACTATCTGGTCAAGCCCTTCGGCACCTCCGAGCTGCTGGCCCGCATCCGCACCGCCATCCGCCACACCCGCACCACCTTGGCCAACTCCCAGATCGCCCAGTCCGGCAAGTTCACCGCCGGGGACCTGACCATCGACTATGACAAGCACCAGGTGCTGATCCGGGGGGAGAACGCCAAGCTCACCGTGAACGAATACAAGATCGTGGCTCTGCTGGGCAAATACGCCGGCAAGGTGCTGACCTATGACTTCATCATCCGGGAGCTGTGGGGCCCCAAGGCCAAGGCCGACAACCAGATCCTCCGGGTGAACATGGCCAATATCCGCCGCAAGATCGAGGAGACCCCCGGCCAGCCCCAGTACATCTTCACCGAGGTAGGCGTGGGCTATCGTATGCGGGAGGGCGATTGACGACACAGGTAAAATTTGCGTCAAAAATTTGTAAAATAGGGCTATCTTTTTCCGAATGTATATGGTACAATCAGAATATCCCAAATGTATGCGGTACAACACAGTGCCGGAAAAGGTAGGTCATACGACATGGAACACAATGCGATCCTGGACAGCAAGCTGTCCCTGAGCAGCAACATCCCCCTGTACGCCCAGCTGGTGGGCATCATCAAGCGGGAGATCTCCTCCGGCGCGCTGAAGATCGGGGACCTGCTGCCGTCGGAGGCGGAGCTGTGCCGGGCGCTGGATATCAGCCGCAACACCGCCCGCCAGGCCATCGGCGAGCTGGAGGACGAGGGCCTGGTGGTCCGCAAGCGGGGCAAGGGCACCTTTGTGGCCGACCCCAACAACAGCCGCCGGGGCGTGCGCTATTCCTTCACCACGGAGGTGTCGTCCCTGGGCAAGACCCCGTCGTCCACCCTGGTGGACTTCGGCGTGGTGATCCCCACCCGGGCCGTCTGCCAGCGGATGGACCTGCAGGAGAGGACGCCGGTGTATTGCTTCACCCGGGTCCGCAACGTGGACGGGGAGCCGCTGATCCTGGAAACCTCCTATTACCCCCAGTACATCTATCCAAACCTCACCCGGGAAATGGTCCAGACCCACAGCTTTTACAGTCTGCTGTATCATGTGGGGATCACGCCCTTTTCCGCCGAGGACAGCTATGAATCCGTGATCCTGGACGCCCCCCGGGCCAGCCTGCTGGGGGTGGAGCCGGGCAGCTGCGCTTTTTATCACCAGCGCCGCACCCGCACCGAGGATGGCCGCATTTATGAGTACACCCGTAGCTATATCCGGGGCGACCGGGTCCGGCTGGACGTGCATATGCAGAAAAGCGGCATGAGCTTTACCCGCACCATCGACTGAAAATCGGACCGGGGATACCGGGCCGTGTGACAAATGAACGGACCCCGGAAGGGCAGACCGCGATCATTTCCAATGACCGTCTGTTCCTTCCGGGGTCCGTTATTTATGGCACCCTTTCATAGGACACGGGCTTCCCGTCCCGGAACGTCACCGTGAACCCGGTGCCGGGCTTCACGGAGTAGTCGTACCGCCCGCCGCCGAACCAGGTCATCATCAGCCCCGCCGTGACGCCGCCGTGGACCACGCACACGGCGTCCTCCTCCGACGCCAGCACCCGGGCGATGGCGGCCCGGTTCCGCTCCAGCACCTGGGGGGCGCTTTCCCCGTTGGGGCAGACGTTGTGCTCCACGTCGGTGATCCAGGCCTGATAGGCCGCCGTGTCCTTCAGCTCCTGATAGCTTTTCATCTCGAAGTCGCCGAAGTTCATCTCCTGCAACCCCGGCAGCTGCTGATGAGCCACGGGGCCGTAGATGGCCTCCAACGTCTGCTCCGTCCGCAGCAGGCCGCTGGTATAGTACCGCTTGGCCCGGGGATAGGCCGCCGCGTTTTCGTGCAGCGCCGACAGGGATTCCGGCAGGGCGGGGATATCCGCCGCCCCGTAGTACAGGTCCCGTCGGCTGCCGTCGGTTTCTCCGTGGCGCAAAAGGGTCAGCTTCATTTCAATTCCTCCGTCAGTCCGCAAAATATCCGGTACACATGACCGGCCTGCTCCGCCAGATGCCGCAGCAGCCGCCCGTGGCGCTCCCGCCAGGCCCGCTCCCCGGCGTCTATGGGCACCACGCCGCTGCCGATCTCCCGGGAGATCACCGCCTCCGCCGCCAGCAGCAGGGGAAGGGCCGTCTCCGGGTCCTCCTGCCGGGTCAGGGCCTCCAAATGCACATAGCACCGGGCAGGGGAGGGGGGACTTACCGCCAGGTCGCAGATATCCTCCGCCGCCAGGCCGTATTTTTCCGCCGCGAAGGTGCACTTACCCTGGTACGCGCCGCCAATGATCAGATCCATCCTCTCACCTCCACAGAATCGCCGCCCCGCAGCCGCACAGCTCGCCGATGGTCAGGGCAAAGCCGGAGATATCCCCGGACATGCCATCCAGATTCCGGAAGCCGTACCAGACCGCCAGACTATAACCCACGGCGGCGGCCAGGGGGCCGAAGCTCCCGTCCAGCCACAGGGGAAGCCCCACGGACAGGGCCAGCAGCACCCACAGTACCGCCCCATAGCCGCCCCGGGCGGGGCCCATGGCGGCATACTGGCTGGTGCCCATGGGCCGCAGCCCCAGCACCGCCAAGCCTGCGCAGGCCCGGGTGGCCGCCGGAATCAGCAGCAGGGCCAGCCAGGACACGTCCTCCGCCGCCAGGAACAGGCTCCACTGGCCCATGGCCAGCAGCACCATGCAGATCACGGCGAAGGCCCCGCAGTGGGAGTCCTTCAGAATGCGCCGGCGGGTGGGCAGGTCCCGCCGGGACAGCACCGCGTCGCACACGTCCATGTATCCGTCCAGGTGCATGAACCCCGTGACCAGCCACGGCACGGCGGCGCACACCGCCGCCCGTACCGGCCCCGGCGCGCCCCGCAGCAGCAGCCACGCACCGGCCCATATGCCGCCCACCAGCAGGCCCACCAGCGGCAGGCACACCAGCATTTTCCGGCGGGCCGTTTCGCTCCATAGCTTTTTGGGGCAGGGGATGGCCAGAAACATTCCCCAGGCCATGAAAAATCCGTATACCCAGTCACGCATCCGGCAGCTCTCCCTTCCACATCCGCACGCAGCCTGCACTCAGCTCCGCCACGGCGTCAAATTCCGCCGCCAGGGCCCGGCACACCGCCGCCAGGCCCCGGCGATACGTCTCGGTCCAGGTCTCGTAGGTCACGCCGTCCCGCCAGATCTCGTCGCACACGCACACCAGGTGCCGGACGCGCCGGCTGACGGCCAGCAGCTCCTCCGCCGTTCGCTCCGGAGCAGCGGCGTCCGGCGATGGGCCGGAGAACATCTGGCAGGCAAGGCAGGCGGTTACGCTGTCGAACAGCACCGCGCTTTCCCGGGGCACCAGCTCCAGGCCCTCCGGCAGGGCACGGCCCCGCTCCAGGGTCTCGAAGCCCCAGCCGTCCCGCTCCGCCAGGTGGCGGCGGACGATGGCCCGGTCCTCCGTGTCCCGGGGCTCCAGGGTGGCCCAGTAGATCATGGGCCCGCCATCGGCCAGCTGCCGGGTCAGCCGCTGGCCCAGCATACTCTTTCCGCTTTTGCTGCCGCCAAGAAGTAAAATTCTCATGATTTGTCCACCGTGAATGCGTCCCCCTCCCGGATGGGGGCCAGATATCCGTCCTCAATGGCCGCCTCCGGGAAGGTGGCCATATGGTTCAGCACCGCGCAGGCCCCCTGCATCACCCGGAACAGCAGCGGGCAGCCGCTGCCCTCGCCCAGCCGCATACCCAGCAGCAGGCACGGCTCCAGCCTCAGCTCCCGGGCCGCCAGGCGATACCCGATCTCATAGGAGGCGTGGGACAGAAACAGTACATTCCGGACCCGGGGACACAGGCGCACGGCGCACAGGGCCGCCACTATGGAGATATATCCGTCCACCGCCGCCGCCAGCCCCTCATGGGCGCAGCCCAGAAACAGCCCCGTCATAGCGGCCAGATCCAGGCCACCTACCGCCGCCAGCACCCCGATGGGGTCCCCGGCGTCGGGCCGGTGCAGGGCCAGCGCTTGCCGCAACACGTGCTTTTTCGTGGCGAAGCCCCGGTCCGTCAGGCCGCCGCCCCGGCCGGTCACCTCCTCCACGGAGGCCCCGGTCAGCGCCGCCAGCACCGCGGCGGAGGTGGTGGTGTTGCCGATGCCCATTTCCCCCACGCCCACGGCGTCTATACCCTCGGCCTTGGCCTGCCGGGCCAGGTCCAGCCCCACGGCCAGGGCGTCCAGGGTCTGCTGCTCCGTCATGGCGGGCTCCACGGCGATATCGCCGGTGGAAAAACGGATTTTCCGGTCCAGCACCTGGGGGCAGGGCACCGGCGTCCGGATGCCCACGTCCACCACCTGCACATCGTCGCCGAAATACGCCGCCAATGCGGACATCCCGGTTTTGTGCCGGGTCATGTTCACCGCCTGCTGCACCGTCACGGACTGGGGGGCGCAGGATACGCCCTCCGCCACCACGCCGTTGTCCGCCGCCAGCACCGTCACCCGGCACCGCCGGACCTCCGGCCGGGCCGTCCGCAGGACCCCCGCCAGTCGGACGGACATATCCTCCAGGGCCCCCAGGCTTCCCGGCGGCTTGGCCAGCTCCGCCTGCCGCCGCCGGGCGGCGTCCATGGCCTCCCGGTCTGCCGGGAGAATGGACTCTATATATGCTGTCAATTCTTGCCTTGTCATGTGTTCGCTCCGTATCCGTGCTGCCGCAGCCAGTCGAGAGACGGGCCGCAGTCCTGATTTTCCAATGTGAACGTGGCCGCCGGGCACAGCTCCAGGATGGCATCCAGCACCTGCTCCATGAGGATGCTGCCCCGGCCCAGGGGATCGTGGAGGTCCTCCCGGCCCACGTTGTCGTGCAGATGCACATGTCGCAGCCAGGGGGCCATAGGCTCCACCCACTCCACCGGCGGCACCTGGCTGACAAAGGTGTTGGCGTGGCCGATATCCAGGCACAGGCCCAGCCGGGGGTCGTCCACCTGCCGGGCGATATCCGCCAGCAGCCGGGGCTGCGGCTCCATGACGTTTTCCAGGGCGACGGTCATATCCTGCGGCAGCTGCCGCAGGAAATCCCGCCAGAAGAGCACCGACTGCTCCACATACCACTCCGGGAAGTACACCTGGGGCACGAAGCCTCCGTGGATCACCAGCCGCCGCACTCCCAGTTCCCGGGCCAGGTCCGCCGCCTGGCGGTACCGCTTTTCCGTCACCTGCCGCACCAGCGGGTCGATGGCACAGGGAGCCAGCTCCGCAAAGGGGGCGTGGAACCAGAAGCGCTCCACTCCGGCCATGTCCCGCCGGACGGCGTCCGCGACGGTCCGGTCCTCTAAGTTGGGGGCATAGCAGAACGCCGCGATCTCCAGCCCCAGCCCGTTTTCCCGGGCCAGCTCCGCCGCCCGGCCGTCAATGCCGGACAGATACAGACGGTCCCACAGGGATTCCCGTCTCATATGCGCATCTCCCTTCTTTATTAAATATGTAACAGCCGTCCCGCCAACCGGCCGGAGGCCCAGGCCCACTGCAGGTTGAAGCCCCCGCAGTCGCCGTCGATATCCAGCACCTCGCCGCAGGCGTAGAACCCCGGCACCAGGCGGCTCTCCATGGTTCGGGGGTCAAATTCCCCGGTGCGCAGGCCCCCTGCGGTGACCTGGGCCTGGTCAAAGCCGCAGGTGCCGGTGATGGGCAGGGTAAACTCCCGCACCTGGCGGCACAGGGCCTCCAGCTGCCGGTCCGTCAGCTCCGATACCGGCTGGCTGCCGGATATGCCCGCCGCCTTGCACAGCATCCGCCCCAGCCGGGGGTGGACACCGCCGGTCAGCAGCGCACCGGCCTCCTGCCGGGACAGGACCTGCCGCTGTCGCTCCAGCCAGGCCATGACCTCCTGCCGGGACCATCCCGGCAGAAAGTCCAGCTGCAGGGTCAGTCCGTCCCCTCCGGCGGCCGCCTGGCGGGACAGGTCAAATACCGCCGGGCCGCTGACGCCGTATTCCGTGAACAGCAGCTCCCCCCGGCCTGCGGCCAGAACGTCTCCGCCCCGCAGCACCCGCAGGGACGCCTGAGCCTTCACGCCCTTGAGCCCCCGGGGGTAGGTGGGGTCGGTGCACACCTGCACCAGGGAGGGGTACAGCACCGTCCGGTGGTGGCCCAGCTGCCGGGCCAGCTGATAGCCGTCCATGCCGCCGCCCAGCTTGGCCCCGGCGGCTCCGCCTGCGGCCAGGATGCACCGCCCGGCCATGATGACGTCTCCTTCTTCTGTCCGGGCCTGAAACTGCCCGTCCCGGTGCTTCAGCTGGCGGATGACGCAGCCGGTGCGCACCCGGATGTTCTCCTGCTGCTCCAGGGCGAACCGCAGCACGTCCAGCACCGACGAGGCGGCGTTGCTCAGGGGATACACCCGGCCGCCGGGCTCCGTCACGGTGACAAGCCCCAGCTGCCGGAAGAAGTCCAGCGTTCCCGCCGCCGACAGCTCCGGGTCCTCCAGGACGAAGCGGCAGAAGTCCGGCTCCTCCCCGTGATAGCGGTCCGGCAGGGCGTATTCATTGGTGAGGTTGCAGCGGCCGTTGCCGGTGGACAGCAGCTTCCGGCCCACCCGGGCCTGCCGCTCCGCCAGCACCACCTGATGGCCCTGCCGGGCCGCCGTCAGGGCCGCCGCCATGCCCGACGCGCCGCCGCCGATGATGAGCACGTTCATCGCTCCGCCTCCAGCCGCTTCCGGGTCAGATACCCCTCCAGCATCAGGGCCGCCGCCACGGCGTCCACGGTTTTCTTCCGCTTTTTGGCGTTCTGGCCGTTATTGAACAGGATGTTGTGGGCGTCGATGGTGGTGCGCCGCTCGTCCCAAAGGGTCAGCGGCAGGCCCGTCAGCTCCTTCAGCGTCTCGCCGAAGGCGGCGGCCTTTTCCGCCCGGGGGCCAAGGGTGCCGTCCATATTCTTGGGATAGCCCAGCACCAGCTCCCCGACTCCGTGTTGGGGGATGAGGGCGGCAATCTCCTGGGCCACCACCTCCGGCCGGCGGCTGTTGATGACCGTGGAAAACCCCGCCAGCGTCCCGGTGGCGTCGGAAATGGCAATGCCGGTGTGGGCGTCGCCGTAGTCTATGGCCATGATCTTCATGGGAAGTACCTCGCTTTTTTGTCATTCTCCTCTATCATACACGATTTTTCCCCGGCCTGCAACCCCGGCCCCTGGGGCAGCGCCGCTTTTCGCAGGATTTCCGGGAAAAAACCGGGATTTTCTCCGAAAAAGTTCTTGACTGCCACAGACCCATGTGGTAAACTTAACCTTACCTGTGAGTATAGGGCTTTCTTTTCATGCGCTTTTCGCTTCGGCGCGGGAAAGACGCCCTATCCGGCAGGGAGGCAGAGAGCGGCCTTCGCCGGCCGCCAATCTAATAAGGAGGTGCCGTTAGATGCGCGTGAAGATCACTTTGAGATGCAACGAGTGCAAGCAGAGAAACTACAACACGATGAAAAACAAGAAGAACAGCCCTGACCGTCTTGAAATGAACAAGTATTGCCCCTTCTGCAGAAAGCATACGGTCCATACCGAGACCAAGTAATTGGAAGGAGATAGCACGATGGCAGAGGAAAAAAAGGTCAAGAAGGACCACGGCAAGTGGTTCCGCGAAATGAGAAGCGAACTGAAGAAGGTCGTCTGGCCTGACGGCAAGACCACCGCCAAGAACACCGGAACGGTGCTGCTGTGCTCTGTTGCAGTGGGCGCCTGCATCTGGATCTTCGACGGCGTGGCGATGCTGCTGATCAAGACCCTCATCGGCGCGTTCACCGGCTGAGGAAGTGCAGCATGGCTGATAACGCGAAATGGTATGTGATCCACACCTACTCCGGCTATGAGAACGCCGTGAAGGCGGCCATTGAGAAATCCGTGGTCAACCGCGGCATGTCCGATATGGTCCTCAAGATGGAGATCCCTATGGAGACCGTCACCGAGGTCACCGAGTCCGGCGTCATGAAGGAAGTGGAGCGCAAGGTATTTCCCGGCTACGTCCTCATCAAGATGATCCTGACAGATGACACCTGGCATCTGATCCGCAACATCCGAGGCGTCACCGGCTTCGTGGGCGAGGCCAACAAGGCCATCCCCCTGACGGAGGACGAGGTGGCGGCCCTGGGCGTGGAAAAGCACGAGATCGTGGTGCTGTACAACGTGGGCGACACCGTGAAGATCACGGACGGCCCCTTTACCAGCTTCACCGGTACCGTGGAGGAGATCGACCCCGAGAAGAACAAGGTCCGGGTGGCGGTCTTCATGTTCGGCAGAGAAACCCCCATCGAGCTGGAGCTCGATCAGGTGGAGGTCCTGCACTGAGGCGCAGCAGTCTCTGCGCGGCAGGCCGGAGCATCCCCTCCGGCGCAAGTGGGAGAGACGGTGTCCGTCTCGCCAAAAGCGGTTTCCGGTATCGACCGGCCGCTACCACATTTTTATGAAGGAGGTGCCTATCCATGGCACAGAAAGTTGTTGGTTATGTAAAGCTGCAGATTCCTGCAGGCAAAGCGACCCCCGCACCCCCTGTCGGCCCCGCTCTGGGCCAGCACGGTGTCAACATTCAGGCATTCACCAAGGAGTTCAACGAGCGCACCAAGAATGACATGGGTCTCATCATCCCCGTGGTCATCACCGTCTACTCCGATCGTTCCTTCAGCTTCATCACCAAGACGCCTCCCGCGGCTGTGCTGATCAAGAAGGAGTGCAACATCGAGTCCGGCTCCGGTGTGCCCAACAAGACCAAGGTGGCCACCATCTCCAAGGCCTCCGTCCAGAAGATCGCCGAGCTGAAGATGCGCGATCTGAACGCCGCTTCCCTGGAAGCAGCCATGAGCATGATCGCCGGCACCGCCCGTTCCATGGGCGTCGTCGTGGGCGAATAAGGAGGGTGTAAGAGATGTTTAGAGGTAAGAAATATAAAGAGAGCGCCAAGCAGATCGACCGCGGGACCCTGTATGATCCCAAGGAGGGTCTGGAGCTGGTCTGCAAGACCGCATCCGCCAAGTTCGACGAGACCGTCGAGCTGCATGTGAAGCTGGGTGTCGACTCCCGCCACGCTGACCAGCAGGTCCGCGGCGCCATCGTCCTGCCCCACGGCACCGGCAAGGTCACCCGCGTGCTCGTCTTCTGCAAGGAAGAGCAGGTCCAGGAAGCGCTCGACGCCGGTGCCGATTACGCCGGCGGCCAGGATCTCGTTGCGAAGATCCAGGGTGAGAACTGGTTCGAGTTCGACACCGTCATCGCCTCTCCCAACATGATGGGCGTCGTCGGCCGTCTCGGCAAAGTGCTCGGCCCCAAGGGCCTGATGCCGTCCCCGAAGGCCGGCACGGTCACGCCGAACATTGCCAACGCCATCAAGGAACAACATCCCGAAGCGGAAATCCTGTTCGTAGGCGCTGAAGGCAGAATGGAGATGCAACGCGTTCCTGCTGCCGGATACCCTATAAAAGGATTACCTGTTGCCGGATTCGACCGTAAGAACTTATTGAAAAATGTTTCGGTTCTTTTCAAATTGGTCAAAAGCCAGCTATTGGCACGTAAAATCATCAAGGATTTCAAGCCACATGCAGCAGTAGGTGTAGGCGGATATGCCAGCGGTCCTACTTTGAAAATGGCCGGGATGATGGGTATTCCGACACTGATACAAGAGCAGAACTCTTATGCCGGAGTAACCAACAAACTATTGGCAAAGAAAGCCTGCAAAATATGCGTGGCATACGACGGCATGGAACGTTTCTTTGAAAAAGACAAGATTATCCTGACCGGAAACCCTGTCCGCCAAGGACTGCGCAACCATCACATCAGCCGTGAAGAGGCTATCCGTTCCTTCGGGCTGGACCCATCCAAGAAAACAATCCTGATTGTAGGAGGAAGCTTGGGAGCACGCACCATCAACAACTGCGTGATGGAAGGTTTGGACAAGATTAAAGCATCCGGCGCGCAGTTTATCTGGCAAACCGGGAAAATATATATCGGCGAAGCACGCGCCGCAGTAGCCCAGGCCGGTGAGTTACCAATGCTCCACGTAACCGATTTTATCAGCGATATGGCCGCCGCATACAGTGCTGCCGATTTAATAATCAGCCGTGCCGGAGCAGGTTCCATCTCCGAGTTCTGTTTGTTGCAGAAACCCGTCATTCTGGTTCCGTCACCTAATGTGGCCGAAGATCATCAGACCAAAAACGCACTGGCGCTGGTCAATAAAAACGCAGCACTCTATATCAAGGACGCCGCTGCCAAAGAAGCTCTGCTGGACAAAGCGGTTGAAACCGTGAAACAGCCGGAAACATTGAAAAGTTTAAGTACAAATATTGCTAAATTAGCCTTTACCGACTCAGCCAACGTTATTGCCCGGGAGGTATTCAAACTGGCTGATAAATACAGAAAAGAAAATGGACGTTAACACATTAAAATCAGTTTATTTCATCGGTGCCGGAGGTATCGGCATGAGCGCATTGGTACGCTACTTCCTGTCAAAAGGCAAGAAGGTAGGCGGATATGACCGTACGCCCAGTGAACTGACAGAAAAGCTGATAGAAGAAGGAGCAGCCATCCATTACGAAGAAAGCACGGAACTGATAACGGATGCATTCCGCGACCCGGCAACTACATTGGTTGTCTATACTCCGGCTGTCCCCGATACACATAAAGAGTTTACCTATTTCCGGGAAAACGGTTTCGAGATACATAAACGTTCGCAGGTATTGGGAATGCTTACCCATGCAGGAAAAGGACTTTGTGTAGCCGGCACTCACGGTAAGACCACCACTTCTACCATGACAGCCCATCTGTTACACCAATCCCATGTAGGATGCAACGCCTTTTTGGGAGGCATCTCAAAGAATTACGGCACCAACCTGCTGTTGTCTGACAGCAGTGAATACATGGTTATTGAAGCCGACGAGTTCGACCGTTCTTTCCATTGGCTCTCGCCCTACATATCGGTGATTACCGCAACCGATCCCGACCATCTGGATATCTACGGAACCAAAGAGGCTTATCTGGAAAGCTTCCGCAAATATACCTCACTCATCCAGCCGGGAGGTGCATTGATTGTACGTAAAGGCATCGAGCTGCAACCGGCTTTGCAGAATGGTGTGAAACTGTACACCTATTCCCAAGAAGAGGGTGACTTTCATGCAGAGAATATCCGTATTGGGAACGGTGAGATTTTCTTTGATTACGTATCACCCTTGGGAAATATCCCCAATATACAGTTGGGTGTCCCCGTCAGCATCAACATTGAGAACGGGGTAGCCGCCATGGCACACCTCAACGGGGTGACCGATGAAGAGATAAAAAGAGGTATGGCAAGTTTCCGCGGAGTAGACCGTCGTTTCGATTTCAAGATAAAGAACGACAAGGTGGTTTTCCTGAGCGACTATGCGCACCATCCTTCCGAGATAAAGCAAAGCATACTCTCCATGCGTGCCCTCTATCGGGACAAGAAGCTGACGGCTGTTTTCCAGCCGCACCTCTACACACGTACCCGTGATTTCTACAAAGATTTCGCCGACAGCCTTTCCTTGTTGGACGAAGTCATCCTGGTAGATATCTATCCGGCACGCGAGCAACCCATCCCCGGCGTCACCAGCAAACTGATTTACGACCATCTGCGTCCGGGCATCGAGAAGAGCATGTGCAAGAAAGAAGAAATTCTAGACGTACTGAGCAAGAAAGATATAGAAGTATTAATCACCCTGGGTGCGGGCGACATAGATAACTATGTACCCCAAATCTGCGGATTACTGAATAAAAAATGATAAAGAAAATTCTCATACTCCTGTTTCTGTTGCTGATAACCGCCTACCTTATTGTAGCCGTTACCGCTTTCAACACCAAGCCTGCCGACCAGGTTTGCAAGGGTATGGAATTGATTATCAAGGACAGTATAGACCATGGTTTCATCAGCCAGAAAGGGATACTCCGCTTACTGAACGGTAAGAAGCTCTCCCCTGTGGGTAAGAAGATGGGCGACATCAACACCCGCCTGCTGGAAGAAGAACTCAGCCAACATCCCTTGATTGAAAATGTGGAATGTTACCGTACACCGGGATGCAAGATAGGTATCGAAGTGACACAGCGCCTCCCCATCCTCAGAGTGATGGCAAACAACGGAGACAACTATTATATTGACAATAAAGGAAAAATCATGCCGATACCCAACAGTTCGGCACACGTAGCTGTTGTTACAGGATACGTGGATCGTGATTTTGCCGTCAAGGAACTATATACCTTAGGAGTCTTTCTACAGGCCCATCCGCTATGGGATGCCCAGATAGAGCAGATCAACGTGACACAAGCCAAAGAACTGGAACTGGTTCCACGGGTTGGCGAACATATCATATTCTTAGGCAAGCCCGGGAATTATGAGGAAAAGTTCGAGAAACTAAAAACTTTTTATGAGAAAGGACTGAACCAAGTAGGCTGGAACAAGTACAGCCGCATCAGTCTGGAATTTAATAATCAGATTATTTGTACTAAAAAAGAGAAGTAAGATATGGCAGCAACAGATTTTATAGTAGCAATAGAACTGGGATCCTCCAAGATCACAGGTATTGCAGGAAAGAAACATGCGGACGGAAGCATACAAGTGCTGGCCCTCGCCAGCGAAAACTCTTCGGATTTTATCCGTAAGGGAGTGATTTACAATCTGGACAAAACCGCACAAAGCCTTACTTCGATTATCAAGAAACTGGAATCGACATTAAAGGCTTCTATCGGAAAGGTCTATGTAGGTATCGGAGGACAATCTCTACGCACCATCCGTAATACGGAGGTACGTCATCTGGAAGAAGAAACCAAAATTTCACAGGAACTGATTGACTCCATCATGGACAGCAACCGCGAAGTCCCCATCATAGACCAGGAAATACTGGAAGTGGCACCCCAGGAATATAAAGTAGGCATCAACCTGCTGGCCGATCCTGTAGGAGTTCCCAGCGATCATATAGAAGGGCGTTTCCTTAATATCATCGCCCGCAGCAGCGTGAAGCAGAACATTGACAAATGTTTCAAACAGGCAGGAATCGAAATAGCCGACTACATCATCTCACCGTTGGCTCTGGCCAATGCCGTACTGACCAACAGTGAAAAACGTTCGGGCTGCATGTTCATCGACTTTGGCGCAGATACGACTACTGTATCTGTCTACAAAAACAACATACTCCGCCATTTGGCAGTCATCCCACTGGGAGGAAGCAACATCACCAAAGACATTTGCAGCCAGCAGATTGAAGAGGAAGATGCCGAAGAACTGAAAAAGAAATA